>Ga0209086_10000518_pt1:0-32500 | contig 33725 bp, 53 predicted proteins | sample M_130207_XF_Meta_FD_187312 | JGI IMG/M metagenome (GOLD analysis project Ga0209086, IMG submission 187312) | Freshwater microbial communities from Lake Montjoie, Canada to study carbon cycling - M_130207_XF_MetaG (SPAdes) (version 2) | ecosystem: Environmental > Aquatic > Freshwater >... | reverse complement strand
GATTTACTGGTATTAATACTATTATCGACGTTATTAATAGTATTGATCCGGATATTATTATTCTTGATATGGTCATCGTCACCGAAGACGAAGACGAAGGCGAAAACGAAAACGAAAACGAAGACGAAGACGAAGACGACGCCGCAGGCGACACTGAAAACGAACACGAAAGCGAAGGTGAAAACGAAGACGAACACGAAGACGAAGGCGAAAACGAAGTTAATTTAGTCATCTGAAAAACTTAATAGTGCTGTATTGGATAAATAATAAGTGCCATTAGGTTCTTTTCCAACACCTAAATTATATAAACATTTCTTGACAGTTGAGTTTTTTTTTACTTTAAACATTCCTGTCACAGCGTGTTCTTCCATACCTATTAGCACTACCGTTATAAATCTTTTACCGAAACGTTTTTTTATATATTTAAAATTACACGCTATATTGGAAAGTAGATAAAAATAAAGACTATCATGCCTTGTATAGTCAGACTCTTTTAGATATTTTTGTATTATATTATACCAGTCGGTATGTAATGTTCTACCATTACTGTCATATATTTTACGACTTGCTATAAGAAATTCATAGGTGCATTCCAAGTATTTTTCTATATCTGCATCTTGAAAATGATGTTCTGCTGGATGAGTATAATCTATAAAATGTTTTGTGGTGGTTCCAACACATTCTATACCATACTTACAGGGGGTGCGTGTTTTTTCTACTTCTTTACATAATTTTAAATTGTCTTCAAATTCGTGTAATAAAAATTTTAGTTCTGCTTGTTGTGCTGTTTGTGTCTGCGCTGGTGCCTGCGCTTGCGCTTGTGCCATTTAATATATATATTTATATTATTTCTATATAATGTTTTTTTTCTTTCTGTAGATAGATGCGTATCGCATTAGGTACTAGTATTATTAATAATAGCAATACAAATAGTATTATTAGTATGCTAATTTGTTCCATATAGTTATAATATATATTTGAAATTTATAATTTTAAACAACCGAATTTCTTCGGGAAGGCATTGGACTAATTAAACTGATCGCATATTCAATATCCAAGGATAGCAGGTAGTTTAGTTTGTCTATTTTTTGTTTATTGGTTTGATAAGAATCTCCCGTAATATATTCTTCTATTTTTTTTGTAATAGAGTCACATTTTTCTTTATATCCTGGAAAATAAATTGTAAATTCATTTATGTCACATAATAAATGAATCATAATTATTTCGAAATCGTCTTTGTCTTCGATCGCATATTTATTTAAACAATGGAAATAATAAGTATAGATGGATACATGGTCAGGTTTTTCCATCGATTTCATAATATAATAATGTTTATTCCATAATTCGATTTGTGAACCGTCTTGTTTAAACAGGACTATTCCATAGTCTTGCTCCATTTCCAATGTTTTCATCATTTTTTTAACATCATGACCCACTGTAAAGGGAATCAGTGGCATATGATATGTGAATGCCAGATCGTGGTCTAGTTGTGGAAGGGTTAATTCTGGTGCACTTTTTTCAGTTGTATAATTTAATACAATGGTGTTTTCTTTAGTGATGGTAGCATAATATACTTGCGATTTATCTAATAAATCGGCATTGATTTGTGTGTTTATTGCTCTGGTTGTTTCAGTGTCTATTATGGGGTATATTTCATTGAGGGTTGAAAGTTCCCAACCATCACTATACCAGTAGAGTCGCACACGAATGCCTCGTAGTAAAGGTGTGTAAAATTTTATTTCGGAGAGTTGATCTTCAATATCCTCATAATCGGGGTTTAATAGTGTGGGTAGTTCACCCGGACAAATGAGATTATTATAAGTGTCAACGATATGACCTGTAGTAAAGGGTTTTGTGCCTGCTGCGCTTGTGCCTGCTGCGTTTGTGCCTACTGCGTTTGTGCCTGCTGCGCTTATGCCTGCTGCGCTTGCAATGTATAGAAATCCTTCGTTTTTATAGTTTGTTGTCGCCATTTTAATTATTGTAATACTTTTGATTATAATAATTAAAGTTAATCAATTTTTTATAGTATATAATATATAAAATAAATTATATTATTATATATTATATTTTATATAATGTCTACTCAAGAAATAGCATACAGAAAAAGGGAAGAAAGAGCAAGGAAAAAAGAATTAGATGATGCCAAGATCGCCATGTTTAGTAGTCAATTTAGAAAGGAGGATAAGAAAATACGTGATGATGAAGATTCGGACATGGCAGTTGAATATTATGTTGATGAACGTGGTGATGTAAATAGAAATGTTTATTTTAAAAATGCGAAAGAAAACTTAGAACCTTTACGTAAAGTTGAAGCACAAGGGTATAGATATGAGGAGATGCTATCGCCAGAAGAAAAAGAATTAGCATATGGATTGTATAAACCTTTACCAAAAAAAATGTGGAAAAAATTAGGTTATAATCAAAAAACTATTAAAGCAGGTAGACGTATTCGTCGTCGCCTTCATAAAAAAACCAGAAAGGGCAAAGGCAAATGCAATAGCAAAGGCAAAGGCAAAGGCAAAGGCAAAAAAACGTTATTCTTTTAGAGTAAGAAGGTAGAGAAACTGGTTTAACAATGCGAGCAATTCATCTCTTTGATTCATCAGATCCGAGTTTGCCGGTACATTAAATGCTTTAATGTTGGATAAATTTATTAAAAATGTTTTATAGTGTTCTATTTGTTTTTTAAAGTCGTTGTTATTATTGTACTGATGAAGTTTAACTAATTTCACATTAAGTAATGCGTTCCGTTTTTGAATAGTGATATTGGGTTTGCCTAATAGTATCTCTACAAATTCATCTATTTTTTCATTTAAATCCGAATAAAGTTGGTCGGTTGCTTTATGGGTAGAATAACTGGTGGTTTTCCAATGGTAAAGTTTAACTGTGTTCAACATATGAATAAAAGTGGGTATGAAATTTTGTGATTGTGATTGTGTGCGGGTATTTTTCCGTGTTAAACGCATTCTATAATATTATATAATATTATATTTTGGATTATTATTATTATTAAAAAATCAATTTAAATATAAAGTATTACTTAATACTAGTGTATCGGTTTATATAAATATATATAAAAATGCTCGCATAACTCAGTCGGCAGAGTGTCGTTCTTATGTAGCGAAAGTCGCAAGTTCGAGTCTTGCTGTGAGCATACTACTACTTTTGGGAAAAGTAAAATACACTCATTTTTTATACTATAAATATTCAAATACTTATAGTATCATACTTTTTTAAAAATTATTTTTTAAATTTTTGCAATACTTTTTAACACCTTTTAAAATTTAAAATGCCGATTTTATAAATTCATCAATATTATTATTACATAATAACGGTGTAAATTTGTTTATTTTCTCATCATCCCAAAACCACCATTTAATTTCTAACAATTTTTCTATTTGCTCTTGTGTAAATCTATATTTAATTAATTTTGCTGGATTTCCACCGACTAAACTATATGGTTCAACATTTTTAACAACGTGACTATTATTTGCTATTACAACCCCATCACCGATAGTAACTCCTGACATAATTGTTACATTATTTCCAATCCATACATCATTACCGATAACTACATTTCCTTTCGTTGATGGATGACCAACTCCATTAAAATTATTAAATATATTTTGATTTATATGACCAAATGGATATGTTGTAACCCAATCTGTTCTGTGATTACCACCTAGATATATATTTACATTTCCAGCTATTGAACAAAAATTTCCAACAACTAGTTTAGCACTATTATTATTCCATAAAATTTTAGGCACACCATATGTATGTTTTCCGTATGACATTATATTATTTATTATATTATTATATTATTATTTTACTATTTTATTATATAATGCCCTTTATCAGTTCTTATAATGGTGCCATGAAATTATTAACAGAGATAGGGACGGGAAAGTGTAGCGGGAAATGTAAATCTGTCTGGGTTCGTAATTTTAAATATGCCTTGAAGACCACCACCAATCCTTTACATTTAACTGCGCAACAGCGAAAAACAATGACTAAAAAAATTAAAAGTGTTTCTGGCAGAAACGCTGTTGTTAGTAAAACATTAAAAAAGTATAAAAATAGAAAATCTCCGCCTTATCCAGCAAACGAACATTGTAATAAAAAAATGAAGGGTAATGATGGCGCGATGTATCAATCTAAACCGAATAAAAATAATATATGTTCTTGGAAAAAAATATAAATATATAATTATAGTTATCTACTAATTATATAAAATGAGTGTTAATGCTAACGCTAATGCTAATGCTAATGCTAATGCTAATGCTAATGCTAATGCTAATGTATACGAATTATTTGACTGGATTGCCAGTAAAAAACATATCCGTGGTTCCAGGCGGGGTGATGGTGGATTGTGGGTGCACTCGGGGGCGACTCCTCGGTCTTTTTGTTCGAAAACGAGAATTGTGGTCTTGGACGATGGGGTGCGTTATTTGCTAAGAAAAGAAACGTCTTGTAAAGCGTTGGGGATGGATAAGACATCGGAAGCACTATTATTGGCAATGCCCGGCAATTGCGCTTGAGATTACCTACTATGTTCTTTATAAATGGATTTATTTTGTAATCGGGCAATTTCATTTTCCAGATTTTTTAATTTTTCTTCATTTTTAAGTTGCTGGACAATGATATCATTGGTATAGTTATTGATCTCGGTATAGAGAATCATCTTGGTTATAGGATTTATAGTAGTATTGTAATTGATTAAAATAGATATAACTCTACTAAGACGATTAAATTGTGCTGAAATCATAATACGTGAGATTATATAAATATATTTAATATTAAATAAATATATTTAATATAATATAATATATGATGTGGGATTTAACAATGGATTGGTATAATAGAGTGTATTCGTGTACAAAGATTACTGGTGCTGGTGCTGTTGCTGTTGCTGGTGCTGACACTTATAAATGTAAACGCTTTCATTCGGTGGAGGCGGCGAATATGTATAGAAGTTATATGCGGTTAAATGATGTGCCTTTGCTTTATATGTGTCGCTTCACTCCGCTCGTGATGGACTCTACTATTTTGAAATTAAAATTAAAAGAGAATGTTGTATTGTATTAATTAATAGAGGTATGCTATAGAATACTGTGCCACCCTGTTACCATGGCAACGCCCATAAGTATTCAAACTATTTAATCAATACTTCCTCATTTCCTACCCTACACTCAAACCAGAAATGAGGCAACCCGGAAATGAGTAACAAAACCAGAATTGGGTTATAAAAATAAGACCATATATGTAGTCTAATAAAAAGAATAATAGTATTCTTTTTATTTGTTTTTAATTTTTTAAATTTTAAATTTTTGGTTCAACCTTTTTTTTAAAGGTTGTATATAATATTAGTTTTTAATTTTTAGTTTTTAATTTTTCTCTCACCACGGACTATATACTGTACACATTTTATCTTCCAGTGCCTGGATGCGGTCAAGGAGGTTGACAATCTCCTCACTATTTTCATCGCCTTGGCGTGTCGTAGGAGAACTATTTTCCTCTCGGATTTTTTTCAGTTCTTTTGAAAACTCTACTTCGGACAAGGTTTCCATTTTCCCCGACATAACTTTGTCTAAAAATTCCACGGTATTTTTTTGGGAGGTCGGATTAAACAATCCTTGCACCAATCGGTCCATCACACCGAACATCCGATTGAGTTGTTTCTCTTGATCATTCGCGCGCTCCTGGAGCGATGCCAAGGTCATGGTTGTATTTTCTTCGGCAGTTGCCTGTGTTGTCGCTTGTGTTGCCTGTGCTGCTGCCTGTGCTGCTCTCGTGCGTTCATCTCTGTCCAGAATGAATGCCATAGCAAACATCATCGACAGGAAGAACAAGACGAGGGAAACCAATACTTGCATATCCATGTCCATGATGTAAAGCGTTCGGTTCGTAAGATACATATTGCTGTAACCTGGAAAAGTAATTCAATTTTATATATGATTCTCCATGATGTTCTCTTTACTATATAAATTATTTAATTCTCTATAAGAAACAATAGTCTATCATTTCTCTATACGATAGAATCTACTTTATTTTCCTCTTCTATTTCTATAAAACTCTACTATTTTAAATTAAAAGAAAAAGAAAAAGAATAAAGATAGAAATATTTATTTATATTTTCTTTTTATTTAATTTAAAATAGTACAGTTTCAACTCTTTTAAATATGTATTGTATACTCTATCATCTTGATAATATTCTATTATATGGATTATACTATCATTGACGTGTATATGCCCACACAATAAGTATTATAATAATATGCTGTTAACTTTTATAAGACTACTCGATAATTATATAAGCATTTATCGTAAGGCGGAAATGAGTAACAAAACCAAATATGGGTAATAAAAAAGAACACCCTATATGGTGTTACGTTTAATATAATCTTTATCTTGCGCTGGTAATCTATTTTGATTGAATACATTGTTTCCTTACAAACTATATTGTTTATTACTAGTCCTCTTTTTTTCAACCTTTATTTTCTATAAAACTCTACTATTAATCCATTAAAAGAAAAAAGATTGTTGTTGTTTCATACTTTTTCTTTTTTTCTTTTTAATTTAATTTAATTAAAGTAGAGATTCAACTATTTTAAACCTATAATAAAATGGAACCCTATCATTATCATCTTATATAGACTACCGTAGCACCCTGCCGCCCATTGGATACTATACAATAAGTATTCTAATATTATGCTCAAAACTTTTATAATACTACTCGACCATTATATCACCATTTATCGCAAACCGGAAATGAGTAACAAAACCAGAGTGTAGTCACAATTAAAAATATGGGTATTTAAACCTTTATTGTTTTTTAAAATATAAAATGTATAGTATATAAAACTTATAGTATACATAAAACTTAATCTTCTTCTACTTCTATCTCGTCGATGCAGTTGTCGTCTTCGTTCCACATGCCTTCAGGTTCTTGTGTCTCACAGTTGTAGAGCACATTGTCGCTGGATCGCAGGTAAACTCGCCCTTCGAATTCAAACTTCTTGACAGAGATGGTTGCTTCTGCTGTCTCTTCTGCTGTCTCTTCTGCTGCTTCATGTTCCAGTTCCAGTTCCGGTGTCGGTTCCGGTGTTGCTGCTTTTTCGGGTGTCTTCTTTGCGGGCGCTGCCTTCTTTTCTGCTTTTTCTTTCTCTTGTTGCGCCTTCTTGTCTGCCTTTTCTTGTTCTTGTTGCGCCTTCTTGGCAATCTTTGCCTGTTCCGCCTTTTCTTTTTTTTCTTGTTCTTGTTGCGCCTTCAAGACTGCTTTTTCGGCATCTTGTTGCGCCTTCAAGACTGCTTTCTCGGCATCTTGTTGCGCCTTCTTTTCTTTCTTTTCTTGTTCTTGTTGCGCCTTCAAGAGTGCTTTCTCGGCATCTTGTTGCGCCTTCTTTTCTTTCTTTTCTTGTTCTTGTTGCGCCTTCTTGGCAACTTTTTCTTCTTCTTGTTGTGCCTTCAAGAGTGCTTTCTCGGCATCTTGTTGCGCCTTCAAGACTGCTTTCTCGGCATCTTGTTGTGCCTTCTTGGCAACTTTTTCTTCTTCTTGTGCCTTCGTTGCGTCTGCGTCTTCGCTTTCAGATTCAGGAGCAGATTCATCATCCGTGGCAGATTCTTTGACTGCTTGTGCTTCTGCCACCAAACTTGCCAACAACGTGTCGGCCGCATTGGCGCTCACTGCTTTTTTCTCTTTCGAGTTGGCAGCATTGATCAGTTGGGCGACGATATCATCTGCCGCACTCCCGCTCACCACTTTCTTTTCTTTCTTCGGGCGTCCCCGTTTTTTTTCCGCCTCGTCAGCACCATCTTGCTCTTTCTTGGGGCGTCCTTTTGTTTTTTCCGGGATCTCATACTGCTCTTCCGGTATGATGATCCCATACTTGGTTGCCTCCGCCTCGGCGTCCGCCCGGTCGATGTTTAACTTTTTCAACACCACCCCGTAGGTCACCACTTTCTTACCTTTCTCGTCTTTATAGTCCATCAACGGAACTTCCATTCGCTCTTGAATGTATCCGCAGGTGGGTTTGCCTTTCTTTTCTTTTTGATTATTGCACGCCTTGCACAGCACCACATCGCCTTCCGTCACGGGGGTGTTGTTGCATTGACTGTAGAGTCCATGGTTTTGTTTTATCGCATGGCACCATTCTACTTTCATCTGTCCCGTGAACGGTAGCGGTATACTCGGCGTCTCTTCTTTCGCCTTTTTATTCTTTTCCGTCTTTTCCGCCTTTTCCGCCACCCGCAGTCGCATTTCCTCCAGATTCATCTTTTCTAGCGCCTCTTCCGCTTTGAATCCGTATTCTACCGACAATGCCTTCACTGCCTCTATCACCACCTTTGTTGCAAACGTCTTCATCTCTTTTTGCATTACTGCATTCATATTGAATTCCATCTTCTTTTTTTTATATGTCCTTCTTTCTTATTCCTGGAAAAGCATTTCAATTTTTTAAACGGGGGACACCCCCGGACCCCCGACTTGGTTGCGGGTTGCGGTATTGAATTTTTAGGGGGGAGATTATTTAAATAAAATACAAAATAATAAAATTAAAAAGTTTAAATACTTTATTTCATAGTATAGTAGAAAATGTCTCAACTAAAGGATGAAAAAATTTACATTGTTAGATGTCTATACAATAATGGTTATGGTGAATTAGATGTCTCGCAAGAATGTCGTGATAAATACAAGGAATTATATCATGTAGACTTGGATGAAGATATAAACTGTTGTAGAACTGACCAGAACCTCATTAACGTAATTGATATATTAGGATTGGAAAAATGTAGTGGTCCTACTATAAATATAAGATTACGAATAGAATGGATTCCCAAAGAAATGGAAGAATATTTAGTTGTTACAAACTATGATGGTCAGGAAACAATTTATATTGATTATAATGAAGCATATACTAAAGTTTTACACAATCTTATGAAACATAATTGTCATGGTTCTCGTAATCTTAATTCTGTGATGAGTAGTGTTTGGTCATCTTCTGAGCAATGTAATTGTATACCCAAAGATGCGTATAATAAATATGAACGGATTAATTATATTAAAGAAAAAATGAGGAATTTACCGAGAAGAAATAGTAAAGAAATGCCGGATAGTGATGTGTTTACCTACATTCAACCTTTCATAGTAGAACAAGTTCAAGCAAAGCAGTAGATTGAACCAAAAATATTTAAAGATTTTTTTGTTATACTTTATAAAAAGGTTGCATATGGTATCATTGGAACAGAAACTCATAAATGCGTGTGACCAACGATGCGGTTGTATTTCTCCGCGATTGGAAGATTGTATAATAGGAACTTGTCTATTGATATTTTGGTTTGTATTATTTTATATCATTACGAATAAAAGGTTATAAAATTGATTTAAAGATTTATAAGGAATCTTTTTATAAAAAGGTAGAAATGTCTTCCCATAATGAAAATCAACCCTTCTGCTCTTTCATCAAATGTCTTTATAATAGTAGTAGTTATTCGAGTCCATTACGTATATCCGATACATGTTTTAACACTTATGCCGAAAGGTATGGAGTAGAATTTGAATATATTGGTAAGGCCTATAGTATTGATACAAATCTGATCGCATTGGTGGAAGAACTCGGACAGATAGAGTGTAGTGGTTATGGAACATTTTTAGAATGTCAATCAGTGCCCGAAGAATTAAAAGACTATATTGATGTAAAATTTGTAGAAGGTATTAAAAGAGCATGCATAGATTATAATAAAGCGTATGCGGATATTTTACATAAACAAATAGTAGATTGTGAAAGTGGTGAAATATGTGATGGATTACTTATGAACTCTGTTTTTAAACAATATCATCGTATTAAATATATTCAGGAACATATAGACGAAGACTTGTAAAAGTATATAAAATTGAATACTATTTTGAGATATAAATAAAATTATATATCAAAATGGAAACAGCAAACGTAGAAGCAGTTGTCGATATAAAAAAACTTGTAGACTTTTGTAATAAATACAATTTGAAAGAAGAAAGCAAAAGAAAAAGTAGAGTGGTTCATGAAACAGAATGTGTTTCAACTAAATACCCAGAGTTAGATGTCAATTGCAAGTGCTTCAGACACAAATCGTATGTCGTACACAGCAAATGGTTCTTCCAATAAAAAAATTATCCCGCATATTGTTTAATCATAAAAACAAAGGTAAAGTTGTTGATGTCTTTATAGGTTTCTTTAAATGCTGTTGATAAAATGTCAGGTAAATCATCAAGAAAAGTTCCCATAGTTGTGGACATAGCATTCGTGCCTTCTCTAGTCCATCCCCATCTATCATTAGAGACGAGTTCTTCCACAGGGACTAATAAGTATCTTTGTAGTAGAGAATCACCCTTATACACACGCTCTGTAAACTTACTGGTTAAATACTCTTTAAACACTTCCGCATTTTCTTCTATTCCATCATCATCTATAATTTGCTCAAACGCCCGATTGTAAACTTCATTGCTGTCTTCAATGCATCCATCGTATAACATCTTTTTTATGAGATTCATAGTCGTGGCATTTATTTGAGAGACAAGGTCAGATAGTAAAATCTTAATGCCAATGGACGCGCATGCGGATTCACACCTGCCCATTATTTTTTAATATATACTATTATAAGTTGTTTTTATATTATATAAAATTGAACTATTGTTATTAAATAATAAGGAAGTATCTTCATAACAACAGCATATAAAAGGGTTTTGCCATACTTTTTCAAAAAGTATATTTTACGCACGCAGTGTGTATCCCTTTTGGTTCAACCTTTTCCCAAAAGGTTGAAATGGAAAACAAGAATTCCTACTCCAACTTGTCTTCCAGCGAAGACAAAAAAGCAGATAAAGTATGTTATAAATATACCTGCCAATTAGCATACAATGAGTCCAAAAAAACAATGCGATGGAAGACCATTCTTAATGGCGACATTGTGACGTGTAATATGTCCGAGAATGAACCGCTCTATGAGGGTGAGCGATTGATTACGATTCATCGCTATTATTTACCCGACGTACAAATCGGATTTCATTTTACGCCCAATATGGAGACGGATTTTGAAAAAAGTGAATCCTATTACTATCCGTTAACAACCCTTGCTACTTCAAACTTGTTTGGCATGGTTGAAAAAAAGATTTCAAAAAAAAGTTATGATAAAATAGTTAAAAGTTATATGATACATCAAAAATACCTAACAAATAATATAAAATATAATCCATGCGACAAAAATCTTCACGTTCCTTGGACGGAAAAAGAGGCAGAAGAGTTGGTTAGACTGAATAAAGGGGCGTAGTCCATTTGATAAAATTGAAATATAAATTATATTATTTTTTATAAGCACATAAAACCGGATAAAGTATTTTGGATTAAATTGCTTTGTTTAAAAGCATATATTTACGCACGCAGTGCGTATCCCTTTTGGTCCAACCTTTTCCCAAAAGGTTGAAATGGGTAACCAATGTTCTTCTCCCTACTCGCCGTTGTCTGTTAAAGAAACCGATGGCAAATTATGCCTCACCCACCATAACGAAATTAGTGGCATTGACGCAAAAGATAATAAAAAAGAGTTTTGTAAAGAAAGTATTAAATATTATTTACCCGATGTAAACTTGGGTTTTCATATTGAAAAAAATACGATATTTGTATATTCGTTTGATAATATAGTTGACTTTACATTATTAAAATACGGTGAAGATAACTATATTTCTCAAAAATCGTTTGATAAAATAGTAAACATGTATAAAGACCCCAACTATTTGAAAAAAATCTGCATAAATTTCATTTTGAAGGAGATGCGCTATTGGGAGAAAAACAATAAAAAATAAATATAAATAAAAATTGATATAAATGGGTTGGTTTAACCTTTTAACAAAGGTTAAGATGGGCAATTTCAGTTCTTATGTCAAGTTGCCATCTTCCGAGAACAGTAGCAACAAGAAAGGCAAATTATGTATCATCAAACAAGATAAAGTGTTCAGAGAATACGCTGACGATGATTATGTAATCATTACCAAATATTACCTACCCGACCGCAATATAGGGTTTCATATTTTAGATGATCTATTCTATGTGTATTCTATTTTAGAGTCCGATTATAACGTAACCTATTCTGTTGGTGGGAAAAAAGAAATAACCTTACCTGATAAAATATATGATAAAATTATTGACATTCATAAACTGACAGAACTAAAAAAGATTAAATCGGTATTTATCATAGATGAGTTGAAGAAGTTAAATAATTATAATACGTTTATTGTTAGCGTGTAAAGATTTATATATATATATTTATTTTTTTTCCATTTTTTCAAGAATGTTTTTACATATCAATTCAATTTCTTTATATTTAGATACATTATCCTCGCGCCATGTCATAAAATGACGCTGTTTATCCGCTTCAGTTTCTTCATAATCATCGGGGACAAAATCATAGCTATATATAGCATCGCTATCATTACTTATACTGGACAATAATTGATATAACTCATTCGCTCGTGTATGCTGTGTCTTAGTCATCAGTTTTGCTAATTTATAACAGACTTGATCCATATTGAAAATAGGTATATCATAGATATCCATATCTAACGATTCAAATGAATAATTATGGTCTCGCAAAAAGTTTATTTTCCACTCAGAACGCACACCAGATTCTACTAAATACATAGCAGTTTCACTGGACATAATATCAATATTATTTACAATATAGAGACATAATCTTGTATATAATGCTTTACATTTCAGTAAAAGTTCGGGTACAGGGTCTGACTTTATTTCCGATTGCTCTTGCATTTTTGTATTGTGTGTGATAATAACTTATAGTTATAAATTTGAAAAGCATTTCAATTTTATAGTTTTAATATTTTATATATAATAAATATATAATGCTAGGATTATTTATTATATTAAATTTTATTATTTCTGCTATATCTGATATAGGTTTAAATATATTGTCGCGGTTATCAACATCTCCTGATGCTATAAGAGCATTAAAACCCTATTTTCAAAGTCATTCTCTACTAATATCCGCTGGATATGCTGGAATAACTGTAGTAACTGTATTAATCATAACAATGTTAATTAGTAAATTAGTATTTAAATTTTTATATCCGAAAAATGTCAAAGAACTAACATTATTTATTCTTTTAGCTGCTCCTATTGGATATGTAGCAGATTTAATTATTTATTATTTTCAACTATTTGGACCTTTAATGAATGCGTATTATAAAAAAGCAGGTGCTGGATTTTGGGGCAGTGCCGCCTTTATTTTCTCTATATTTATTTCGTTTTTACTAACCAGTGTTTTACACCTTAGCATATTGAAAATGCGTAAAATTACGGTGTAAAAATAGTTTGATTAATATTTTGATTTTCGTGATTTTGATTTTCGTGATTTTGATTTTCGTGATTTTAATTTTCGTGATTTTAATTTTCGTGATTTTGATTTTAATTTTCGTTTACCACCCAATTGTTGTTTTTTTTTACTTGATCATATAAATTGTATAATATACTATTTGGGTTTGCTTGTTTTAATATAATAATTTCATTAATTTGATTTTCACTCAATCGGAATAATGTTGTTAAAAATCTTAAATTTCCAGCGGATAATTCATTTATAGTAAAACCTACATTTAATAATTTAATTAATTTATTAAAATCAGATTCATCGTTTATATGCTGTAAAAATCTATATATTTCGTCATTGGTTAATATTCCATTTGTTTTTAGACCAAGTGCATAATCTACCTTTTTGTACATTACAATAGAAATAGATTCATGTTCTGAAAAAGTATTATTTTTTAATAATATAGCATTATCTATTTCTTCTTGTGTAAATAAGATTCCATATAGAAGAATATATGTATTACTTGTAAAGTCATTTAATTTAAAAAAAATATATTTTTGAAAAGCATCTTTAGTTAAAGGTGAATTTATATTAGAATACTCAATATGTACTTTATCTATTATACCTGGAAGACTACACGCAAGTATAAATTTTTTATAAAGTTCTTTTTTATTTTCTTCTGGTTCTAAATAGTTAATATACACATTATTATACTTGAACTTATTTATTAATGAAATAATATTTGTTTCAATAAATTCATTAATTATTGCGCTGTGTAAATTTTTCGCAGCAAGTATCTGTTTACAATCATCACCAAACAATAAATTTATTGCTGCATCACGAGGTAACTTATAAATTAATTCTTCAATATTTGTTTGCATTATATAATATATTTATATTATTATTAAAGTTAAATATGAATAATACTATAAGGATTTGTTAATAACAGAAAACAAATATATTTAATTTTACCATATAATGATTTATTTTCAACACGCCATAATTTAATATTCTTATCCTCTTTTCTTAACTCATTCATTTCCGAATAAGCAGTGTGCAATAAGGTGCGTAATTCCATGTCTTGTGGATGGTCAATAGAACAAATTGCATTGGATAATTCATTATATGCCTTATCCAAGTCATAAATACTGGCAGAAATAAGTGGATACATACGCTTGAGATAATCACACAATTCTTTTTCAAGATGGGACTTGTGTATATTATAGTCATCATCGGAATTACCTTCCATTTTATAATATGCTAGGCGATGATCTAATATATCATATGGATCAGTAGTAATATAACAACACAATTGACGTAGAAATTCTATATCCGATTCGCGTTGTTCGTTTGCATTTGACATTTTTTCAATATACTTTTACTAAAAAGTATGGCAAAAACTTAATATACTTCAATAAAAAATAGTAAGAAAACTAATTCAATTTTTTATTTAACGATGTCCATTAAATACTCCTACTGCGCCTTGTGCGTTTATTTAATTTACGTTTCTTCGCTGTGCGTTTATTTAATTTACGTTTCTTTACTGTACGTTTCTTTATTTTTCTTTTTCGTTTCCCACCATCTAAATCAATTGGCATTTCTGTTTGAAGAACCCCATTGTTCCATATACCTTCTTTAATCGTTTTATCAAGATATGTCATTCTTCCACGACCACTCGGTGAGACACCATTTTTAATCTCTCCCAAATAAACATCACCACTAGGTAAATCTATTTTATTTATACTGTTTCTATCAATTGCTCCATTTATAAAAATACCTTCATAGGATAATTTATATTTAGTATTAACCATTTTTCCAAATCCATTAGGTATACCATTCACTAGTTTTCCTACATAAATATTACCATTAGCATATACTATTGTTTTATCCTCTCCTTGAACCCTTATTCCTTTTCCACTAGCAGATATTGGAATACCTTCATTGTCTCTTTCAATATTTGTTTTTGATACAAACGCATTTATTAAATATATTATAAAATCATCAATATGTTCTAAATCTGTATTGTTAACAGCATAATCATACATCTCTTCTTTTGATTTATCCGGATTACTTAAACGAAGAAATGCATACCACATAGCCCATATTTGACACGAACCGCTAAATTTTGAACTCTCAAAACGAGTATTCAGTTCTCTTTGAAATCCAACCATAGGACATATTTCATAGGATGGATAATATGTATACGAACCATCTGGAAATAAAATATCTTTCAGTGCTCTTGCGCCCGCTTCAAATTGCATTGATATCTTAACTGCATCATCACCTTGATACATTGGTCCGTGAGGTTCAAAATGTTCAAAGGTTTTATCAAGTGTATTTACAATTAACATATTAGCATGTCCAAACCCATAAAATGGTATAGCGAATATTTTATTCTTACAGTTTTCTATTTCACGCATGTACTTTTCTCTCGAAAATTTTTTATATCTACCTCGAACGCCAATACCAAAATCTGAAATGGATATATCATCTGGATTAGGATCTCCGAGTATATCTATACCGCGTAAAAAACAAAAACCATAATCTTTTGCCATTTGTTTATAAATGACTCTTATTAAGTTGTTATCATTAAAATAGTTGTGAAGATTTAATATATCATCTACATTGTCTTTATTCGCACATACGCGTTCATAGTTTTTATACTCATCATCCATAATTGGTTTTTGTTTATAATCTTTTATTAACCAATCTAAACATTGTTTTTTATCTATTGTAGATTCAGTGCTCATATATAATATATGAGTAAAATAATGTAATACTATAATAAAAGCATTATATCTTATTTTTTAGTTCACCCAATCTCTTTGGTAAGAGATTGTTTTTAAGATCATTGAAACTTTCCATCCACGCATCAAGAGTTATATATTCATTGATATTATCTGATGGACTATATTTCCATTTAGTGGTAAGAGCACGAGTTGATAAACTATAGTCATCGTCTTCATCTAATGTATCGGTAAAGAAGAAATCACGACTTGGTTTAGTAGCAAGCAACCACCGGACAAGTCCTTCTACAAATGCTTTATCCTGTAAAACATTTGTATATGTAAATGCGTCAGTGCGGTCTTCATAGCATATTTCATTTGTGAGCTGATGGTTAAATTCGTTACACTCAATTGCATCATCGGCTTTTGTTGCATTCATAAATATATCTCTCAAGGTAAAATAGACATTGTCCTCCAGCGAGAGTGATTTGAATGATTCTTTATTACAGAGGTAGACATATTTTGTGTCGTTGTATGTGAGTCCCATTTCAATTCCGCTTGCAGTCGGTTAATAAAATAACTTTATATCAATTTTATATAAAATTGATATAGATAATACATGTTATATAATTAGTATCTAACACAAACAAGAAAGAAAATGGCGGACTATACCTATGTATTGTATCTCACTATAAATTATCAAGGACGAGGTGATAATGAAATTATATTTTTAGGTTCAAGTATCGAACTACATAATTTATATTATAAAGCAATAAGCATACAATATAAAGTAAAACCTGAAGATGTCAGTATTTTATCCGTACACAGGAAAATCATAGCAGAATGGAAAGAACTCGTCAAAGCAGAATTGGACATTTGTCAGGAAGCGGAATTAGATAGTGCTTTTATGAAAGGCGAAAACTATTCTTATACACTTAAACATATGACACTGCGTTTGGAGAAAGTTCAGAGTTTTGATTCGTATTAAATATATACAGATTTATTATGAAATTGATATAAATGAATTTTATATATTATATCACAGCATGAGTAGTGTATTTATTTTTTTCAAACAATTACCGCCCATCGTTTATTTCAAAAGTCTACCACAACCTATTAAAGTATCCACCTATGCTTATGTAACCGGACTTTTATCCTATAATGTTGGAAAAGCATATTTGGATTCCAAAAAAGCATTAGAACTATATCATTCTAAACAATATACCACATGTCCAGAAAAATATGATGGTTCATTTAATTATGAATTAAATGCAGAAGAAATGTATCATAATCAATTAAAAAAATGTTCTAATGATTGGGAAGCAGCAAAATTGGGTGCATCTTATTTCAAATGGGAACGCTGGTGTGATTCAATCGTATTTCCTATTACTATTGTCTCGGAAATCGTTCCTAGTATTGTAGTGGCTTTACATGGAAAAAAAGATTGAAATAAAAACAACATATAAATATTTTTATTTCAATTAAAATTTATTTTCTTTTCTTTAAAGTTTTTTTCCCTCCTCTTCGTTTATTGATAATACGCCCAGTTTTTGTGCGTCCGTAGTTGCAATGTTGTCGCTGTGAAAACCCATTTGGTTTACTACAATTAATACTGCGTTTGTATTTCATCGACCAATGATGTCCTGACTTCTTCATTATATAATATATATAAATATAATTTTATTCATCATCAACCAATACTAATACATATTTTTTGGTATATTTTAACCACACGCCTAGACAAATTAGAGTGAGACCAGAACCCATCAACATTCCGGATATATAGTCATTCATTTTTATATAACTCCATAACAAAATTGATTTAAGTATTTAATATAAATATAGTCTAAAATATAAAAACATGCCTCCCAAAACATATTCTGATAAACAGACTCAAACTACGAAACAAGTAGAAAAAAATATTATACTTGTAAATAAAATAGAAGCAAAAATGAAAGATGATAAAATATGCGAAATACCAAACTACGCTAGAATAATACGAGACCATAAAAGAAATCATTTAGAATATTATTTAGAGTTGCAGAGTATGAGGTGTACGGAGCATGACTAGCAATTCCATCTGCTGCACTTGCCCTTGCGGTCGGGGTTTCAAAGGGGCACAGTCCCTTTAATATAACATATCTTCCAAGTCTCTCTGACATTGTTCATCTAATTGTTGTTCCTCTTTTTCTTTTTCTTCCTTTAGTTTATCTTTATTTCGTTTATTGTTAGAAGCACACACATGACATCCGTGTAAGGTAATTTCCACGTCTTTATGTTCATTACATAAGAATACTTGATAAGGTTCTTTATAATGCCACTGTAGCATAGATATTCTTCCGAAAGCATGTGTATCTACATAGACAACTTCTTTTTCTTCAAAAAGTTCCTTAAGCGACATTTTTAAGCGATAACGCTCTGTGAGCGACATGTTCTTAACTGCTTTCACTATTGATTCCATTATGTGATTTGTAGTGGTCTGAATAGTAGTAAGAAATTAAATCAATTTTTTTAGATATACGTTGTAAAAGTATTTACACCTTTTCTCATTTAAAACGCCCATTTTATTAGGCAAAATAAATAAGAAAATTTGTAAAATCAATAGTAGGAATTTCACCTACGATGGTCTAACTTTTTACTCCTCTTTTTTATTTGAAGAGGTGAAAGACGAAATTTGAAAACATAATGGTCGCTCTTGTTTTTATATCCAACAACTTGTTAATTTCATTATGTTTATTGAGGAATTAGCATCTCGTGTTCTAAATACGATTTTTTTGTTTTCGCAACTCACGCAATTAGAACACTTTAACAGACGAAATACCTTTTTATCTTCTTTATCTTTGTAATACTCTAAAATTAAAATGCTTTCGCTTTTCTGTGTATAAGTATGACTTCGCCCCCTTAAACTACCTCCCACTTTCAATCGGTCCCGATAAATATATTTATTAATATATAATATATATAAATGTCTTCACGTAAATCACCAATAAGTAAAACAATTAAAACTAAACTCACTAATAAATTAACTTCAGCAAAAGAAAGAGTCTTGTCAAGAAAACTAAAAACCATTAGGACAAAACAAGCAGCGAAAACAATTAGGAAATTTATGTTAAATTCTACTGTGCGAGAAAAAAGTACCGCTCTATTTTTAAATAGCATCTGTTCTGATTCTGGTTTATGTATTGCCTTTGGGCAAGAATCATTAAAAATTAAAAAGTATTTCAATAATTTTACCGATTTTAAATACATGACAAATCTAAAAAAAATTGGAGAAGCATCTGTAAGTGGTTTTATATATGAAATAGAATATTTGCGTCAAAAATACAAATCATATGCTGTATTGAAATCTAATCAGAACGAAGAAAGTGATAATCTTATGTATGAATATTTTGTTGGTATGGCGGTTAATATGTTTAGTAAAAATTTGCCGTGCTTTATTGAAACATATGGATTGTTTAATTACAACACAGATGCTGGTTGGAACACATTAAGAAATAGCAAGAATATTACATCTGTCAAAAAAACGGTTGTTACAGATAACTTGACTTTTGTTAAAAACCCAACATTTGATAACTTAGATAAAGGTTGTAGTAACGCAAAGTATCAATGTATACTTATGCAACATTTAAACAATATATACTCTTTACATAAGACTTTTAGAACACCTAATAATATTAATAAACTATTAATCAGCACATTATATATTATTTATTTTTCTTTAGCGTCTATTGGTTATAAGTTTACTCACTACGATTTACATACAAATAATGTTATGATCTATACACCGGTTAAACACAAATTTATTGAATATGTATTTTACGACAAGCAACCTGGTAAAATTGTAAAATTCAAGAGTGAATTTATTCCGAAGATTATAGATTATGGTCATAGTTATTATTCAATAGATGCCGATAATAATTCTGAAGAAATATATGATACATTGTGCTCACTAGATGAATGTGAACCTGATTGTGGGTCTGAACAGGGGTTTTATTGGTTGCACGCAGATCAGGATTATATTAACAGTTCTACTCGAAACGTAAGTCACGATTTAAGATTGATGCATATATTAAATAAGACTGTTAACATCCCTAATGTAGATCAAAAAATTAAGGATTTAATGGCAAAAGTTGTTTATAATAAAAAATTTGGTACAAAAGAACTAGAACACACTGGTTTACCCGATAAAATACATAACGTATTTGACGCTTTTTCTGCTTTAAGCGATATAATGAACGAGCAAGAACCAGCATTATCAGATGCTGTATATGCAGACGATAAATATTCGTCTTTAGGAGAACTTCATGTGTATTCTGATGGAACACCTATGAAATTTATACCTTTTCACATTTAAAATGCCGATTTGATATTTATTAAAATTATAACATTGTATTTATATGTAAATATTTATATTTATTTGTTAGTATATTTTTATTTACATCGGCATTTTAAATGTTAAAAGTATTTAAACGTTTATCTCGTACTTAAAAGTATATGTTACATTGTCATAAATGTGAAAAAGAAAATGCTGAATCCATTAAAAATAAAGGATATGGATATGGATATATGGGCAATAATTTACAATGCCGGAGGCATGATATACCAAAGACTCAAATACCAATAAAGACTACTGAACCAAAAAAATCACTTGAAAAAACCTTTCTTCTTTTTAATTAGTACCCATTCACCGTTATATTTTAACCATAAAGCGACACCTATTAAACATAAACCAATTCCTTGTAAAAATCCTGCTATAAGAGCATTTTCAAATGAATGTTCCATATCAGAGAAGCAATTCATAAAAGTAGTAAGAAAATCTTTAAATCAATTTTATCCGCAACTATAAAATTGATACATTTAAACACAACTATTCATAATGTAATATAAAGATGGCCGCTATTTCATTTGATACTACAATGCCATCAGTTGTCATTGAAGAAATACCCCTCTACAACATCGTTTCTAGACCCGACGATTATAACTCGGGTAATCACGGTGCCAGACCAGATGATTATTATCAAGTCTTGGCGGATGGTAATACTGATAAATGGATTAATTCATTTCACACTGACTATAGTGTCATTAATATCTATGATAAAGATCTTGTCTGGATGAAAGAGGCCTTTAAATCCGGTTCTTATACTGGTGAGTTTCCTCATGCGTTTGATGAAGAAAAAGCAGACATGTTGGAGCGATATAAACATGTTGGCAAGTATTTTGACGGCACCAAGTATTTTGTTAGATGCAATAGTGTCAGTCTAAAATACGGGCAACATGGCGCTGGACCCTATACTACATTTGAACAAATCGTAGAATCTTTGGTAACGTGTATAGAGACGCATACACCGATAGATAATAAGGACAAAGGCAAAGAACCTTTATCGCTTTATTTACTGCCTTGGAAAAAATTCGACAGGTATAAAGAATATCGCATCTTTGTTTACAAGAACAAGATAACTGCCATATCTCAGCAAAATTTACACGCGGTGAATGAGTTTTTAGGTGCGTTTCCAGAAGATAAAGACTTGATGAACATTGTAGAAAAACACGTGCAAATTATATGTGAAAGTTTTCAAAAAACGATTATAAAAAAAATAACACATACCCAAAATTATTGTATGGATGCCGTTATCTTAGAAGACGGGTCGCTCTATTTTATTGAAATAAACTCCTTTGGCAAAGAATATGCGGCGGGATCAGCACTGTTTCATTGGCTTATAGATGAAGATAAATTGTATGGCAATGATAATAATGATGTTATTTATTTTAGATATACTGCTTAAATATACTTTTTAGAAAAAAGTATCACGAAAAACTTAATAAACATACTTTTTAGAAAAAAATATCACAAAAAACTTAATAAACATACTTAAAGGTTTTCCAAGTATATTTATTACAAATGGCACTTAATACTATTGAAACAATAGGTGCGGTTTTGATAGCAAATGGAATTTTTGGATTAATTGTTGGCACAGTATTATACGCAACAAAAAGTAATAAAATAGAAATTAAAAATGATTAACATATGTGACATTTTTTATAAAATTGATATTACACTATATTAATTACATAGTGTAATATAAAATGACTACTACAATTCCGAGTGTAATCGAAGCAAATGGACACAACCCACTCATTCAAACCGAAAAATCATTTTTACACATATATACAGGCGAAGAATACGCAGATTTAATCCTTTTGTGTATTGAAGAAATCAAAGATGAATTGGAGTCTGATAAGCCGCTTCAAATGTACGGAAGAATCGTTTATCAACAGAGAGATATTGGCTTCTTTTCCAATGACTCGATTGGTTATTATTATTCTGGACAACTCGAAAGAGCAAAACCCCTCAAACCAAACTGCTTTAAATTAATGCAACTTATGAACGAGCGATTTAATACAGATAATAATGGCATTCTAGTTAATAGATACAATGGTGGGAAGAATTATATAAGCGACCATAGCGACAATGAAAATAATATAGGCAAAGGTGGGGTCATTGCTATATCCCATGGTGCAGTGCGAAAGTTTCGCATTCGTGACAAGTTGACGAAAAAAATTATAATGGATGTTCCGACCACGTCGGGCAGTATTATTCATATGGGTGGAGATTTTCAAAAAGAATTCACACACGGTATTCCTGTTGAAAAAAAAGTAGAGGGTATACGATATTCATTTACGTTGAGGAAGCACATCAATTCCGCTTGAGGTCGGGTTTATATCAAAATCTAAAACACACCGGACGGATTAATTTTTGGTCCAACCTTTTCTCAAAAGGTTGCCAATGGATCATCCTTCAAAACAGCATAAATTTTTTTTAATTTAATCTTATTTTTTTGATAAGAATTACTTATAAAAATACTACTGTAGAGTAGACCGCTAATCTCATTAAACTGTGGATGCTTTATATCAAACAGAGCATCCGCCATATCAAAGCATTCCGTCTTCCCATTATTAAGACCGTTATGGTTCAAAAGAGGATATTTTTTAACGAAATAGTGGTCAAATTCTTCATCCGTACAATCAACAGATAGGTCAGGAGTATCGTCTAGAAAATAGAGGCAATATTGCCTGACCCGTTCAATCTTTTCTTCCATTGTTATTATTATAATACTAATATAAATTAGTATTATATCAATTTTATTTCTACCTTTTAAGAAAAGGTAGAACCAAAAAACTAAATTCACATTTGACATTATAATATCTTATTATCTAAAACGATAAAATACATAGAGGTTAGTATTTATTCTCAATCTTTCGATGAATATAACGCACGACATCATCTTTGTTTTCATAGAGCAGAAAACCCGTGCTTAAAACCGGTAAAAAAAGAAAACAAGGTAAGTAGTGATACTTTTTTTTCTCCAAGGCATGGGCAAATCCTGCCCCCATAAACAAGGAAGGAATAATACCATTCACGCTGATATTAATATAACGCGTCATTGTTTTACTGGCAAGGTCACCTAATTTGGCAGACATTTAATAGTGTAGAATAGAATCATATCTTTAAGCGGAATTGATGGTAAATGTATCACTTCTCAAGCAATTATAATTATAGAGATTTAATACCATTTTATGCTTGAAACTAGACGCTTTACCATTATCTGTCCGATATACATGCACTTTATCATTATCTACAATCATAATTTCTTTATTTATATAAAGTGTGCCGTTTTTAAGATAATCTTCCAATACTTCATTTAATAAAGTCATCGCTGGATCATCTAAAACGCCTCTATAGGCACATGATAACCTTATTGAATCTATAAATATTTTACGCCGTCTTAATTTCCTGTTTTCAATCCTTTCGGTTTCTTCCTCGGAACATTTAATACACCCATAATAAGAGTTGCCATCTTGTGACAATGTCCTAATACAATACAAGCAAATATTTTTTTTCCCACAATCTAAACAGGTTTCAAACTCATCATCACTATCTTCAATGGTTTCATTACATTCACTACAAGTATTAATAACATAGTTAGCAACAAATGACATTTTATAATTATAAATAAAATGTTATTAAGTAATATTACTTAATATCTTTTTCATTTTTTCTTTTTCATTTTCTTTTTTATCATAGCATTCATTACATTTAAAAATATATATTCCGAGTAGAAATGCAGCACGAACACAATTATGACAAACATTTATTTTATCACATTCATCACACTGATAAAAGTTGTAATCCTCATTGGGTTTATGACACTCACTACAAGTATTAATAACAATGTTAGCGACCAATGACATTTTATAATTACAAATAAAATGTTATTAAGTAATTTTTTAAACAAAAAATTGAAATGCTTTTTATTAAAATAATATGAAAGAATTTAATAAACAAACATGGCGCAACAACAAGAACCAGAAAAGACACCAGAAGAAAAGCAAGAAATTCTGATGGAGGCCTTTAAGGCAGACAGATACAAGTGGAATGCTGACGAATTATATAACTGGATGAAACGGGAATACGTGGATGTATGCACCTGGGGCGATAAGTGTGTAAATTCCATGATTGATAAATATCATTTGGAAGAACAAGAAAAAGCGACGGATGATGAATTGACTTTCATCTGGTCTCTGTATGACTCGTTTAAAGAGGATTATAAAGAAGGTGAAGATGCCCCACACCGACCTTGGTGAATGGGTGCACTACGTTTCTTTTATAAAGCACTGGATAAATTGTTGAAAAGATGAGGATAATTCCTCCTATGATCCGCCTTCCTCTTTTCAGACTCTTCCTGATAAGCACGCTCTCTCTTTTTGTCGTTCTCCTCTTTTGCTTGGCTACACACAGTGCATAATTCCTCCCAATCATCATAAGGATACATCGTAATACAATCATCGCAAATATCGGTTTTATGACAAGTCCAACAGGTAGAAAATTCGCTTCGGCATACTTTATGACAATCATTACATTCTTTAATAGAGGTACTATCAAAGCATTTTTCGCATATAGGTTTACATTCATTTGCACCCGCACCTATTTCATCTGTAAACAAATTAATACAATCACTACAAATATCTTTTTTTCCGCAATGATAACATTGATATAGCTTACACAAGTATATAGTAGGATCATATCCACAATCAACACATATTTTTGCCATTATATATACATAACAAACTATGTTTAAATCGTTTTATTCGCTATAATGACACACTTACTACACAAATTATCATTTAAATTATTAGAATAACATCGATAATCTAGAGTGTTAATACAGACCGAACACACAATCTTCTTTAACTGTTCTATGCGTTCTTTTTGTTGAACAATACGTTTTTTTCATCGCATCCACTACAGATTGGATCTCCTCGGTCTTCATTAGTCCAATTAATACACTTGTTGCAAATGTTGTATTCATTACATTTACAACATTTATATAAACAAAAATATTGGTCATCGCATTGGTCGTCTGACCTGCATTCACAACATACTTCTTTTTTATCGTAACATTCTGGACAAAAGGGTTTTTTATTTTTCGTATTAGGATTAGCCCATTCCATACAACTTCCACATATATTCTTTTTTTTGCATTCAGAACAATCGTAGAGAATAAATGCAATATATTTATCTGACTCATCACCACATTGGTCGCATTGTAGATAAGCAGAGCAAGTATAAGCAGACATTCTATGTAAATTATAACTTACTTTAGTTTTAAGTTATAATTTTATATTTTACGTCTTATTTTTTACCAATATATATTCTTTATAGCAATTCATACATAATGGTTTCCTATTATTTTCGCCTATCAGTTTTCTACAATCATCACAAATATCGGTTTTATGACATCGCAAACAGGTGGAAAATTCGCACCGACATACTCTATTACAATCGTTACATGTCCGTATATCAGTATTATCATTACATTCCGTTAAAAAACATTCTTGGCATATGGGTTGTTTTTCAATTCCATTCACATAAACCCATAGAATACAATCAGAATTAGCACATGCGTTATTTTTTCCACAATGGCAACATTGATATTGTTTATTATCGGCATTGACGTCTTGGCAAACTCTACATTTTGTGGACATTCAATTATAAAATTATAACTTAAGTTTTAAGTTATAATTTTTGGTTCAATTGTATACAGACTATATTTATTTTGTTTATTCTGCCTCTACCTCTACATCATCCCCTGCCGAGAAATCCTTATCATGTGTAAAAGCATGCATCACCTGATACGAGTTGGTGTCAAATCCGCACATATCCAGCATCCCCTTATCGCTCGGGTCAGCAATCGTCAGGTCGTTCAGTTGAACTGCGAGAGTAATCAACTTGACATTGGGATTACCAATTGTCTTGCGATACGAGTTCAAGGCGACCAGCGGTTTCTCACCCGTATTAATATCATTATCGGTAATAACAATGACAGCATCCACGTGCTTATTCGACTTTTCTAAGTAGCGAATACCATTACTAATGTCGGTCGCACCCCAGTTTGAGAGTTGAACTGCGTCAAGCACTTCCTGAAAAGTAGAGTTGGCGTGAATGTGATGACCGACATCATAAAGACCCGACTCGTCCTTTGCTTTGGAATATCGGTTGCTTTTAGCAGAGAAGACATAAAACAAATGCCCCTGCCCTGATCGAGCAATCACCAGTGACAGCAAAGCCGCAATATCCGCATTACTAAGACCCTGAAATGTGGTTTCCGTAGTCATTGAACCCGAACCATCAATGAAGACACCGTAGCGCTTGGTAGTGGGTGGGGCGTTGGCGAAGGCGAGAAATGCCATTTGCTCCAAAGCATCCACAATTTCCTTTTGCGGTGTCCAAGACAACTTGCCCTTGAAACCATGACCCTTCCGGTAAACAAACCACGCGATAATCACATTGACTGGATGAATACGTGACTTTTGCACTGCGTCTTTATCGGTGAGATGCTTGACAACCAGATCAAGAAGTTCTTTATCTTCAAATAGACCAATACTGGTCAGTGACGCCAAGTTGCGTAGAAGAGCAGTCATAGGCATCACTACTTTACTTGCGCGACGGGATGGGTCTCCCAGAAAAAGACTACCATCGTGGGAAGATGTAGCAGTAGCACCTAGAAGCAAGGCCTTTTGCACTGCGCAATTCTTCAAAGACCACGTCGGCAAATGCTCGCGCACTAGACGATGCTTTAAAATAAGATGAATAAGGTCATTTGTATTCGTCTCATTGATTTCTACTTGCATATTCTTGGCACAATAGACCGCACACAAATAGTGATAAATAGGGTCTTCCAGTAAATTAAACGCATTAGCGAGTTTTTGCATCTCTTCAAAACCATACATGCTGTAGCGCAAGACCAAATCCATCGGTGTAGCAGGCTTGATTGGAGGCGCTTGATAATCAGACGGCAAATACTTGGTATTACGCTTCCTGTTCTCACCTGTTCCTGTGCGCAAGTGCGTACACTTGATAATATCATTGAATCCCCAATCGCCACGGGATTGATATTTGGTCACTTGATAGGCGAGTGCTTGTGGGGTCTTCTTGAGAAAAGAGCGATTGAGAATGGTTTTAAAAGCGCGACCGAATCCTTTAGAATGGGGGGCAAGCCCCCCAGGACCCCCCACTGCGGGTAACGTCGTCCCTTCAGACCCTCCCGTTGTGGATGAGGTTGCGGATACATCAGTGGAGTTTTTGGGGGCGACCTTGGTGCCTTTCTTACCCTTAATGGGGGGTGAGGGGGGCGTGCCCCCGTGTAAAACCCAAGAAACAAATACAACTGCGATAATGTCCGCAACTGCCCCACCACTTCATATCCTCGACGCCGCAAAGTCACATTCGTTTTACAACGGCAAATCATTGCCAAGACTTGCATGGTCATATCCTGTTTGGGCGCCCGTCCCTTCAAATAAATATCAGCAACCAAATCCAACAACTTGTAGCAATTGGGTGAGTCGATTTCTTTTTGTACAAGCAGAAGGTCTTCTGCAGAAATCTTGGAAACACCCGACTTGTATTTATTCTGCTGTCCTGTACCGAGAATGAGCAATCGCTCGATGTATTTTAGATTGTCGGTTTTACATACGAGCAATTCCGCTTGCGGTCGGGGTGTTAGCAATTCTTCGCTTAATTTATCGGATACAGTCCATGCGTTGTCTTCGCTCCATGTAGGCTGTTCCTTCCACCCTCCTTCGTATCCGCCCAAAACAGAGTGACAATAAGTGTTAGTAGAAGCAGCCATTCTAATTACTATTACTACGACTCTATATTTAAGTAGATTTGATATATTATTTTCTTAAATTATAGTAAATGACCTTCAAGTTACCTGTTCGTTATGTTCCGACTAACTTAAGTAAGAAAGATAAAAGTAAACAACTAAAAATGTTACTTAAATCGAGACAATTATACAAAAAACAAAAGTATTATACACGCAAACGTGTCAGCTCGTATAAAAATAAACCCTCCAAACATATCGCCAATGCTCGCAAGATATATGGTATAGAAAACATAAGACCTAGCAAAGAATTGGCATTAAAAACAGGGTGTTCAATCGCTGCATTAAACCAAATTGTGAAAAAAGGTGAAGGCGCGTATTTTTCATCCGGTTCAAGACCCAACCAGACGGCACACTCGTGGGGATATGCCCGATTAGCGAGTGCCCTTACTGCTGGAAAAGCAGCAGCAATAGATTATTCTATTATAAAGCAAGGGTGCAATCCAAATAAAAAAGCATTTAAATTGGCGACGCAAGCCAAAAAAAAGTATGGCACGGGGCATTCGCATACGAAAAGAATCAAACTCAAAATTTAATATCAATCTTCCTTGAAATTGGAATACGAACCTGTCTCAAATGTCCCGTCAATAAACCAATGCGGAAAATCGTGGGGCAACCTTGCAAAGAACTCTCGTGGCGAAAGCGTTGTTTCTATCTTTAATTTCATATCGTCAATAGAGAGTGAAATTGCGCCGGCTTGTTCAAATAATAGAGTTCTTATTTCCTCTTTTAAATTGAACCAAAGTATATGACCTAGAGACAGTTCAAACATGTTATAAAATTCTTTCACATACTCTTTAACACCTTTGGCTTCTATTTCATCCAGTTTGGTAAAGAGCGCAGTCGTGTATAGATTTTCAAGCATAAATAACACCTTAAAATCATCAGTATTCATTTTAAATTTAAACCATGCTATGTAGGTGTCAATTTCTTTCAGAAGATTACCTCCACTTTTTTTAATTAAATGATAGGTTAATGAGCGAATAAATTTTACATTAGTGAAGCGTTCTACATTAACATGACTCTTGGATTTACCAATATCTACTTTTAATCCTTCCATCGCATCAATTATACAAGGAAACCAAATGGAACGCCGTTCTTTGTCAGAAATGATAAATTTGAATTGAGTGTCCTCTGTGCCTGAAAAATATATAAGATCCATTGTACTTTTAACAAAAGTGCCGCAAAACTATTTATATCAATTTTATATATACTTTTATAAGTGAAACAATTAAGAAAAGTACGACAAAACTATTTATATACTTTTATAAGTGAAACAATTAACAAAAGTATGGCAAAACTATATATTTATATCAAATTAATTTTTTTATGAAATCGCACAATAATTTCCTCTTTTATATACACTATTGGTTCAGATACTAAAACTTTGGCATAATAAGCATTTATTATTTTACCATCCTGTGATTTATCATTTTTCCGTATCGAATCAAATATAAATCTTTTCTGTTTTGGTTCATCTAGTAGCAATGCTTGATGTAAAATTGCCAACTCTATATCGTCCAAACATTGAAGGATACCACAAAACTCATCAATATCGTTGGTCGGATAATAATCAACATTCGTAGCATCAGTAGCATCAGTCATTTCTTTTTATGTAATTGATTTTATGATAATAAAAATAAATCAATTTTATATAAAAAGTAGTTAAACACATTTTGCTTAATTAAAAGAACAAACGCAGTAGGCATGACCACGCAAGTTTTCGTCTTAAACTCTGACCTCTCTATCCATTGGGCAAATTACAAGTTTTACACGCAAATGAAAGTGAATGGAGGTAAGGAATTGCAGGCACCCTACTCGGCAGAAGAAATACAAAATGTTCTTAAAGAAAAACACATTATATTAACAGAAGAACTCAAGGGTAGTGCACTATACAGTTATTTGACAAAAGTGTCTAGAAGAATATATGCTGGTTCAAGTTATATGAATATTACGTTTGATTTGAACGAGTTCCCTGGCAAAGAAGAACAAGAACGCATTTGTATTCCTTATGATACAACGCACTTAACGCAAGACGATATTTATTATTTGGATGAACCTAATGTAGTAGATAAACATCTCAAATATGAAGGTGATCATTTGGATAATTGTATGGCTACGATTTCACAAGGTGAAGAAAGCAGTTATCATATTTATTTAGGTTCGGGCATACATTATGGTTCAATATGGTATAATTATGATGGTGATAATTGGTCCAAGGAAGATATATCCTTTCAAGATTATCTTATTAAGCAATTCCGCTTGTAGTCGGATATTTTTGCCACACCTACTTCGTTTGTTAAAAAGTATAATATATTTTTGCCACACTTTTTTTTTAAAAGTGTATATAAAATTGATATTAAAGTTAATACTTTACTATTAATTACACGTATAAAAATGGCTATGCAAAGCGAATGTTCTAGCGAGTGTACCATCTGTTTATTAAACTACAACGAGGAAACTAAAAAAGCGACAGAGTGTCAACATATCTTCCATCAAGAATGTATTGACAAATGGTTAGAGACAAATAATTCGTGTCCGTTATGTAGGCATGTTTTACAACAACATACAAGGTCTACTATTGATGAAGTAATTCCAACCACAAATTATGGTTATGCATTTGCCGGTAGGGGTAGTAGTCTTATGCAGTTGGTTGCATATGGCGCATCAGATAGAATGTTGACTTTGCGACAAATTAGTGAACCAGACGGACGATCTATGAGACCTAGTTCTCACGAGGAAGCAAGACCAGAACAACATCAACCTTCCGGATCTTATAATTATAGTAGAATGGAAGCAATGCAAACGATTGCCACGTGGCGCAGGCACAACTTCACCTCCACTATAGCAACAGAACAAACTCCACCCAGACGCACACACCGCGAACAACAACATCAACAACAACAACAACAACAATCCAGACGCAGTCAAATCAAATATAATAATACACAGAATAAACGTCGTTAAATATAAAATATTATCTTTAGTCATTATGACCCATAAATTGTTGATGCTCCGTGTGTGCAACACCACCGAGCATTAGAACCATGACGAATATTAAACCCACTACCCTTCATAGCAATACCTGATTCAGCAGGATGAATGAGGCGTTCATCATTTGGATTCAAACAAAACATATTTAAATCAATTACTTTAAATGTTTTCGTGTCATTCAAATGATCAAAGAGAGCATCCGTTATACCCCAATATAGTTCATCTGCTTCTTCCAATGTGTTGACAATCTTATCATCTACTAATTTTTGTTTGATTTGTTTCCTATCATAATCTTCCGGAAAATGAGTTTTGTATTTTTTAGTTAATTCAATGTTTAATGTAGTATAATCATATTTACCATTACAATCACGCCACGCATACATTGGCGTTCCATATACATAATAATTCATATTTATATCCCGCTCTACCAATTGAACATAACCACTACATTCATTACAATATATGTGAATGCTATTACATTGAGAGCAATCCAATACACTATGATGTTGATTTATAAAATGAAATTCACAATCTTCTGCTGCGGCAAATTCATGTGTAGAATAACCATCTACAATCGTAACCAGAGTTAAAGCGTTCTGACAAATAAGGCAACTCTTCATATTAAGTAATATAATTAAGTATTATTTAATATTTAATATTTAATAAAAAATTGAATTAAATTTAAAAACTAATAGACAATGTATTAAACTCTAAAATGACGGAATCTACGAAAGAGTGTATGCAAAGCGAGTGTATGATTAGCGAATGCACCATTTGTTTATTATACTACAAAGAGGAAACTAAAAAAACAACAGAATGTAACCATATCTTCCATCAAGAATGTCTGGATAGATGGTTACAAAATAATACGTCGTGTCCTTTGTGTAGGACTGAATTGAAACCTATGTCATTCAGTAGTGGTTCTGTTGTCGCAGACCTGATTCATGACGCCCCTATACAGACTTTCGCCCAATTTCAGTTGTTTGCAAATGAGTTATTTTCATTGTATCCAACAAGTATGACACGCGCAGAACTTTCTCACGAAGAAGAATATACCGGTGAAGAAGACTATTTTATATCTAATGAAATACGTTTACCTGTCTACCGAAGAAATCAATTGTATCCAACAAGTATGACACGCGCAGAACTTTCTCACGAAGAAGAATATACCGGTGAAGAAGACTATTTTATATCTAATGGAATAAG
>Ga0209086_10000517_pt1 | contig 33748 bp, 30 predicted proteins | sample M_130207_XF_Meta_FD_187312 | JGI IMG/M metagenome (GOLD analysis project Ga0209086, IMG submission 187312) | Freshwater microbial communities from Lake Montjoie, Canada to study carbon cycling - M_130207_XF_MetaG (SPAdes) (version 2) | ecosystem: Environmental > Aquatic > Freshwater > Lake... | reverse complement strand
CGGACTTGAGCAGTTCGGCTTTCCGCGCACCGAAGAAATAACTGAGGACGGCAAATTGGTCCAGTACTTCCAGCGCGCACGCTTCGAGTACTTCCCGCAATTTCAAGGCACCCAGTATGACGTCCAGCTTCAACTCCTCGGTGACGTCTTGACGGTCCCGCGCCGGCCATTCCCGACATCGCAAGCCGTGGACAGTGGGCCTGCGGTCCGTTATTTCCCCGAAGTCCAGCACACCGTGCGTGACGTCTTCCTGAACTATTTCAATGAGAAGGGTGCGCTGGAACGGTTCGGCTACCCAATCTCCGAAGAGATGCAGGAAACAAACAATGACGGGACAGGCCGCACATACACCGTTCAGTACTTCCAGCGCGCGCGTCTGGAGCATCACCCCGAATTGGCCGGTTCTGCTTATGAAATCCAGCTTGGGCTCCTCGGCGATCAAGTCCTGCGTGAGCGTGGCCTGTTGAAGTAAAGCGCGACCCAGGTCTCTACAAGGCCCGCATGGTTCTGCTTCCGCGGAACTTTGCGGGCTTACTGCTCCCCTTGGGTCGTACGTTCTCCAACGTTTGCCTCGTGCGGATTGACAGGAACACGCTGACGACTTCCGACATGTTTGGCGCCGAAATGCGAACGTCCGCGCACTGCGTTGTTGGGGTTGGACAATTGCACCAGTCGCTGAGCAGCTCCAAGCGGGCAACCAACCAATCTCACGCCTCAAATCTGACCGGCATCATTTTCACAGGGACCGTCAAGCAATTGCGTTCGGGTCGGGTCAAGTCCCCATGTTCGCGACGTCGATGAACGTCGACGCGAAGGCGAGTCCCATCGCCTTCGCGTTGCAGCGATCATTGAAGGACGCCCTGGAACGCTTGGAAGCCTCCTGACGGAGGGTGCTGTCGGTTGCCAATCGTTCCAGCCGGTCCGCAATGGCACCCGAGTCATTCGCGGGATACGCGAGTGCGCCAAGGCCGGACGCGCGGAGTACTTCCCCTGAGCCACCCTGGTCTGGGGCAACGATTGGCAGACCACATGCCATTGCCTCGCTGAGTACCAGTCCGAATGGCTCGGAACGGATGAAGGTGGCAAGAAAGGCATCCGCCCCTCGAAGGAACGCCGCTTTAGCTCGGGAAGTTTTCGCCGACGTGACGACGAAAACACGGTCCTCTAGGTCGAGCCATCTGACTTTCTGGCGTATCAAAGCCCCCAGCGTCGACCCTGGCATCTCTTGGCCCACCAGCCAAAGGACCGCGTTGATGCCCCGGTCCCGAAGGCACGCCATCGCGTGCAGCGCAAGGTCTGGCCCCTTCTCCACGTCAAGTCGCGAGAGCCACACTACGGTGAATGGCGTGTCGCCGTCGTCACTACCATTCGCCCACCCTGACGCGAGACCCGTTTCTCGGAAATGGCTGGCTACCCGAGCCCGCGCTTCGGTGACCGGCATCTGCCAATCGGGATCATCACCAACCCCATAGGGGACCACTTCGGTACGGATCGGGCCGCCGATACGGTCCCAGATGGGCACAAGATTGTCAGCGATGTTCGCCTCCGAGGCGGATACCACCAATGAGATGCGGTCACGAACCTTTCTGATCGCAGGCAACAGAGGAACACCTCTCCGCCAAACCAACTCGAACCCCTGTGCCGCTGCCACAATCGGTGATTTTCGAACCGGAAGCTTGCCTATGAGGGGGACGAGTGACAAGTCGCATGCGTATTCAACATCCGGATCACAAGACCCCCTGATGCGAATGATCTGTGCGATGTCGTCACCGTCCGTCTCTAACAGGAGGCGCGACAGGAATGCAGCCTCATGAGCAGTTGTACTGAAACTGCCAGTGAGAGCATTCACAACCTCGGATATGCGTCTGAGAAATTGAGAACCATGCCCGCCAGGATTGTCGGGAAAGGCAATCCGAAGCAACCGCTCAATGACGGGATTGGCGCACCATCGGATAATGCGAGGCAGAGCAAAGAGATAGTTGCCCGCTGGTGCAACAGTGTGGTAGCCAAACTCGAAGGGCCGGAACCGCACGGTACCTCCACGCATTGGGATCCGTCTAGGGAGAGCAACATGTGGACCGACATCGGTCGAAATCGGCCCACCGAAGCCGATCACTGTCACCTCATGCCCCATGCCCACTAGTTCGCGCGCAAGCAATGCCGACTGGTTGCCTATTCCACCAAGCCACCGCTGGCTACTCACATACATCAGAACCCGCATTACAGTGGTCTCCGCCGGTCTAGCTTCCACTGCACAAGAAATTGCAGCACAGATACTTGAGCACTCCTGATAGTCGACGTGCCGTTGCTACACTGCTGCGATGGACTTAGAAGGCCTCTCGGACATCGCCGTTGCCGTCCTCGACGCACTATCCACTCGTCGAAGTATCGGGCGGCTCAAACCTGATTGTCCCGACCGTCACCTCATTGAAAGGGTAATCCAAGCCGCAACGTTCGCTCCCAACCATCGGCATACACAGCCGTGGCGGTTCCTGGTACTTGCGGGCGACGCTAGGTCTCACGGCGGTGAGGTGCTCGCACGATCGCTTGTCCGACGCCTTGCAGACCCCGAGACACCGTCCTCGGTTGAAGCTCTGCGAACCGAACGGGCCAAGTTCCTGCGAGCTCCAGTTATCGTCGTCGTGGCGGTCGAGCCATCAACTGAACCAAACGTGACGTTAGACGAAGAGATTGCGTCTGGGGCTGCGGGCGTTCAAAACCTCCTGCTCGCTGCCCACGCACTCGGCCTCGCCGCGGTGTGGCGGACCGGTGATTCGGTTCGGGATGAAGTAGTGCCCACCGAGTTCGGGTTTGCAAAGTCATCCGTGATCATCGGTTACGTCTATCTCGGCTACCCTGATCCGGGCCACACTGTGAAGCCCCGACCCAGTCGATTGCCAAGCGAAATTACAACTCGTTGGGAAGGTTGCACGTAGACGGCCCAATGCACGTCCATCGGTACCTACATAATCCAGCGACCAAGTAGATCCTGAACCACCAGATCCAAGAATGAGGATTGAAAGAGATGAGCGCAGAACAACTAGGTGTCGGCGTAATCGGAATGAGTTGGGTCGCAGGCGAGCACATCAAGTCGTACCAACTCAACCCGCACACCAATGTAGTCGCGCTTGCCGGCGCCGATGCCAAACGCGTTTCAGCGGTTGCAGCCGCGCACTCACTGACCAGTGTCAAGGAATACACGCGGTGGCAAGACCTCGTGGACGATCCGGCCGTGGCGATCGTGAGCATTTGCTCGACGAACGAGGCACACGTTGCGCAGGCGGTTGCAGCCGCAAACGCGGGTAAGCATGTGCTTATAGAAAAACCCGTGTCTCTTGATCTCTCCGGCTTCCGTCAAGTTGAGGCGGCTATCGTGGCCTCGGGTGTGAAGAGCCAGGTCGGGTTCGAACTTCACTGGAGCCCATACTTCCAGTCTGTCCACAAGATGATCGACGCTGACCTGTTTGGGCGCATCAATTACGCCGAGTGCGACTACTTCTCTGGCAACTGGGAGCAGTGGTACGGCGGATATCACTGGGTCAAGAGCAAGGAACGCGGAGGTTCGGCGCTCGCCGCTGCGGGGTGCCACGCAATCGACGCACTGCGGCAATTCGTTCGCTCCGAGGCTGTCGAAGTCTTCGCGTACAGCGCCAATTACACCGGCGTAATGGAATGGGACGCAACCATCATCACGATGGTCAAGTTTGCGAATGGTGCAATTGGCAAGGTCGGATGTGCGTTGGAGGGTAACGTCAAATACACCTTCAACATCCGGCTTCACGGTGCCAAGGGTACGCTGGTCAACGACAAATTCCGGTCAACGATCCTCGACCCGGGACTGGAGGGGTGGGCGCACTTCCCAACAATTCTTCCTGACACGCCAGAAGTCACGCACCATCCATTCCCCGGTGAAATCGACGACTTCGTGGACGCGATCCGCAACGACCGGCCAGCCCGCGTGGATATCCACGATGCAGCGAAAACCCACGAGATCATGTTTGCGGCGGAACTGTCGGCACGCGAAGGGCGACCAATCGCGCTCCCAATGTCCCTGCCTTGACCTGGATTGCGGGACTGAGACCGGTTGCAAGGTGCGCTATCTCGCTTATACGACCGCGTCAATCAATCGCCGGATTGTGGCAGCGTTGTGAACGCCATCCGTGCCAAAGCAGTTGTTAAAGAGCACGTGAATGTCGCTGGCTTCACGTGCTAGTCGTCTGATTCTCGGCAGTACGTCCCCACCAAGTTCGCCCTCTGAGTAGCGGTACTGGAACCGGGTCGCCGCCGTGTCGTGCCGACCTTCCCACGCCGCCGTGTTGCGTCCATGCAATCGAAGGATTGCCAATCCGGGCGTTGTCACACCATCGACTGGCGGCATCGCCGACGCAAACCCCGCAGGGGCATCGACGGCGACGAACGATATCTCCAGAGCCCTCAACTGGTCGAGCGTGCGCGCCCAGATTTCCGGATCGGCCCACTCTCGATGCCTGAACTCAATTGCAAGTGGCGTCTCTGGAAAGTCAACGCGTAGCCTTTCAATCGCAGCGTACGAAGAGAATCCCGGCCGGAAATCCGATGAATACTGGAAGAGGACCGTGCCGAGCCGATTGAACTCGACCAATGGCGCAATCGCCGCACTAAAGCATCTTCGTAACTCAACAATATCGTCAGCGGAAAAGTCGCTTGGACCCAAGGTCGGAAGATTCTGGGTCCTCGGCGGGAGACTGTCACGGACTGAAGCCGGTAATCGTGAGGCCGGCACTCTGTGGCCGGTCAAGGGTGCGAACGCCTTGACATTGAACCGGAACGAATCTGCGGTCCGCTTCACCCAGCGTTGGGCAACCTCCGGGGTAGGTATCGCGTAAAACGATGCATCAGCCTCAACGATCGGAAAATGGTGCGCGTAGTACCGAAGCCTTGCCTCCGCCGTCGACACGCCCGCCGGGTACCAACCCGCCGTCAACAGGGTCGGATCCGTCCATGAAGCGGTGCCGACCCTGACAGTGGTACCGCCGATTGCCTGAATCCGGGCCGTATCCGGCGCTTTGGACAGACTATCGAACAGGTTCGCTTGGTAATACTCGGGAGAAATATGTCAACTCCCACTTATTCCCGCGCACCTATCGCGCAGTCAAGCCACCGTCTATGACTAGCCCTGTACCCGTCGCGTAGGACGCGTCATCGGAACATAGGTAGAGGGCAGCCTGCGCAATCTCCTCAGGGCGGCCCATTCGTCCCACAGGTTGGCGGGCTTCCATTCGCGCCCGCTCTCCAACAGGATCCGTCTGCTGCGCAAGGACCTTGCCAATCCACGGAGAATCGACGGTACCCGGAAGCAATGCATTGCAACGGATGTTGTGCGCCGCGTAATCGATGGCAATTGACTTCGTCAATCCGACCACGCCGGCCTTTGCCGAGCAGTACGCCGCGCGGTTCAGGACGCCAACCTGACCTGCAACCGACGACGTATTGCAGATAACCCCTCCACCCTGTCGAAGCATGTGCGGTATCGCGTACTTGCATCCCAGGAACACGCCCTTGAGATCGATTGCCATCGTCAAGTCCCAATCGGATTCCGACGTTTCATGGCACACCGCAGCAATCCCTATGCCAGCGTTATTGCAGAGGACGTCAAGACGCCCCCAGCGTGCGACTGCACCATCGATGACCCGCTGCATATCCGATGCTAGGGCAACGTCGGCAGTCTCGGCCACCGCCAACCCACCTGACGCGACGATCGAAGAAGCGACGCGCGACGCACCATCGGCATCACGGTCGACCACGACAACGAGTCCACCTTCGTGGGCAAACGCCAGAGCCATCGCCTCGCCAATCCCGGACCCGCCTCCAGTGATCAGCACGACCCTATCCACAAACCGACGATTGACGGTCACAGCACTCATGGTTCCAATTCCTCATCGCGCCTGTGATCAAACCCGTGGCGCCAAACGCACGCAAGTGTACGCACGGACATCATTTGGCGTCGGGCGCAGGCGTGACTTGTCTAGGGGCTCGTTGCCACGACCGGTTTTGCAGGTGAGAGGCGCCCGAGCAACCGTGCGAATTCGCCGTTCTCCCAGACTACAAGCAGGCAACTCGCATTGAAGATCGAGGAATACGTCCCTGACACGATGCCAACCAGAAGGACCAGAACAAACCCACGGATCGTTGCCCCGCCAAGCAGGAGAAGCGCGGTGAGGGTGAGAATAACCGTCAGAGATGTGTTGATTGACCGGTCTAGCGTCTGGTTCACGCTGAAGTTCACGACCCGTTCGAATAGCTCCCCGGGAAACCTCGAGACGTTTTCTCGGACACGGTCAAACACGACGATGGTGTCGTGTACCGAGAACCCGACAACGGTCAGGATCGCGGTGACAAAGAGCGCATCCACTTCCAGACCAAACAGTTTTCCGAGGATCGACCAGAGACCAACCACAAGCACGACGTCGTGCAACAAAGCAAAGACCGCGCAAGCTCCATACCGCCAAGGATTTGGAACCTGCCGAAACGCGTAGGACAAGTAAAAAAGGATAAGTACCGAGGCACCTAATACGGCGAGGAACGCATTGGTGGCAGTTTCGCGCCCGATCACGGGCCCGACGGACTCGAAGCGATCCTCGGTCAGCGGGCCGTAGGCCGACCCAAGCTTCGCCAGCAGGTCTGACTTCGCTCCCGCATCAATGGTCTTGGTTCTGATGAGATAGGTCTTCCCAAGCGCATCAGTGGTCGACCCTGTAATGACTGACACGTCCGTGAGGCCCGCATCGACGAAGACTGAGCGGACCTGCGCGGCTGCCGGGTTCGCGCCCAGGCGCACCTCGACGAGGCTCCCGCCGGTGAAGTCGATGCCGAGGTTCAGACCCCAGATTGCGAGACCAATCAGACCGGGCAGGATCATCAGTCCTGAAATCATGAAGTAGATATTTCGCCGTCCGATGATGTCGAACACGGTTTTTTCGTCTCCAGTGCAGTTCGGCAGAGCGAAGCTTGTACCTAGTTGGCGGCTGGCAGGAATCCGTTCGGATCCGGTCGGGAAGGTGCGCGCTTTGCCGGCTCAACCGGTACAGCCACTCCTCCAACCCCAAAGAGTGCTGGCATGCGTGCGACGCCAGTACTCAGCAATAGGCGTAGGAACGTGCGTGTCACGACGATCGCCGTGAACATGCTGACAACCACACCAAGTGCCAGGGTGAGTGCGAAACCGCGGATCAGGCCGCTCCCGAAGTAGTAAAGAATCGCGCAAGTGATCAAGGTTGAGAAGTTCGAGTCCCTGATGCTGTCCCAAGCTCGGTTGAACCCGGCCTCAATGGCCGCGCCGAGCGTTCGACCGAGCCGAAGTTCTTCCTTCATGCGCTCGAAAATCAGGATGTTCGCGTCCACTGCCATACCAATGGAGAGAATGAACCCTGCGATCCCCGCGAGCGTCAGGGTGACGGGTGCCCACGGGTTCTTGAACGCAGCAAACGAAAGCAATGAATAGATCACCAAAGCGAGCCCAGCAATGAAACCAGGCAGCCGATAGTAGATAAGCATGTACGCCAAGACGACGCCAAGTCCAACCGCACCAGCCATGATGCTCCGGTCAACCGAGTCTTGGCCTAACGTGGCACCAATCTCACGTTGCTGCACTACCTTGACCGGAACGGGTAACGCTCCGTATTTGAGTTTCGTGACGATGTCCTTGGCTTCTGCAAGGCTGAACCTGCCGGTGATCACACCCCGGTCTTCAATCCGGCTATTGATCCGTGGAGCAGAGAGCACCACACCATCCAGGACAATCGTCAGGTACTTGCCAACGTTCTTCTCGGTGTAATCGCCAAACGTTCTCGCACCTTCGGCATCCCAGCCAAAAGCAATCTGCGGAGTATTGCGCTGGTCAAAAGTGACTGAAACCGCACTGGCATCCACGTTCTTGCCCGTGAGCACCGTCGGGTACTTGCCAGGTTCGAGTGGACGACCGGGCGGTGGGCTTGTGGAACCGGTATCCACGAACTCTAGGAGGCCGGTTTCGCCGAACAGCTTGACCGCACGTTCACGTTCCTCAGGCGTCTTCACACCCGGCATCTCAACGACGATTCTGCGCTGGCCCTGCAACTGAATGACCGGTTCGGTGGTTCCGAAAGCGTTGATGCGCTGCTCAATTACTGAGCGTGCAGCATTCATGGTCTCTGGCGTCAGTTCCTGACCAGGCGCGGGATCAGCCTCAAGCAGGACCTGCAGGCCACCCTGCAAATCGAGGCCCTCGACCACCCTGAAGTCGATGTCGATATCTCGATCGAATACGGTGGCGTGAATGCCTGGGTTGTCCGGCCAGACGATCCATCCCGCAACCGAGGCGATCAGGATGATGACCGCAAGGGTGATACTCTCTCGGCGACGCATCGTCACTCCCACCGCCAGATTACTCGTAGACCGCAACGGTGCCGATGGAGATCAAATCACCTTCAACGTCCGTCACGCGTCTTCTTCAACGGCCAGTATAAGGGAGTCGTTTCCCACTACCCGGATAGCTCCCCCGGTTCAGTCTCAATCTGGATGTCTCGCGAGCGAATACTCAAGCGAGCCGTCGTCGCGCACCCACCCATCAAGCTCTAGCATCATGAGTAGGCCGGCAATTTCGGATGACGAAATCTGGGCGGCACGGGCAATTTCGTCAACATGCATCGGCCGTGATGCATCACGAAGGACCTGGATCACTGCCGAACCGGGACCACCGGAAACGTTTGCGTCGCCCTGGTCACGCTCCTCGAAGTTGATGGCAAGTTGTGGCCGTTGACGGTCGACAGTCCGCCCCGTGGGGGAAAGCGGACCTTGCCGAGATGGAATTGGCCGACCCATCATCGCCAATGACGGAAGCAGGTCAATAACGATGTCCTCCGCTGACGTGACCAAGCGCGCTCCTTGCTGGATCAGCCGATGACACCCCTCACTCGCGGGAGACGACACCGGTCCGGGGAGCGCATAAACCTGTCGACCCTGGTCATTGGCGTACGTGGTGGTGATCAGCGCGCCGGACCCGGGTGGAGCCTCGATCACAAGTGTCCCGAGGCTCAATCCGGAAATGATCCGGTTGCGTGCCGGGAAATGGTCCGCAGCCGGCCCCACGCCGAGCGAATAGTCCGAAACAAGCGCACCACACTCGATGATCTGGGCGGCGAGCCGTGCATTCTCCGGCGGGTAGACAGTATCTATCCCATGCCCCATGACCGCCACCGTGCCGGGCCGGTCCGCTCCTGATGCTGATAGCGCAGCAACCGCGCCGCGGTGCGCGTACGTATCCACACCGCGAGCAAGCCCGCTGGCGACAACCCAGCCGGCCCGGACAAGATCGGTCGCGAACCGTTCCGACTGTTCGCGCCCATAGCCAGTGGCACGGCGAGTGCCCACGATCGCCACAGAAGGGGCGAGCAAGGCATCCAGGCGCCCGCGAACAAACAGCACTGGTGGCGCGTCGACAACCGCAAGCAGCGGTGCCGGGTACTCAGGGTCGCGCCATGTGAGAGCCGTCGCCCCGAGCGTCTCGAGCCGATCCAAGTCACGCCTCGGGTCATATGCCCCGCGAGTCGCGATGAGCTGGTCAACCGCGCGACGATCCAACCCCGACGCAACAAGGGAGCCCGCGGTTGCAGTCCATGCTTGATGCAGGTCGCCAAAATGCTCCAAAAGCCGACGTGTTCGCTGGGCGCCAATCCCTGGAACCCGGGTTATCGCGAGCCATGCCCCTCGTTCGGACTCGTCCATTGCCGCCGTTGCCAAAGTGTCCCCCAGACAGAAAGAACCTCTCCGGTTTTCGGAGTGTGTATACCTATCGACTACACTTTCGTCCAGATGGACCCTCGGGAACCCTTGCTTTCAGCACTCGTGAAATCGCGCCGTGCGTACCTTGTAGACCTCGACGGAGTCATCTACACCGGTTCCCGACCAATCCCGGGAGCTGGAGAGTTCTTTGAGGTCCTCCGCCAACGGAAGTTGCCGTTCCAACTGATCACCAACAACTCCACGCGCACCGGCACGCAGGTCAGTGACCACCTTAAAGGGATGGGGTTCATGATTGAACCCGAGGATATCCTCACCTCCCCTGAGGCAACCGCCGTCTTCCTTGGACGCGACTGGCCCGCCGGAACGCCCATCATGGTCATTGGTGAAGACGGCCTCGTTCGGGCAATGGTTGACGCTGGCTTTCAGCTGACAAACGATGCCAGTCGTGCGAAAGTCGTCGTGTGTGGCCTGGACCGACGTCTGACATACGAGCGCCTAGTGCGTGCAACTGGCGCAATCCGGTCTGGCGCGTCGTTTATCGCAACGAATCCCGACCTCGCGCTTCCAACTGAACATGGTTTCCTTCCCGGCAATGGAGCAACCCTCGCTTATCTGGAGGCTGCCACCGGAGTCAAGCCAACCGTAATCGGAAAGCCTTCGCCAGTAATGCTTGAAATCGCGATGGCACGTCTCGGGGTCCACACTCGGGAAACTGTCATGATTGGGGATGGGTTACATACCGACATCCTGGCGGGTGCGCGAGCCTCGGTTGCCACAATCCTGGTCCTCACCGGGGTCGCCACGATTGCCGACGTGACACATGTCGCGAACCCACCAGACGTCGTGACCGACTCGATTGACATCGTCAGGCGAGCCCTGATCGCGCATGTCTGAAGCCCCGTCACCGTCGCCGCAACCATGGTTGATATAGTTTTGCCGATCATCACGGACGGGTATCGGCGCGGGTGCGGGTCGGTTCTGGACAAGGTGACACCGGTCGGGACTGGGCCGATTTCGCAGTCCTAGACGGTGGTCAGCACGCAGGCGCCGGCGCGGTTACCCGGTGGCGAGCAGGGCTACCGGTGTTGTTTTTTGTGAGGCGCGTGGCATGCAGCGTGGCAGTGTGGTGAGGCTTATCCGTGATCGTGGGTTTGGCTTCATCAAAATGGAGAATGGCCAGGAAATCTTTTTCCATGCAACCGGAGTTGTCGGATATCCCTTCGACAATCTGGCTGAGGGTCAGGCAGTGAGTTTCGAGATTGGCCAGGACACACGCGGACGCGGCCAGCGCGCAGTCAACGTTCGCGTCGACTGATCAAGCGATCACTCGGCGGAAGTCCACAATGGGCGGATGGTGTCGTGGACACCATTCGCCTGTCTATTTTTCCAAGAACGGATTCGGCCAGGCCCTAGCCCGAGCTCCCAACCTGAGCACGGTTCCCGATGTAGCCGACGAGCTTGTAGACAAGTTTGGCGGCGGCAAATGTTCCCGCAACTGGCCCTTCATCAGGTGCGAGTTCGACAACATCGGCACCGACAACCTTGAACCGTTCACACGCGCGACGCAAGAGCGATGTGACCTCATACCAGTCCAGCCCGCCCGGTTCGGGAGTGCCTACGGCGGCAATCACTGAGGGGTCGAGACAGTCCAGGTCGACACTGATGTAAAGCGGTGTATCTCTCGGACCAAGCCTCTCCAGGACCTCGTCCCACATTCGATTCCGAGCGGACATTCCGCCGTATCGGGTCTCCGCGACCTCTTGGGCAAGGACCACCCGCAATTCGTTCTCGCGGATGTAGTCCGCCTCCTCAGCCGCCGCGCTCCGGATACCAACCGCAACCACCGGCACCTCTGAAACCGCCCGGCCGCGCCGTATCGCACCAATAGAGAGCCTCAGGGCGCTGGCATGGTTCCATTCGGCTCCCAAGTACGGGTCCCGCACGTCAGCGTGCGCGTCCAGATAGAGGATCGCAAGATCTGGATATACAGCTCCGCACGCCTCCACGGCACCGGCGGTAAGGGTGTGCTCACCACCAATCATGATCGGGACCTTATCGTCCGAAATCACGCCAGCAACCACATCCCTGATCCTCTCGACCATCAGTTTCGAACTGCCAAGGTGAGGCTCCACCTCGGGAAAGGTGTGAATGCCATGGTCTGCTGGCTCGCAACCAAGCTCGAGGTCCCACAATTCCATTTGTAGGGATGCGTCAATGATTGCCCGTGGACCGTCACGCGTTCCGGACCGATATGTCGTCGTCGCGTCGTATGGCACCGGAACAATCACGAATTGGGATGTCAAATAGTCTGATCGCTCAGCCTCAAGACCACCAAATATGCGCGCAGAGCTAAACATCAAGCTACCTGCCTCACTGCACCGAGCGGTCTTCCACCTCAAACAACGCAAAAAAAGAGAGCCCCACCGAGGCGGCGGGGCGACGAGACTGGATCAGGATTGCCCACCACGCGGCCGTCAATCACAGCCGCGCGGCAAGTCATTGTGGTCTGTGGTTAGCTGGCGCCGATCAACGCTCGCAGCTTGGCGGTCTCGGCAACATCCCTGACAACCATCGGGGGCATCGGCGTCATGCGCCAATGCATGTCCCCCGCGCGCTCGACCTGCTCACCGACTACCGGTCGGCGGACCACGTCGGCAGCTCGTTCGACAACGCCCAAGCGCCCGTCGATGATCTCAAGCGTACGCGCGTAGTCAAAAGTCTTGCAGCTGAAAACGTCCATGTGGAACCGGCGATGCTCCGGGAAGGTGTGAATCGAGATGTGGCTTTCAGCGATGATCACCATGCCAGTCACTCCCCAGTCATCTGGAACCACACCGTGGTAACGGAAAACATGCGGTTGAGTGATCTTGGTCATCTCAATCATGCCGGGCAACTCGTTCAACAGGTCGAAGATCGGTTCCACCTGTCCGAGGACGGCGGCGTCGTCGACGAAACCATCGATGACAAGATGAAGCATTGGGGCTGGTCCTTTCTGCGCTGCCCCACCAATGTCACCAACCGCGGAACGCACGCTGGCGCAAACCTGCATGTCTGGCAGGTCAAAGTCAGTACGCATGCCACAGCAAAGGCAAGCCAACGACCGCCAAAGGCGGGTACGCAGGAATACCAGGGTCACAATGGTGGTTGTGTGCCATGAAACAGCACACGAACGCCCACCCAGCAGCGCCCGACCGCACCTGGTGGGCTTCAGGTACCGGCCGCGGAACTGTTCGACCCCACACCGCCTGAACGGCGAGCATCCGGCTTGGCGTTCCGCGGCGCGGTCTTACGGGAGGGATCCCGAAGCCGCCTGGCGCTGCCTCACCGGACGCTGGTACCGGGTCCGGGGACTGGTCCCACTGCACTCGGAAGCGGGACATTACTGTCCGCTCCTTGGCGCGCAAGATCGTTCCCTGGCCGTTACCAGCGGTGTATCGAACCTGGAGTGGAGTGCGCCGATCTTGCGTCCACGAACTGGTTCTCACCGTTCGACAGCAACGCAAGGGTCAGCGTGTCCCAAACCTCAGTTGGACTATACCGCAAACCCATGCCAACGTCTAGTCAACCCGTGCCGCAGTGCCCGAACCGAAACCGGTCGCGCACTACGGCGCTGTACCGGCCGGAGACGCATCAGGATTTGTAAGCCGGTAGCCCCGACCCCTGACAGTCACGATCAGATCGGGAGACGCGCCTGCGTGCTCCAGTTTCCGGCGGAGCCGGCTGACAAGGGTCTCGATGTTATAGCTCCCGATACGTCCGCCATACTCCGGCCAGACCGTGAGTGCGACCTGGTCGCGGTCACAGATCATCCCAGGATGTTCGAACAGAAGCGTCAGGAAGGCCAACTCCTTGGGCGCAAGTTCGAGCGCCTTGCCGTGCGCGTATGCCTCTCCAGACTGCTGGTTGACCCACACAGACAGGTTTGCTCGCGGAAGACCCGATGCCTCTACGATGGTTGCGTTCGGGTCGTCAAACTGCAACCTGGTTGTGGCTACTTGGATCACATCGCCGTGGCGGAGCTCTCGCTCGCCGACCAGGACTTCACCGTTCACGAGGGTGCCATTCCGGCTTCCCGCATCACTTATCAGATATCGCCAAGGCTCACGAATGATCTCTGCATGTCGCCGTGACGCCAGTGGCTCGTCGACCTGGATGTCGCACTGGGGTGACCGGCCAATCAGGGTGGATCGCGCCTCAAGCACGAACTCTACTCGGGTCGCGGTGCCTTGAGTGCGCAGTCGCGCGGGAAGCGCCGCGGAAAATTCTTCCCCCATCAAATCGTTCGCATCGGAATGAGATCGCCCGACGTAAATGAAATTTCCCGATCAGTAGTCACTTGCTTCGGGGGAGGGGCGGACTCGCACCATCGTCGCTATCGCCGGGGCTGTCATTAGACCCGTCCAGGCGGTTCCCGCCACCGGGACGGCCACTCGGACCCGACCCATCATGTCCATCCCGAGGGTCGCCGCCATCGTTTCCCGGCAACCGTGCCGTAAGGTCGTCAAGCCAAGCCACACCGGAAGTTGCGTCTCGCTCGTTTGCAAAGGCGGTCAGTGTCCGGAACACCTTTACGAGGAGGCCCCGCCCCACGTTCTTGTTGTTGATGGTCAGATCGCACCGAACCTGATGATCGAGCGCCCAGCACTCCTCTTCAGTAACAGCCATCGGCAAGGCCACTGGTGATGTCGGGGTGCCACGACGATCCTCGAACTCGAGGATCAGGTTCATGACTTTCAGAAGCAGGCCTTGGCCGATGACTGAGCCCGATTCGGCATACGTATGACGGACCATGAGGTCAATCGCCCACGATTCGTCTTCACTGAGTTCGATGTATTTGGGCATCGGCGACCCTCTCGACCGGTCCGACATCAGTCACACCGACCCCGGCAGATTTGAACTAGTCCTCGGGACCCTTCAAAAGCACCAGCGTTTTCAGATTATAGGCGTGACGAACACCATCGCAAGGGGGTACCATTCATCGATTGGTCGGAATGCATTCCAAACCGAACCCATGTGATTGAATGACAGGTCAGGGACAGTCCCGCACCAAGACGAGCGGGCTGGAGTGAGGCATACGGATGGTGCAGCCCCAGGCGGGTGGTCGGCAAGGTCGGGTTGACGATACGAAGATCGTTATGGACGGGGTCATCAAGGAGACCCTTCCAAATGCGTTTTTCACGGTTGAACTCGACGGAGGCCACCAGGTGCTTGCACATCTCGGTGGCAAGATGCGCAAGAATTACATTCGGGTCGGCATCGGCGACCGTGTGCAGGTGGAACTCTCGCCCTACGACCTGAAACGCGGTCGCATCACATGGCGCGTTCGTAGCTGAAATCGCTCCGAACGCCGTTGGCGGCGAATCGCGGCGGTCTTTCTGGGGTGCTACTCATGGATGTGGCATCCCCTGCACGAATGACTCGTTACAGCCAATCAAACTGATTTATCGCACGCCCGGATTGGCGTCCCTGACCATACTTCGACTGAACGATTGTCGGGGGGTCTCGGGCCTCCGGGCGCACTTCGGACACACAGGAAAGCCAAGTCAATGGTCGCACTTTTCGAACCCACGGCCGAACCGGTAGTCGACGAACCGATCTCAGTCCCGCAGGATAGTCCCTACCGGATCGTTCTGGACCGACTCCGTCGCCTCGTTGAATACCGGGGTAAGCTCGCTCGCGCAATTGCGCAGGACCCACTGGACCCTCGATCACATGCCGAGATCACCCGGGTCAAAACCATGATCCGTGAAGTGCACCGGGCCGTTTCAATGAACGCCGATGCTCGCCAACTCGCTGCCAAGATCGACGCTTCCGAACCGGGTGCTTGAAAAGGCACCCAGGTTCCAGACGTCCCCCTCTATCACTTACAGGACCACACGCATCAGAGGCAATCGCCACCTGATGCGTGGAGCCCAGGTCAGCTCAGACGCTACTTCATTGCGTCTTCCAGCAATGTCTTTGCTCGCTCAAGCGTCTTTATGTCATTTGACATGCCTGCGAGGCGAATATTGTTCAGCGCTGCGTTGACCTGATTGGCAGCCTGGCCAGTTGAGGCGCGGACCGCTTCGTCGGACTTGTCAGCCTCTTGCTGAAGTTCCTTCTTCGTGGTCGCAATCTTGGCGGCGTCCTTGCTGTTAATGGCATCAATCAGCGCGGCCAGCTTAGGTAGGAGTACCTTGGCCACCGCCTTCGGGTCGGCGGTCTGCGCTGTCACTGGTGCCGGCGTACCCGTGCCTCCACCGGCTGCGGGCGCCTTGGTTGCCACACCTGCCGCGCCCGCCGGAGCGGCTTTGTTTGGCTCTTCTGCACCGCCTCCACACGAAGCCAGCAGAAGCCCGGATGTCGTGGCTGTGCCCGCAAGACTTGAGAAGACTAATCGTCGATTCATCACCCGGTTTCACCTCCATGCCATGCACACCGCCGCATTACGGCGTCTGCCCCCGACGCTGCAGTATAGCCGCGATGCAAGCGAGACCAAATCCCGTCAGACCCATTGACCGCTTACTGGTACCATCATCCGGTCCTGACCGCTCATCGTGGCTCCGGACAGGGTGCATGGGTCGGTGCCCGAGTGGCCAATGGGAGCAGACTGTAAATCTGCCGGCTTGACTGCCTACGGTGGTTCGAATCCACCCCGGCCCACCAGAATGACACCCCGTGCATGGGCTTCCCGTGTACGGGGTGTCTTCATTCTTCGCGCATCGGAAAGTGTTCAGCGCCGTGCGGTGTGCCACCCGCGTGACGCCGCCGTTTGACCCATCGGGGCGGCCGTTTCGGGCACGTCTGTGTCGGCCCGGCACGAGTTTTTCCGGCGCACCCCCTCGGAAGGCAGTTCTGTGAAGGGAATCATCCTTGCAGGAGGCAAGGGCACGCGGCTGCGTCCCTTGACCTACACCGGTGCCAAGCAACTAGTACCTGTTGCCAACAAGCCAGTTCTGTTCTACGCCATCGAAGACCTCGTAGACGCCGGGATCACTGAAATCGGCATCGTGGTTCCAGCAGATTTCCCGATGGGACGTGAACAGATCATGTCCGCGGTTGGCGACGGTTCGCGGTGGGGTGCGTCGGTGACCTACATCGAGCAGGACGCGCCACGGGGGCTTGCCCACGCCGTGGGGATCTGTGAGCCCTTTGTCGGGACCGACAAGTTCGTCGTCTTCCTCGGAGACAACTTCATCCGTGAAGGCATCGCTGACCAAGCACGAACTTTTCGTGATGGCACGATGAACACGATCCTGCTTTTGCACAAGGTGCCGAATCCCCAGGGATTGGGAATCGCTGTCGTCGAGCATGGTCGCGTGGTGGAGCTGCAAGAAAAGCCGGCGGTGCCCAAGAGTGACTTGGCAATTGTTGGAATCTACTTCCTGGACCACCACTTCTTCGAAGCAGCCCGGGGATTGAAGCCATCCGCCAGAGGCGAACTAGAGATCACCGACGCGCTCTCAAGGCTTGTCGAGACGGGCAAGGACGTGCGCCCGGAGATGATCACCGGCTACTGGATTGACACCGGCAAGCATATCGACATGCTTGATGCCAACAGACTGGTCCTTGACACCATCGAAACGAGGATCGATGGGGAAGTGGATGCCACGAGCCACGTGACCGGTCGAGTAATCATCGAACCCGGGGCATCAGTTGTCCGAAGCGTCATTCGCGGTCCGGCAATCATCGGAACCGACGCCGTGATCACGGACGCATTCATCGGGCCATTCACCGCCATTGGTGACGGCTGCCGAATCATCTCAAGTGAGATTGCTCACAGCATCGTGCTCGACCATGCCCGAATCGAACACATCGAGGAGAGGATCGAGGACAGCCTGATTGGGCGCCACGCCGAACTAAGAAGAGCATCATCAAAACCAAGGGGACACAAGTTTCTCCTCGGCGATTATTCATCCCTCGAACTACAGTAGGCATAACACTAAAGACCGTCTGGCTTGCGGAACAAGCAAGCCAGACGGTGACCCACACCCATCACGGCAAAACCTAGATGTCGACGTCAATGGCCCTACGTTCGCGCGCGGACGTGATCGTGGCCTCGATGAGTTCGATGTTGCGGCACGCCTCGTTACCAGTCACCAGCAGTGGTGATCCGTTCCGCACTGCCTCGTGGAGATTTCCGAAGAGGTCTCCCTTGACATCACCTTCCTTTACGCGGAGGCTGGTCGTGGCGGTCTCGACAATGCACGCATCATTGTCATGGCGCAACGTAGCCGCAGTTCCGTAGATCAACCATTTCGGTGGCGACAGGTAGGCAAAGTCGCACTTTCCAACCGTAGCCCGGCACCCATCGTCAAACACGATCCGTGCCTCGAAGAAGTCATCGGCGTCGCCCCACCGCAAATGACGGACGTCTCCATACACCTGCACGACACGATGCCCCGGCTTGAGACTGAGCACCTGATCAAACCAGTGTGGCCCGAAATCAAAAATGGTGCCTCCGCCCATGTTTGCGGTGATCCGCCATTCCTGCTTGAAGTCGGGTGTTCCGAAGCCGACGGCCGGACGCGCACCGGCCGAACGGTTCTCAATTGAGACCAATTCACCCAGCAAGCCATCGCGCACGGCGGACCGGACCTTGCAGACGTCCTCGTCCCAACGACGGTTATGGAAGCACGAAATCAGTACTCCGGCATCGCGCGCTGCGTTGACCATTGCACGCGCGTCGGCACCTGTCGTGGCAAACGGCTTCTCCACCATCACGTGTTTGCCGGCATTGATCGCCGCTATGGTGTGTTCGAAGTGCAGACTGGAGTGACTGGTGATGAAAACCAGTTCGACATCAGCCCCCAAGGCATCGGCAACATGGCTTCCGGCACGCATCCCAAGAGACGCTGCTGCTGCCCGGCGGCTTTCAGTGATGTCGCTCACGGCCAGTAGCCGGAACTTGTCGGGAGTTGCCGCCATCGCCCTAGCGTGAAACTCAGCCTGTCGCCCAAAGCCGATGAAGGCGACGCCAACGGGGTCAGTCATCCTGGGTTCCCTTCCTTGGGCCACACCTGTGGGTGGCACGTGCCAGACACGTCCCGAAGTCCGTGTCCTGTCCGCTGATAAGCAATCACTGGTACCGTTATGTCGATGATGTCAGGTGGTCCACGACGCCCTCAACGGAACAACCGGCGCCCGAGGCGCCCGTCCGACGGTACCCCCCCGGATGGGGCGCAACGTGCGAGTCAACCCGGACCTGATCACCAGAGGAACAGGCAGCCACCAATCACAACCACCTCCGACATTGAGGTCAGAGGATACGCCCTCACTCGCCCCGATGGCGTCATGGTGATCAGGGAAGCGCAGCGGCCCATCAATGCGCTTGCTCCAGGTACCACGCCGGACGCGATCGTCCCACCAGGTTTCGCATTGTCACGCGGTGTTCGCGTCGGAGACGCCGTACTCGCGCGGGTATCCGTGACTGGTCGGACGGCCCAGACCACCGAAATCATGGAAATCGATGGGCACTCCACGGCCGAGGCGGTCAGCCGCCCCCGCTTTGACCAACTCACGGCAATCTATCCCGACCGTGCGATCAATCTGACGAGGCCAGGCGCAACAACGGGTCGGGTGCTCGGCCTCTTCTCTCCGATTGGGTTCGGCAGCAGGGTGCTGGTTGTTTCGCCCCCAAAAGCGGGCAAGACTACCGTGCTCCGGGAAATCGGTCTGGCAGTGATCGCCAATCACCCGAATGCCCGCCTGATCTGTTGCCTGATCGGCGAACGACCAGAGGAAGCAACCGAGTTTTCGCGCCTCCTTCCTGCAACCACTTCAACGGGGACCCCGGTAGAGGTCGTGGCGACCACATTCGACGACGCAACCTCCCGCCATGCGGCCCTGGCCGATCTGACCGCCGAACGCGCACGAAGATTGGTTGAGGACGGGCACGACGTTGTACTCCTCATTGACAGCATCACCCGCCTGGTTCGGGCGCACAACGCAGCCACCACCGGGCGCGGCGCTGGCCGAACCCTGTCTGGAGGGGTCAGCGCAGGTGCATTGGCACCCTCGCGACGTTTCTTCGGTGCGGCACGAGCGACAGACGAAGGACCGAGCCTGACGGTCATTGCCTCAGTACTGGTAGGCACAGAAAGCCGTCAGGACGACGTGGTCTACGAGGAACTTAAAGGAACGGGGAACAGTGAGATCGTCCTCAGCAGGCGACTCGCCGAACGACGGGTGTTTCCGGCAATCGACCTACGCGCCACTGGCACCCGCCGAGAGGAACTGCTGATCGCACCCGACCGCCTTGAGGCAATCCACCGAGCGCGGCGCGCAGTGGCGGCGTATGGCGACGCGCCTGAGGCGATGACCCGTTTGATCGAAACCATCGAATTGGCTCCGAATGACGAAGACTTGATGCGCCGCCTCATTGGCCGTTCTGGCCCGACAGCTCCGGCGCGTGGCCGAGTCTGAGTATTTGCAATCCGCGATCAGGCTCAGTCGTCGATCGACTTGACCGTCGAACAACGACCGGCCTGACTACGGAATCCTGTCAGGAAACGGGCGCCTGCCAGCGCAAATCCGGCTGACGTGCTGCCCTGACTTCGTCCAAGCGGCCGACCGGGGTCATGTGGGGCGCGTTTTGGACGACACTCGGTGTTGACCTCGCCTCGTTTGCAACCGCGATCAACGCGCTTGCAAACGCATCCATCGTCTCCTTCGACTCTGTCTCGGTCGGCTCGATCATGATCGCTTCTGGAGCAATAAGGGGGAAGTAGATGGTCGGCGGGTGGTAGCCATGGTCGATCAGGCGCTTCGCAATGTCGAGCGTTCGGATCCCGAACTCCTTGAACGGGCGCCCATCGAGCACGAATTCGTGCATGCAAATCCGATCAACATAGAAGGTGAAGTCGTCGGCAAGAAGCGCACGCATGTAGTTCGCGTTCAAGACGGCATTGGCCCCAAGTTCGCCAAGACCCTCCTTGCCGAGTTGGAGAATATAGGCATACGACCGCAACACTGCGTTGAAGTTGCCCTGATAACTGTGGACACGCCCAATCGAGTCTGGCCTGTCAGCGTCGTACGCATACGATCCGTCCGTCGCTTGGACCACCAGGGGTGCGGGAAGGAACGGTTCGAGAGAGGCTGCCACGCAGATGGCACCGCCACCGGGACCGCCACCCCCGTGGGGGACAGCAAACGTCTTGTGCAGGTTAACGTGCAGCAGGTCTACCCCAAGGTCTCCCGGCCTGATCTGCCCAACAAGCGCGTTGAGATTCGCGCCGTCGCAATACACGAAACATCCTACTTCGTGGGCCAGACGGCAGATCTCCTCGATCCTCCGCTCGAACAACCCAAGGGTGTTTGGCAAGGTGATCATGACTGCCGCACAGTCGTCATCAAGTTTCGACTTGAAGTCCTCGAAGTCAAGTTCACCGGTCACACGGTCGTGACCTATGGTGATGCTCTCGTATCCCGCCATTGCTGCCGTAGCTGGGTTGGTTCCATGTGCGGAATCAGGAATGAGAACCTTCCGGCGCATCCTGCCCTGCTTGAGATGCGCCGCCCGGACCATCAGGATTCCGGTCAATTCACCATGGGCGCCAGCGACAGGTTGCGTTGAAACACCCGGGAGGCCCGTGATTTCGGCAAGCTGGCTTTGGATGCCATGCAGAACGTGGAGCGCACCTTGCACGGTTGCAACCGGCTGAAGGGGATGCAGGTTACGGAAGCCTGGAAGGGCAGCAACATTTTCATCAATCTTGGGGTTGTACTTCATCGTGCACGAACCAAGTGGATAAAATTCACTCTCGATCGAGTAATTCCGCTTGGACAAGCGTGTGAAGTGCCGAACGACGTCAAGTTCGCTTAATTCCGGCAAGGGCAACGCATGGCGCCGTTCTCCCTGCGGAATGATTTCGTCAAGGTCTATCTCGGGCACGTCAAGCGCCGGCAACTTGCCGGCACGGCGCCCCTTGACGCTCTTGTCGAAGACAACTGGTATGCCTTCCTGACGGCCCGCAAAGATGCTGTGGCCCGAGCTTGGGCGAAGGGAAGCGCCGTCATGCACCGCGGCGTCCGCGTGTTCGGTCGTCGTCATCGTCCTATCCTTCCGACACTTTTACCGTCACAGGGACCCCAGCACATCAACCAAGCGGTCGATGTCGGACCGGGGGGTCACCTCGGTGCAGCAGAGAAGCAGCGAGTGTGCAAGCGCCGGGTCTTCCAGGCCAAGGTCATAGCCGCCGATTATTCCGGCGGCCAGTAGGGCTTCATTGACTTGCGCCGCCGGCTTCGGACAGTGAATTGGGAACTCGTACAGCCAGGGTGCCGTCGACTGAACCGTGTATCCCGGCACTTGGGAAATTCGTGACGCTAGGTAATGCGCCTTCTGGATCGATTGCTCGGCAACTTCTCGCAGCCCCACTGGTCCCAGATGACAAAAGTAGATCGTTGTGGCGAGGGCGATCAATGCCTCTGCGGTGCAGATGTTCGACGTGGCCTTCTCACGCCTGATGTGCTGTTCACGGGTCGCAAGGGTGAGTACGTACCCCTTGCGCCCATCGCCGTCAATGGTGGAACCGACGATGCGCCCCGGCATCTGGCGGACAAAGTCCTTCCGGCAAGCGAACATGCCGACCAAGGGTCCGCCAAAGTCAACCGGGCCCCCCGTCCATTTTCCCTCTCCAACAACGATGCCGGCACCATACGCACCGGGTGGGCGAATCACCCCAAGGGAGACCGGGTCAGCAATGACGACCAGAATTGCGCCTACCGATGACAAGGCGTCCGAAAGGCCCTCAACCTGTTCCATCCAACCAAGGAAGTTCGGCTGCTGGATGATCATGCACGCGACGCTGCTGTCAATCTTGGAAGAAAAATCGGTCACCCGGCCGAGCGTGCCGTCGGGACGTGCCGTAAACGCGGGCACCGTCTCCACGTCGATGTCTGGCCCAGATGCGTACGTCGCGAGCACCTCGCGGTAGCGAGGATTGACCGTGTCGAGAACCAATACACGCCGGCGGCGCGTCAATGCGCATGCCATCCGAGCGGCTTCGCCCGTCCCAGTCCCTGCGTCATAGACCGAAGCATTGGAAATGTCCATGCCCGTCAAGGCACACACAATGCTTTGCCATTCGTACACCGCCTGCAGCGTCCCCTGTGAGACCTCAGGTTGATATGGCGTATACGACGTCAAGAACTCCCCGCGGGATATCAGGTGCCCGATTGCCGCGGGGACAAAGTGCCGGTATGCCCCTGCCCCGAGAAAATTCGGGTGCCTTTCCAGATCGAGGTTGGTCTCCGAGAGTTTTCTGAGCAACTGCCACGTCTCTAGTTCGCTCAATCCGGGCGGGAGATCAAGGTCAGGACGGTAGTGTTCCGCCGGGAGATCTTCGAACAGTTGATCAATCGTCGACACGCCGATGCGACTGAGCATCGCATCGCGTTCCGCCGGTGTGGTGGAAATGAATCCGCTCACGGCACTCCTGCTCCTTTCACATTCCGCCCCGCTCTCACCACGATCCTGGCAATGCTAGCGAGACGCCGACCCACAGCACTCAGTGCTCAGTGAACCGTTTCGAGAAATGCCGCATATGCATCAGCATCCATCAGGTCATCAAGGGATGAATCGGCTGAAACCTTCACCCTGAGCATCCACCCCGCCTCATACGGATGATGGTTCACTAGGTCTGGTTCATCACGAAGGCGCTCATTCACCTCGACGATCTCCCCACTGACTGGCGCATAGAGGTCAGACGCGGCCTTCACCGACTCAACAACCCCAAAAGACGCGCCTCGAGAAATCGCAGCACCAACCTCTGGCAATTCGACGAATACGACGTCTCCGAGCGAGTCCTGTGCGTAGTGGGTAATCCCGACGACATAGGTGTCACCGTCCTTGCGGACCCATTCGTGTTCACGTGTGTACCGGCAATCCGTAGGGTTCGACATTAAGCACCTGCCTGCATCATTGTGGGACCACGAACGCCTTCACCGGCAGTCCGCGGCCATTTCAAAACTCGTACCGCACCGGCCAGGGACAGCCGGAGCAAGTTTCCCGATACACCCCGATCAAGCCATCGGTGCCTTGGTGCGAGGCTTCGCCGGTGCGCGCTTGTAAAACGGTAGCGGCACAACGCGCGCTTCCAGACGACGTCCACGTACTTCAACAAGAAGGTCCGCGCCTTCTACGGCTTGACCGACGGGCACAAATCCCATCGCTATCGACTTTCGAAGCGTTGGCGAAGGCCCGCCGCTTGTCACTGCGCCAATCACCTCGCCGGAAGGCAGGAGGATTGGATGACCCATCCTCGCGATGCCGGGCACCGTGAGTTCAAGGCCGATCAGGGCCCTGGTTCTCCCTGACGATTGAACCGCCTTCAACGCCTCGGCGCCTACGAAAGGACCTTTCTCGAACCGGATGACGCGGTCCAGACCAGCCTCAAAGGGGTTCACGGAACGATCAAGTTCGTGTCCGTACAAGGGCATCGAGGCTTCAAGCCTCAAGGTGTCCCGAGCGCCGAGACCGCACGGGACAACCTCGTACCCGTGACCAGCTTCCAAGAGGGTGTTCCAAACCGCGACTGCATGACGCGCGTCAAATGCAATCTCATAGCCACGCTCACCCGTGTATCCCGTGCGGGCTACAAGCGCCTCAACGCCGGCGACGTGCGCACGCATCACCCGGTAGTAGCCGAGACCTGACAGGTCGGTATCGGTACACCGTTGCAGCGTCTCAAGCGCGCGTGGCCCCTGCAAGGCGAGCAGGGTTCTTTCGGGACGAAGCAGAGTCAGGCTGACCCCGTCACCCCCCACGCCCCGCACCCCACTACCTAGATGTGATCGCATCCACCCGAAATCGACATCGGTGTTGGACGCGTTGACAATGACAAGAAAGTGCCCATCACCAATCCGGTAAATGATGATGTCGTCCATGACGCCACCGTCTTCTGCACAAAGAAACGAGTATTGAGCCTGACCGTCCTCAAGCCGGGAAACATCACCGGGTGTGACCCACTGCAAGTACTCGAGAGCGTCGGTCCCGGTCACATCAACCTGGCCCATGTGGCCGATGTCAAAGAGGCCAACGGCATTGCGAACGGCATGGTGCTCGGCGAGCACGCCCGCCGGGTACTGGACCGGCATCTCCCAGCCACCGAATGGAACCATTCGGCCACCGAGGGAAACATGCGTATCAAAGAGCGGCGTGCGTCGGAGCGGTTCGCCCCCTGGGTTCTCCGTCACGGCTCCCTCTCATTCGAAGCGCTGACTACGTCGTGCCACATGATACGACGCTAATCCACCCGGCAATGAGGTGACGATCACGCGTGAAGCCGTTCAAACCTGTACGGCTTGCGCTTGTACCGTGTCCACGGCGACCAACCAGCCGCCACCAATCACTCCAGTCACGAGCAAGACTGGAGATCACTCACAGGCATACTTCAAGAAATGAGCATCCCGATGACCCGACCGATCAACCGAGTGCGCATTCTCGCTCTCGATATCGACGGTACCACCATCCGACCTGATGGCACGGTATCCAAACGCGTCCAACAGGCAATCCAGAGCGCGCGGCAGGCCGGCGTCCAGGTCGTGCTCTGTACCGGACGGGCGTTCCACACCGGCGTGGGGCCATTGGCGTCATCAATTGGTCTGACCGTAGCGCGCGAGGGCGAAGCCGAACCGCAGGCAATCGTGAACAACGGGGGGGCGTCGGTGGACCTTCGCACGGAGCACGTGAGGTGGGAACGGCTCATTCCGGAGGAGCACGTTGGCAACCTCCTCGAGGCAATCGTCCAGGTAGGTGCCACCCCGCTCGTTGAACAGGCGCCGTCGGATGGCGGAAAGATGTTCACATGGGCAGACCACGTGGCTCACCCAGCCGCCAAACTGTTCGCCCACGCGTGGATGCGAATCGACGACATAGTCGCCGTAGGCCCAGAGGTCCTGGCCCACGTTGCGGTGCGCACCGGGTGGATGGGCGCGTGCGGTGATTATTTGACGACCCAACGTGCGCATGAAGCACTCGTTCGATTAGCGGGCAGTCACCCTGAGTTCGACGTCTTCTGGTCGGCTGATTGGCTCGCACCTGGCGACCCGAATCATGTTGCGGGCATCCGTCCCCTTGGCGTCAACAAATCTCACGGCCTCGCCACCTTCGCTGCCGAGTTCGGCACCGACCTGAGCGCCTGCGTCGCAATCGGCGACGAGATGAATGACTTCGAGATGCTTCGTGACGTCGGGTTCGGCATTGCAATGGGTCAGGCACCTGATAGCCTCAAATCCGTCGCGAAAGCAATCACCCGTTCCAATACCGAAGATGGCGTCGCCGAGGCCATCGCGAGATGGGTGCTTCCGTTCGCATGAGCGAGGCACTTGCAGGATGGAAAGAACCGTACCCGGCTTGTGCACCGGGTCGGAATTGCCAGCGGATGTCCTACTTGGCGTATCCAGTCAGTTCCACGTACCCGCGCCCGCCGTAGCGACCAGTTGAGCTGTCACGGAGCCTGACCGTGCCTTCCCAATACGTCACTCCCGTGCTTGCAGTCGTGACCAACTCCTGGTCACGAACGAGCGCCGTCCATTCGTGGTCAATAGCATGGGACGGAACCGCCACCCTCCACGATGTTGGGTAGGTGTATCCAGTTCGTCCGCTCTTCCACGTTTGGGTACCGTTCACCGAAAACGCCCCAGGACCCACATGAACAGCCGTACCGTCATCAAGCACAAGGGTGCCGTAGCTCAGGACAACCTTGCCCGTGTCGTCACGGACAATAGATATTGTCAAGTCGCGCCCGTCGGCCAGGTGTGCCGAGAACCAGTCCCATCCACCCCCACCAAGTACCAGGAAGTCTCCCCACTGGTGGTCCATCCAGCCAGTACCCCGGATTTTTGACGTCGCTGAGCCAAAGCCGAGCTCTCCCTTGATGCCCATCCGCGTGCGCGAGTAGTAATAGGAGTAACCGGCCGGTCCAAAGTCAATGAGCCCCGCCTTGCCTGGCGGGTCGCCATCATGGAGCGCGGCGGGTCGTTGGCCCGACAATTCAAGGTCAATACGGTAGCCGGGTCCAGCCGCCCACAGGCGATCGCGCCCGTTGACGCCACGCATCCTCCAACCGCCAAGGGAAAGGTCGAAGCCACCTCCCTCGGGGCCTCGCGACACTATCCCGCCAGGTCGATCAGTAGGAGCAAACGACAATGCCGGCATGTTGGCCACCGGTATCGCCGCTGCCGGTGGACGTGGGTCCGTATCGCCGAGCGCTACCTTGGTCGTGGAGGGCAGCGCAGTCTCGGAAAGGGCAATCTCTACCCGCTGGTCGTACGCAAATCCTCCGCCGTCTACATCGGTCAAGGCAAAGTGCGACGCGTACCCAGGGGGCCGATCACCACGAACCCCCCGAAAAATCACGAACTCGAAACCGAATTCGCGCTCATCCGCATACGGGCCGTCGTCGCCACCTTCATCAGGAAGCCTGAGAGCTTGTGGTTCCGCCCCGAAAGCCTTCGGGAAGTCTTTAGCGGGCGCATACAGGTGACCGGTGTAATACCACCATTCAGCGAGTACATCGTGAGGACCCTCGTCCTGAGGGAACCTCACTGGGGGCAATGCCCGGGCCGGAGGATCAGGCGCACGCGGGACGGCGATCGTCGGCACAGGCGCAGAAACGCCCCCGCCCGGCACATTGCATCCTGCCCCAAACAGAGCCGCTCCGGCCATCGTGGCAAGCGATCGTCTCGTCCGACTGTTCGGTGACATCATCGAATTGATCCTGTCGGCAATGGGACCTGGTCAGTTGCACCACCATCCACACGAGGACCTTCGGTCACCTGGCCATGCTCCGCTGCGAAACCGGAATGGACGCCTGTCGACGGCCCAAATACTCGGACGAGCCAGGAAGGCAGCCACCAATTCCACGCTCCTAAAAGATGAAGTGTGGCTGGAACCAACAATCCTCGCACCAACGTCGCGTCGACAAGTACCGCGAGGGCGATGCCTAGTCCAAGCGCCTTGATCTGCACAACATCCGCAGCAAGTGAGAATGATCCGGCTACCGCAACAACGATTGCCGCGGCGCCAGTAATCACCCTTCCGCTAGCCTGCAATCCAACGGTGACGCTCCGGGAGTTGTCACCCGTTGAGAGAAACTCTTCACGGATCCGGCTGAGGAGAAAGACCTCATAGTCCATTGAAAGCCCGAACAGCGTGCAGAACAAGAGAATCGGCAACGTCGCCTCCACATACCCCATCTGCGGGAACGCGAACGGTGCCGGCAATCCCGAAAGAAGCCCCATCTGGAAAACCGCCACGAGTGCCCCGTAACTGGCACCCAGCGAGAGCAGGTTCATGAGAACTGCCTTCAGCGGAAGCAGAACCGACCGGAACGTCAGTAATAGAAGCCCGTAGGTCGTCGCCAGAATAAGCGCCACCACGTAGGGGAACCCACCATAGAGCGAGCGGGTGAGATCGATTGCCGAAGCGCTCACCCCTGCAACCTCAAGCCGCCAACCCGGCGCCGGAACCGTCAGCCGTAACGAATCAACCAATCCGGCAATCTCCGGCCCAAGGGGGTCGCGCGCCGGAACTACTTGCAACAGGGTCGTGTTTCCGCGCGCAATCGCATTCGCAAGCCCGCGTGCCCACTGGTCAGGACTGAGCTCCGGTCGCGCATAGAGAAGTTCGTATTGAGCGCGGGTCAGGCGCGGGTCTAACGACACCAGACTGTCAACTCTCGCAACCCGAGGGTCGTCCTGAAGCGCCCGCGTGAGATCGGTGAGGACCGATAGTTGACCCGGCTCTGTGATCCTGCCGGGCGCGTGTGCCACCACCAGAAGTGGCGCCGCCCCTCCAGCATCGAACTCCTCAGCCATGAGGTTTGACGCGCGTCGTGAGACCGAGTCCACTGGAAGGATCCGCGCGTCCGGGGTCGAAAGTCGCGCCGATAGGAAGGGAACGGCCGCGCCTAGGAGAACGACAAGCGATACGAAGAGGACTGGCCATGGGCGCTTGAGTACCAGACCCGCCACACGCGCCCAGAACCCATTTGTGGCCCCGTCGGCGTTCGCGTCCCTCCCCCAAATCCGCCAAGAGTCGATCCGTGGCCCGAGGACCGCCAAGAGGGCGGGAAGCAAGGTCATCGACACCAGGACGGCAGCCGCGACCGCGGCGAGGCCTGCAAACCCGAGAGACCTGAGAAACGCGATGCGAAAACTCAGGAGCCCCGCGAGGCCCGCAAGCACCATTCCCGCCGAAAAGAAGACAGCACGTCCCGCTGTCGCAACAGCTCGCTCGACCGCCTGAGAAGTGGTCGCACCACGGTCCAATTCCTCACGGAACCGACTGACCAGAAAAAGTGCGTAGTCGGTCCCCAGGCCCAGTGCGAGCATGCTCGACAGGTTCAGGGCAAATACCGACATGTCTGCCGGAAAGCTCAGCGCCAATATGCCGCCAAGCCCAAGAACGGTCGTGGCCGCGCCAGCAATTACCGGGAGTGAAGCAGCCACAACCGATCCGAACACGAGCAGGAGTGTTAGTGCAGCGATTGGGAGGGTAACGAGCTCCGCCCGTAGAAGGTCATTGGTTGTGGCATCCTGCAGGTCCCTGAAAAAGGAGTCGGCACTGACTACCAGTGTATCCACGGAGATGCCATCCCGTTGCACGACGCTGGACGCCCGCTCCAGCTCAACCAGTTGCGCGCCCCCGGACCCTGCCTCCGTGTCAAGCGTGACCAGCGCATAGACGGTTCTGCCCGACCGGCCAACCTGTCGGCTGTTCAATTCCGGACTGATCACTTGTCGAACACCCGAGACGGCGCTCACCCGGGCGATTGCATCGCCAATCAGCCGTCTTGGTCCGGGTTCAACATACTCCTGCCCGGATGTGATCCGGAAGAACACTGCCGCTGTGTTCGTTGGAAACTCAAGGTCATCCCGCAGCGATGCCTGTGCCTGCGATGACGGGAGAGTTGAATCGTCAAAACCACCTGTCCGAAGCCGGGAAGGCAGGAATGGGAGCAAGGGGAGAAGCAACACCATCGCAGCCAGCCACAGCCATAAGACCGGCCGACGGTGCCTATCCATGGCGCGCCCCCAGCGGGCGAACGGCGAAAGGTCGGGTGTAGTTGTTGTCATCGGCTAGGCAGACGGTCAAGTTGTCGAGAGTCTTTCGACCTCGGAACCTCGTGGCATGCCAGACAAAATAACTGGATGCCTCTAGGACGATTCAACCCTAGCAGTCGCGTCCGAATGAAAACGGTCCACGGCATTACGAAAGGGGACAGTTTCCGCACGCACGTTTTGGGCCTCAACGGCACCGGATTCCACGTACCGCTTGCCTGGCTACACCAGGGAAGCAGTTAGGTGAGGATGCAACAGCGGAAAGGCGGATCACTCCGCCGAGCGGACCATCGTCAACGATTCGAGCAGGACTGAAGCGAGGTCGGCCTGTGGGGATCCGGGCGCAAGTTCAAGCACCCTTCCGAGGGATGCCCGCGCGGCCTCAGTCTGATTAAAGAACACCGCGTACCTGCCTAGAATGAGGCACGCATGCGGATTTTCCGGATCAACTGTCGCAGCCGCCCTTGCGAACGGCACGCCGCGGTAGGCAGACCCAACCGCCTGCACCGGGTCAATCGACCTGAAGACTTCAGATGCCTCGAACCATCCTGTCGCCAACTGAACCAATGGCTGAAGTCCGAGAGGCTCGGTCTCATGCCACTGCCTCGCAACCTGGATGAGCAAATGCACCATTCCAAGGGCGACGGAAATATTGCCCTCGGACTTTGCCTCCTCGATCTCACTTGTGAGCCACCCACACCCGAACTGAAGGAAACGTGATGCGCCTGCGGGGTTCCAAACCACACCATCCGGCAGGGCCGTGCCGGGGACGGGTGCGGGCGCCGAAGCGTTGAGAATCGTGATCGCCTGCATCGCACTCAACGGCAGGCCAAGCCCCTTGCCCGGTTCCCTCGGTGCGACCAGAGGCAGCCAATCTGGCAACGGCCACCCGTAAAGTTCCTCGGATTCTTCTACTTGAGCGCGCGACATCCACAGGACAGGCGGGGAGCTCTCAGATCCGTGATCCGCCAGGCCCACCGCCTCAGCTGCATCGTCGGTTGCGGTTGCGCCCTCAGTCTCCGGCTGCTCCTGGCTCGCCCTCTCAACAGCCGCAAGCGCCTCGCAAGCTAGGGCACGACGAGAAGGGTCCGTCTCGCAGATTAGGACGCCATCAAGCTTCACGCCCGACGTAAGGTGATCGAACAGGGCCCGGGCCAACGCGGCAGCCATGACTGGAGGAGCTTCACTCCCATAGCCTGGCCGTACGCCAATGAGCGAGAGTGATGTGCCGGGTGCGCCTACCGAGGCCACTACCGCCAGACCGTTCCTCACCGCCGCGTAGACCGTCTGCGGAGAGGCAGGAACCCGGTTCTCAAAGCTGCCTCGGATTGGATAAACCGTGGTGACAACGTTGATCACTGCCTGCCGGGCAACCTCATCAGCCAGTCCATATCCCCGAATCGGGACCGCTGCACCCGGCGGAATCCCTTCTTCTTCGGATTGGGCAACGGCCGCACGCAGGTCGGTTGCATATTCGTCACCGGCCCGGGTCATGATGACGCTGGCGACACTTCCGGGTTCAGGGCTTAGCCAGTTGTTCGCGGACACCAGCATGGTCGGCGTTGGCGCGTCGATGAGTGGCAATGGCACAACGGCGACGGCGGTATTGCCGAACTGAAAGACGGCATCGGGCGTGATTGACATGCGAAAGTCCCCCGAAATGTAGCCCGGACGCGTCGCGCACGGGCCTGATGACGTCACCGTACCACTCAGAAGCGAACGATATCGTCATGCCGGTGCGCCCTGATGCGAGAGACCAACAGGGCGCCAACCGGTCACGCAGGCCAAGGCTGCGAGGATGCGGGCCCTACCAGCGTTCGATGCCACCCCAACGGTGCGGCAGCCTCTGATCGACTGCCGGGAAGACTGGAAACGGCTTGTGGGGCAAGGTCTGGTACCAGTACGCCGTCGAAGACCAGTCCCCTTCCTTGTCGTTCGCATGCCCATGCTCAATGCTGAACAACAAACTCTTCGTGAAATGGATAGGGTCTTCAATGTGAAACCTGTATTGGGAATGCTTGCCAGTGTAATCGGCATTAGTCTTGAAATGGTACCCGTAGTACGGAGTGGCAAATGTCTGGTTCAGGTTGTTGTAATTCCAGGCGCCACAGAAGTAATCCTCGGTACCCGTTCCATGAAGCCGTGGCGGCCACGGTTCGCCGTCGATGAAGAACATGTCGTCGCCTTCGCCCCACCACCCGGGAGTCGGTAGGTCCACGTCGATGTGACACCCTACGTAATGGCCACGGCCAACTGCGTCAAGCACAACGTAGTTGTCCTTGCCAGTGAAGTTGAGCCTCTCACGCTGCCCGTTCCGGTCTCCCCACCCGTCCGGTTCAACCACGGTCGTCGGGTTCTCGCGACGCCACTGGCAGTGAAACCGCCCCAGTTGGTCGGCATCATCGAGGTGATCGTACGTCTCGAAATCGACGTAGTAGTAGTAGATTGCCGTCTCCTCGGATTCGTTCGTCACCGTTATCCGCGCATGGCGAGCGAACGGCATCGGAAACCAGCAATTCAGCGCACGATCGAAAAACTGCAGTGGAAGACTGACGAAGTACGCCCTTTGGCTGTGCCCCAGGCCGAAGAAGTCACCGACTGGCGCCTCGACGTTTGGTGTCTCCGACCCGTCCCAGTACATGCGGAGGACGAGCTTCCGCAGATGCAAAGGGTCCTTGCAAGCGATTGTCGTCCAGATATGGGTCACGCACCCGGCGCCCTCGTGTTCCATGAGGGTCGCCGTCTGGCCCGGAGCGATGTGCAGCCGATCGTCATTTCCGCCCGATCGGTCCCAACTCGACGCCCGGTTTGACCGCGCGTCCCGGAGCCTCGCCAGATCCCTCAGTGACGATGAGCCCATCTTCATTTCTACTGTCCCCCCTCAGCTGTACCCGGCAAGGTTGTCAACCGTCACGATCCGAGCGACGTACGCATCCTGGAAATCACCTCGTCCGTGAACTCAGTGGTGTGCGCATGCCCGCCAAGGTCGGCCGTCCGGACACCGTCCCGGATTGCCCCCAGGCACCCTTCACGCATTGCCTGCGCCGCTCGCGTCGCCGCGTCTGTTCCAACATAGTCGAGAACTCCTGCGCCCGCCAGCAGCATTGCCAGCGGGTTTGCCAGGTTCTTTCCCTGCAACCGTGGGGCCGTTCCATGCGGCGCTTCCGCCATGGCCACGCTCACCTCACCATCCCGGGACAGGCTGAACAGCATCGATTCTGCTGACGCTATCGTCCCGAACATCTGCATGACGAGGTCACTCAGGCAATCGCCATCGCGGTTGAGTGCGGGAATGACCAGCGGCTCACCATGCAGGTTCACCAGATGCGCATACACCGCGTCAATCAGGTCTGGCTGGTATCCCACGCCTGGATACCGTGACGCCGAACGGTCCATCTCCTCTTTCAGCATGCCTTCGTAGACTGGACTTACCGTCCACTTTGGGCCGCCGTAGACGGTGGATCCACTCTTCGCAGCGAAGATGAAGGCATACTCGGACACCGCCCGGCAGTTTGCCCGCGTGATCCGGTCCTCCCGGTATGCCACCTCATCCAATGAACCGGCCTCGCCCTCGCGGCGTTCGAGGGCGTTGTACGCGTCTCCGGTCGCCATGCGGACTACGGCAATCGGCGCGTAGGCACCTCCGACGGTGCGGACACCGGGAAGGCGCCGCCCAACGCGTAGGATCACGCTTCCGTCAATCAATTCACGGACAATCGCGTTCGGACTGCCGACATCGCCACGCGTCTCAGGGGTGATCGTCGCCGCCTTTAGTCCCAGACCGGCGTCACGCATGGCTTTCGCCGCGTCACGGACCACCCCGTTCGATGTTCGCCGACGCTCTTCCAGACTGAGGTTGAACCGTTCAAACCCTAGGGCCACGCCGGTCACATCCGGGTGCATCGCCCGCAGCGCCTCTTCAAGTAACTCCTGCCCTGTCTGG
>Ga0209086_10000516_pt1 | contig 33752 bp, 25 predicted proteins | sample M_130207_XF_Meta_FD_187312 | JGI IMG/M metagenome (GOLD analysis project Ga0209086, IMG submission 187312) | Freshwater microbial communities from Lake Montjoie, Canada to study carbon cycling - M_130207_XF_MetaG (SPAdes) (version 2) | ecosystem: Environmental > Aquatic > Freshwater > Lake... | reverse complement strand
GGCTCAAGACAAGCTGCTCGAAGACTTGATCGAAGCGGGACACGCTCCCGGTGAGATCGTCTCGGCACTGATGCATTTGCTGGCGGGTGAGAGCGGTCGTGCCCCCGAACGAATCATGGAAGACGATCCGCGCCAGCAACAGCGTCGGCCACCACCGCGCCTGTTTGAAGATCGCCCACCACGCGGCCCGCGCGAGGGAGGCCGTGAGTTTGATGACCGGCCTCGTCCCGCAGGACGACCGCGCGATGATGATCGTCGTCCCGGTCCCGCCAGTGGCGCGGCTCCACGGATTGATGAGTCGGGAGTCTGGTTGAAGTTCAACGTGGGTGAGAACTCGGGCATCGCGCCGGGTGACTTCGTGGGCTGCATCGCGAACGAAGCGGGTGTGCCGCGAACGGTCATCGGCGCAATTCAAATTCTCGCCACGGTCAGCTACGTCCAGGTCGCCGCCGAAAACGCGGAAGAGATTCTGGCAGCAGTGCAAGGCGTTCGACTGCGCGGTCGCCGCGTGCAAGCCATGCCCGGCCTGCCACCTCGCCGCAACTTCCAGTCGAACCGCGAAGACGGGCCGCCGCGCCGAGGTGCCCGGCCGGAGTGAACGGCTGTTGTTTGCCGCAACGCCTCTGTGTGACATTTGGGCGGCCGGCAAGACTTGTCTGACCCACACCTACCCGAAGTGTGAACGAGGGCGAAGTCGATCGACGACCTCGTTCACACTTCGGGTGGGTGTGTTCGGGTAAATCATTTCTTGCCGGTCGCGTTGCGCTCGCGGTTAACAGCCTGTTCAAAAACGTAGAGCAGGCGGCTCGCCTGCTTGCTTTTCTCGTTAAAAATACAGGCGAGCCGCCTGTGCCACGACTTTTTCAAACAGGCTGTTGAACGACGCCGCCTCGGCCATGCGCGGTATGTACGTCCTCGTTCCCGCCACCAAAATGTCGGTCTTCCGGCAAAACGGCTTCTCCGGCTATAACCGCTTCAGAGGACTGCTGGTGAGGCTCTGGCGCGACTGCGCTGATGTGATCTCCAGCGGTATTTGGAAGGATGGGCGTGACGAGGATGTCTCCGCCCGGTGGCCGCGAATGGACTCCGGCCGCTGAAGCTCGATGCGCGATCGAGTTGCAGGGAACGCATGAAACACTTCTTTGAAAAACGTGACCCGTGGGGCAATGGCTTTGCGGTGTGGGTGCTGTTGGCGATGGTCTTCGCCGCGCCGCTGGGCTGGTTCGCGCTCAAACAGACGCGACTGGAAAACGATGTTGAGAAGTGGCTTCCCGAGAACGATCCCGAGTTGAAGGTGCTGCGCTGGGCGCATCAGCAATTTCCCATCGACGAGCGGGTCTATGTCACTTGGGACGGCAGCTCGCTGAACGATCCACGCATTGACCAGTTTGTCGAGAAGCTGACCGGTCGCCCCGATGCGGATGGCATTCGACGCGGCGGTTTGCCGCATGTGGCCAGCGTCGTCGAGCCGCGTCAGTTGTTGACTTCGATGCAACAGCACGGAGTCGAGCCGCAAGAGGCTGTTCGTCGGTTGGAAGGGATCATTCTTGGTGCCGGTTCGCTCAAGCTGCGGCTGACGGAGCTGGGCAAGTCCCGATTGAGGCGGACTCGTCAAGAATTGACTGCGGCAGCGAAGAACCAGTTCGGGATCACGCTCACGTTTCGCGAACCGATCTCCGATTTTGAAACGCTCGTCGCGATCCCCGCTCCCGCAGCGAGCGAAGGAGAAAAACAGGCTGATCCGGCGGCTCCGGCAGTGATGAGCATCGAAGGGAAAATGCTGTCCGGTGAGACGGTTGACCATGACTTGCAGGTCGCGTGGCCGGGGATTCGTCCCGGCAGCGATCGGACGCGCGAGGTGGCGCAGTGGTTGACCGAGTTCGTCCCGCCGAAGGGTGAGGGACAAACGCTCGTCGAGCGTTGCTTCTTCGCCCCCGGAGCGCCGGTCACGATCGCGCTGTCCATCTCTGACGCCGGCGTGGCGGATAAGACGGAAACGATCGAGGTCATCAAGCACGCGGCGGCATCCGTGGGGATTTCAGCCGACGCACTGCACCTCGGCGGTAGCACCGTTGCCGCGACGGAGTTGAATCACGCCGTCATGAAGGCCGCATGGGATGAGTCACAGCCCCTGTGGATGCTCCATCGGCGTTCGGTCATTCTGACATCGGCTTTGGTGGGTGCGGTGTTGGCGTATCTGTTGGTACGCAACATTCGACTGGCCACGATCGTGCTGGTGGTCTCGCTATACACGACGTTCCTGTCGATGGCGTTGGTCCCGGTGACGGGCGGTTCGATGAACATGGTCATCGTGGTGATGCCCACTCTGTTGATGGTGTTGACGATGTCCGGGGCCATTCACGTCGCCAATTACTGGAAGCATGCGGCTTTCAAAAATGAAGCGACGGCCATCGTCGATACGGTGCAGACGTTGTGGAAGCCGTGCGTGTTGGCCAGTCTGACAACATCCATTGGCTTGGTGTCGCTCTGTACCAGTTCGCTCACGCCCGTGCGTGACTTCGGGATTTATGCGGCCATCGGAACGATGCTGTCGCTGGTGATGGTGATGTACGCGCTTCCCGCGCTGCTCCAACTCTGGCCGGGGCGACCTCCCGCAGAACACGAACTCGACCATCCCGGCTGGCGGATGTTCGGACGTGGCGTCACGACTTGGCCCGTCGTTCAGTCGTTGGTGTTTTTGTCGCTGTGCGTGGCCTGCAGTTACGGATTGACCCGGTTCCGCGCTGAAACGAAGGTGATTCGTCACTTTCAAGAGACTGCGCGGATCGCGAAGGACTACTGGTTTATTGAGACTCATCTGGCGGGAATCATGCCGGTCGAGACGATCATCCGGTTCGACAGCCGCTCACAACAGGAGACGAACTTTCTCGATCGGATGGAGGTCGTGCGCGAGGTCGCCGCGCGGATGCGGACGCACGATGAGATCACCGGTGCCGTGTCGCTCGCCGATTTTCAGCCCGTCACCGAACGGCCTGTTGCCGACGCCGGGTTCCTCACCAAAGGGAAGTACAACAAGCGAGCCAGCACGATTCAGCAGCGAATCCGTGACGGAGAGATCCCGTCGGCCCGCGCCTTCTACACGGTGTCGGAACGTGGATCGGACTTGTTGAACGCCGGAGACAATTTGCTCAATCAACCGGGCGACGAACTTTGGCGCATCACTGCTCAGGTTTCCGTCATGACAGATAACGACTTCGCGGTGATCCTCGACGATGTGAACGGGATCGCCCAAGAGGTACTCAAGCTGAATCCCGGCGCGATGCACACGATCACCGGTACCGTGCCGCTGTTTGTTCGGACTCAACAAGCCGTTCTGACCAGCCTCTTCACCAGCTTCGGTTTGGCGTTCGCGCTGATTTTGGGCGTGTTTGCGGTGATGCTGAAAAACTTCTGGGCCGGATTGGTGGCGATGATCCCGAACATCGTGCCGATCACCGTCGTGTTCGGTGTGATTTCGTGGCAGGGTCAGAAGGTCGATATCGGCGCGATGATTACCGCGTCGATCGCACTCGGCATTGCCGTGGATGGAACGCTGCACTTCCTGACGTGGGTGCAATTCGGGTTGAAGAACGGCCAGTCACGGCGTGACGCGATCATCAATGCGCTCACACACTGCGGCCCGGCGATGTTGCAGACCAGTCTCGCCGTGATCATCGGGTTGCTGGTGCTGGTTCCGGCCGAGCTGTTGCTCATCAGCCGCTTTGGCTGGCTGATGGCGGCGATGATTGGGGTGGCACTGCTGAGTGACCTGGTGTTCCTGCCGCAATTGCTCGCCGGCCCGCTGGGCCATCTGTTTGAACCGGCCAAGTCGGTAACGCCGACGGGCGTGATTCCGCTGCGCGCCGCCGGTTCACGCGAGATGGGTCATGTTGGCGAGCCATCGGTCGCCTCGACGCTGCTGTCGGATCAGGTTTCGGAATCGACAGCCGGATCGCCTCCCGCGCCGCATCTCATCAAGGTGCTCGACCCGAAGCATGGCGTAAGCCGACCTATGCCTTAGCCGCCTGTCGAAAAACGTAGGGTCAGCATCTCACTTGCGCGTCTTTAAGGCGAGAAAACGAGCAAGCCGGAGGCTGACCCTACGTTTTTCAACAGGCTATTCGCAACGGGAATGGGGCCATTTGAGACGCTTTTGAGTCCCCGCCCGAATCGTGTGGCCGAGTGCCAACAGTGAACGAGAGGCCCTGTTCTTGAGGGCGTTTGCCGTTGGCTGTTTTCCGTGGCAGAAGCTAGACTTCGCCCCCTTCATTTCTGACCGACGGATTGGTTTGTCAGTCCTGTCGATTCGGTGAGTGATCTGTTTTTGAATCCTGTCGGCAAAAAGTGGTGTGGCATGACGAATCGAGCGTTGCGAGTCGGATTGGTGGGAGCGGGGGATAATACTCGCCGGCGGCACATCCCGGGTTTGCGAGCCTTGTCGGGAGTCGAGTTGGTCGGTGTCGTCAATCGCACGGCCGATTCGACCGCGCGCGTCGCACGCGACTATGGCATTCCCAAGCAGTATCCGAACTGGCAGGCGCTCATCGCTGATGACTCCATTGATGCTGTCGTCGTGGGAACCTGGCCGAACCTCCATTGCGATGTTACTTGTGCCGCATTGGCCGCTGGCAAACATGTACTGTGTGAAGCGCGGATGGCGCGTAGCGTGGCTGAAGCGCGGCAGATGGTCGCCGCAGCGGCAGCGCATCCCGACCGGATCGCGATGCTGGTACCAAGTCCGTTTGGTCTGGAGTGCGATCCGGAAGTCTCGCGCATCGTGACGACTGGATTTCTTGGAGACTTGCGAGAAGTGGTTGTGACGGGAGCTGACGACCAGTTTCACGACTACAGCAAGTTCTTGCATTGGCGACAGGACTCAACCATCAGCGGCGTCAACGTGTTGTCGCTGGGGATCATGCACGAAGTCGTGTCGCGGTGGATCCCGCAACCGGAGCGTGTGTTCGCCCAGGCACAGACGTTTGAACCCTCACGGCCGAATCCTCACGGCGATGGCGATCTGCGTGTGACGGTTCCGGATAGTGTTCACGTCATGACACAGTACGGCCAAAGCGGAGCCAGCGGCTTGTACCATTTCAGCGGTGTCACGCTGACTGGTCCCGGAAAACAAGTCCATTTGTACGGAGCGCTCGGCACGATCAAAGTGATCTTTGGCGAACACGATCAGGTGTTTGTCTCTCGCATGGGCGACAAGGAATTGCGACAGATCACGATCCCCGCCGAAGACCTCGGCAGCTGGCGCGTGGAGGCCGAATTTGTCGGGGCGATTCGTGGCGAGGAGGCGGTCAAACGGAACGACTTTGCGACGGGTCTGCGTGACTTGGAGTTCACCGAAGCGGTCGCTCGCAGCGCAACGAACTCGCGCTCCATCATGCTTCCGCTGGTGGACTGAACGAACCTGACTCGGATTGCGCACGCTGATTGACTAGTCCGACGCGGAAGCGAGGGCTTCGTTGTGATTTCACGCGAAGCCCTCGCTTCCGCGTCGGGCTAGTGACGAACGCCGCAGTACAAGGTTGTTCGACCACCGGGAAGCGGGCCACTTCGGGCGAGTCTGTTTACTTCGCGGCCACCGGAACGAGTTCCGCCGCCGGTCGCCGATCTTCGCTCGGCACGACGGCACTCAAGGGACCGAACAACAGCGCGGTGAAGGCCAGCGTGCTGAGCGGCGCGTTTCGGAAGAATGGCCACGCAGCGACATAGCACTCCACCAGTCCGCTCCAAGTCTGCGGATAAAGCGATGCGTTGCCATAGAAGTACGTGAAGTTCGACGCCGCGAAGAAGAAGACTTCAAAGCCGAGACCCATGCCTAGGGCCGTCCAAAGCGGACTGCGAGTCCCCGCGCGACGCAGCCACAATCCCAACCCGATGGCGACGGCGTAGCAGGCATACGTCACCCACCACGTCCCCGGTGGGAAGGCCCACTCCCAGTTGCCCGACAACCAGCCGATGCCGACGTTGCCGATCAGCATCGCGACGAGCGGAAGCCCAAACGCGAGTCGCCGATCGGCTAAACACGCGCCGCTCAACAGACAGACCGCGGTCAGTGGCGAGAAACTCCACGGGTAATACAGGATGGTCGGATCGAGCTTCACGTCGCAGTTGCGCAGCACGTACGGCATCAGCTTCATCGCCACGGAATAGGCGAGCAACGCGACCAACAGTCCGATCTTGGATTGAATCATTTCACGCATTCCTGTGACGAGCGGCCACTTGCCAAGATAGGAATCAACTCTTTTCCGGGCGCGGACCATTCACCGTCATTGGCGTGTGGGTCTTAGGACAGAGCCGTGCGGTCCGGCTTTGCTGCAACACATCCAGAGGCGGCGAGGCTCTCCAGACGCGGCACTTTTCGCAGTACAAGCCGGGCATCAGTGTGAGGCGTCCGGTCGTGGGATGCTTCTCGGGTGAGGCTTTGGCTCGCAGCATGAATGTCTCGCCCGAGTCACGACAGACGTAGACCAGTTCTTGCAGTTCTTCGTCGCGCACCGGCGAGGTCCGGTCACCTGCGAGCGCCGGGTACAACATTCGGCCGGCCAGCAAGAGGCCCGCCAGAGAAATCCAAATTCGATAGTCACGCATGGGGGATGACTTTCTTGATAAAGAAGGAGATGACGGCCAGTCGCTTGGCGACCGGCCGAAGCGGATTTATCCAAAGTAGACGTGTCACTCCGTGACACGAACCGTTCCCGCCACGGAGTGTCGGGTCTACTTTCACTGACAGCGGATCTCATTGCCGGTCGTAGACCTCGTCCTGCTTGGCGGGATCGCCGAGATTACCGTCGCTGACGTAGCCGAGACGCTTCTCTTCGATTCGTCCGGCCTGTGATGCGCTCATGTAGTTCACGCCGGGGATGTCGATCTTAAAGTGACGTGCCCGGGTCTCGACGTGTCCGTCCATGAACGCGACGTTGGCGGTGTCGGTGTGGCGGAAGTGCGTCGTCGGGTAGTTCTGGCTGGGGGGTTCGATCAGCCACGTCTCGACGAACTTCAGGGCGAAGTCGGCTTGAGCACTGTCGGCGAAGACGACGGTGTTGGTCATCTGCATCACGTCGGCCATCCGCCGGAAATCGGTCTTCGCGGTGACACTCGGCCACGACGAGTAGTCATAGTTGATGCCGTAACCGAGGTAGCGGCCATTGAAACCGTAGCCACTCGCCATCTTGCCGAATCGCACCGCATCGACCTGAGCTTCACTGAAGTCGGGGCACTGGAAGGCCGCGCGGTTGGTCTCCATGTACGGAGCAAGCGGTCCTTGGCTGAAGTCTAACTGCTTCGTCGTGTCTGGCTCGTCGTAGTTGACGTTGCCGAACCAGAATCGCGCTTGCCCCACGGACGGAAACGCCGAGGCATTGGCGATGAACTTCGAGTCATCAATCCGATAGCACATCAGCACACCAGCATAAACGTCGGAGTAGTTGTGCATGGCCAGCGCCAACTGCTTGAGGTTGTTCTTGCACTGCGTTTTCCGAGCGGACTCGCGCGCTTGCTGGACAGCGGGAAGCAGCAGCGAGATCAACACGGCAATGATGGCGATCACCACCAGCAGTTCGATCAGCGTGAACCCATGCCGCTGAGAACATGCTCGATTTGAAAGCGAGTTGGGACGCCGCGCGTGAAGGCAATTCGATCGGGACTGAACTCGTCGCATGACAATTCTCCGTTGTCGATGTCCGGTCGTCGCGTATGCGAAGACCGCCTCACGGAGCCGCCACTTCGAGGCGCAGCCGGCCTCAGCACCGAGCGCGCACAACCTCAGAGAGACCTCAAAAGGGAGGGTCTTCACCGGGTATGCAGCATCAGGGCGCAGTCAGACCGCCGCGTCTCGTCCGAAGCGAGCACCGCGAGCAAAATTGGAACGACTTCTGGGCAGGTCTTCTGGCTCCCGGATCACTCTACTAACCGCGCCTTCCCGAGAATCCAATCTCAGTGGCGTTTGCGGCGTTCGTCCCCGGATACAGCGGCGGGACCGCGACGGATTCAAACCGTCTTCCCTATTCTCTCGAAGCAACACGCCTCAAGCACCCAAGTCGGCGGGCATGGTATCGCCCGCGCGGGGGATTGCAACCAACGCCGTTCGTCGTGCTGAGCGGCCTGTTGAACAGCGTAGAGTAAGTCTCCAGCTTGCACGTTTTCTCGCAGTAAAGACGGGCAAGCGAGACGCCTATCCTACGTTTTTCAATTGGCTGTTAGGCTGGTTTGTTTGATCGCGGGGTGAGGCTGATCGCGGTCGAACCGCATCGTTTTTTGCCTGTTGCCATTCGGTCATGACAGCCAGAAGACGGCTCGTCGCGATAAAAATGACATTGCAATGAACCCTTTCAGATTGGCCACTCATGGTAATGCTCGCGTTGTGGGAATGGCGGGACCTGATAAACTGTGCCGTGTGGGTTGGCTGGCGATTTGGATGCCGTGGCTCCCTCAACTCCCCATCTCCTCTCGGCCGGGTCTGTAATGCGATTCGAGACCTCGCAATCCACGCCAGTTTACTCCAGTCGTCGCGCTCAGCAGAGAACGCTGTCGTTCTTCGTGATGATTGCGATGTTGGTGCTGGTCGTGAACGTGATCTTCACGGACCCCGCGGAGAAGCCTGAGGCTCCGGCAGGTCGAAAGAGAAGTCAGCCGCGCGACGCCGACTTCAGTGTCGATTCCAACGTCCGCGAACGGGATGATCGCACGTTGAGGTCGGATGAATTCACCATCGCGCCGTCGGATGGAACTTTGCCGGAAAGGTTTGAACTGCCGGTCGAGCGTTCGCGCGAATGGCTCGATGAGCAAGCCGAGCGGGGAGAGGAATGGGCGGCCGACGCGGCCGCGCGCGAGCGGGCTGAGGCTCGCCGCAACACGCGGTTCAACAAACGAGTTCTTTCGTCAGTACGTGATAACACGGTCGGCATTCGGCGCGACGAGTCCGATGCGTACTACCAGATGCTTGGGCACGTTCAGCGCGTCGCGCCGGACGAGTTGGAACTCGCGTCCACGACCGAGACGCAGTACGTCAACCTGATGACCGAGCCACATCGCTTTCGCGGGGAACCACTCACGATTCAAGGCGACCTGTGGCGACTCTATGAATTTGACGCCGGTCCCAACGACTTGGGTCTGACCACGCTGTACGAAGCGTGGATTTTTACGGGCGACTCGCAGCCGCATCCTTATCGAGTCGTCTGCACGCGACTGCCGCACACGCTGACTCCGGGCGAAGACATTCGCAGACCGGTTCGAGTGACCGGCTACTTCTTCAAGCGAGAAGCCTATCCGTCGCGAGGTGGCTTTCACGTCGCACCAACTTTGATCGCCACCACGCTCGCGCCGTTTCGTCTGGCCGATTCGGTCCCGCCGACGGATGCCATTCTTCCATATATGGTCGGCGTGGTGACTGCGATGGGGCTGGCACTGCTCGTGACGTTGCTCGCTTTCACGTTGGGAGACCGCCGCATCAAGCGGCTCGCGCGGCAAAGAACCCTCGGCGCAGTCGGTCCCTCGTTTACGGGTGTCACTCACCGATCCCACGTCTCTGTCGAGGAATCCTTACGCCAGTTTGCGGAGCAACAACGACAGACCGACCTGCGTGACGAGATTGCCGCTACCGGTCGCGATGCCGGATCGGTGGCGACTTCAGTTCTCTATCGTCGCGACCCTTACGCATCGGTTCCGCCGCCCGTTCCTGTTCCACTCAGTGAGGACGAACTCCATTCGAGGCAACTGTCGCAAGCAACCGCGTTGCAATCGTGGACCGCACGCCAACGCACTGCGGACAAAATTTCGCGGGACACCGTCGTCAACGAGGTCGCGCTGTTACGCGAACAAAGCGACACGGAACACGTTCTCGACACGCTCGATTCGGAACAAGCCACCGATGATGATGAGTCCGGCCGTGGCGATATCAATCGTGAACGGCAGGCTCGAGACCGCTCCGACAGTTCGGTCTTTACGCTGAGCCAAGCTCGAACCTCCAACGCGACCGAACTTGGCCAGAGTCCGAATGCCTCGAAGCTATCCGATTGGGAGCGGGAGATCGAACAGTTCTCCTCGCGAACGGACGCCGCAAACACTGCAGCGACCCGCGAAGCAGTGGATTCCTCCCGCAAGTCCACTTCCTCCTCAATTGTTTCGTCCGACACGCGCGAACGGATCGCGCGCGTCGAAGTGGAACGAGATCGTCTAACGCGAGAACAGGAACTGCGAGAACGGCTTCAGCGCCAGCAGTCTGAGTTGGAGATTGAGCGACAAGCACAGCTCGAACGAGATCGCGAGACGCACGCTCAGTCCGAATGGAACGCCTCGCGGGCGGAAGCCGATCGGGAGCGGATTCGATTGGAACGGGATCGCTCAGGGCTCGAAGCCGACCGAGTGGAGCGAGAACGGGTCGAACGCGAGCGATTCGAGCGAGATCGTACTGACCGCGAGCGTCTGCTGCGTGACGAACAGGATCGCCAGCAGCAGGAACTCAAGCGACAAGAGCGGCTCAATCGGGAACGCGAGCGTGAAGCTCAAGACCGTGAAGCGTTGCAGCGAGTCGAACGCGAGGGGGCGCGCACGGAGGCGGAGCGCGAGCGTGTTCGATTGGAAACGGAGCGAGTCCGGCTGAACTCCGAACGCCTCGAACGTGAACGCATTGAGAGTGAACGGCTGTTGCGTGAGAAACAGGCGCGAGAGCGAGTCACCCGAGAACGCAGCGAACGCCTTGCAACAGAACGAACTGAATCCAAATCGACTCGCCGGGATGACTCCTCGCTCGATGAAGTCGCTTCGGATGAGATCGATATTGATGAGTCGAGTCTCGAAGAATCCTTGCTGACGGAAGAGCAGCGCGAAGAACGAAAGCGACAAGGAAATCGTCGTGGCGGCTGGGGCTGGCCTCGACGCGGTCAATCGACTCAACGCGACGCCGTCCCACTCAATCCCGCGCCACAGCACACTCTGCCAGTCGATGACGACCTGGCCGATGATGACTCTGCTGACGACACAATGGAAACGGATGAGACCACCGACGACGAAGCCACATCGGGCGAGTCTGCGGGTGAGGACTCGCCCGCGCCCAACAAGAAGTCCGGCTGGGCGGCCCACAATGAGCAGAACGCCCGCAGCAAACGCCGCCGTCGCAAAGATTCTCGCTGAACCGTAGAGCGGGCGGCTCGCCTGCTCGCATTCGCGCCGAAGAACACGGCTTCTGATGGAAGAGGCACAGGCGGGCCGCCCGTGCTACGGGCGAGTTCTCCCGTGCCACCACCGGATTGCAGCGGAGACCAGCACGGCGATGCACGCCGCCTTCCAGGCCAGCAGCCACCAGGGTCTCCACCATGCGCCCGTTTGGAGTTCGACCACGTCGGACAGACCGAACAGCACGAAGGACGCAGCCAAGAGATAGCCTCGATCGCGATGATCGCCACCAGCCCGCAGTGTCTGCGCCAAAACCACGATGCCGCAGCCGGTCCACCAGAAGACTTCAAACACGTTGATCGCGTCCACGAACGTCATCGGCTGGCACTCGCTCGATTCGGACTTCATGTCGTTTAACAGCGTTACCCACGCTGTTAAACAAAGCACTGGGCATCTGCGCGTCTAATCCGCCAGTTTGAATTTCACCGTCACTGTGCCGCTGTTGTCGCCCAGTGAACCCCAGTCATCGCGGCAGCGCAGGAAGAGATTGCCGTCACCGGGCGACTCCCAATTGCGGGATGCTCCCAACTCGAATGGCTCGGACAGACGGTAGTCGCTGAACAGGATGCCGACGAGTTTTCCTTTGCCATCGTCTTGCCCATCGGCGGAGACCTTGCCCGCGTCTTTAGCCAATGTCCATTCGCCGGTCGTTGTGAACGCCAGCTTGTCACCCGTCTTGACCAGCACGCGCGACGCCTGCCAGCCACGAGTCGCCTCGACCTTGGCGGTCGTCAGCGACGATCCCTTCACGCGCGTGAACTTCGTCTTCCAGTCCCAACTGCACAGATCGACGCGATAGCCCTGATCGAGGTGCTTCAAGAAGAAGTCGTATTCAAAAGAGATCTCCTTCGCCATCGGACCATAAACGTCCTCAAAACTCGTCCGCTGATCGTTCAGCAGCGCGAGACCGAGTGGCTTGAAGCGGTCTCGGTAATTGGTGTTTCCCGCCAGTAGATGGCACAGCGCCCACCGCCACGCATAGTTCTGCCAGCTATCGCCGGTGCGTTGGCCCGGCGCTGTGATCTCGGTCAGCTCCTTCGGTTCCTCGGACTTGAGGTACTGCAACACGCCATCGTGAATGCGGACGCTCTCATCCTTCTCACGCCAATACTGGCCGATCTCAGCCATCCCTTCGGCGTACCACGTTGGGCCGGTGCGACCGAACACTTGATGGCAATAAGCGTGAACGGCTTCGTGCTGCGGAGTCCCCCGATCCGCCACCGCCCAGACGATCGACTTCGCTGCCGTGATGCGCGTTTGCCCGAGGGCATTGCGTTGGCCCATCGTCAGGCTGAGCGTGATCCCCGCCTTCCCTTCGATGCTCGCGATCGCATCCGGATGAATCGAACCGTTCGGCCAGACGCTTTGATCCTGAACCACGTTCATCTCAATCGTCTGCGGATTGGGCTTCCCGAAGTAGCGCGACACGAGGATCAGCATCGTCTCCAATCGAGTCAGCAGTTCCTTGGCGTCGTCGGCGGAGAGATCGGTGTGCAACAGAAAATTCTTCGACGAGTAATCGCGCACGCCAGGAACAACCTCGGCAGGAGCGCCCTTACCGCGCGGCACCGGCTTGGCTTTGGGAGTCGGCTTCTCCTTCGTGGCATTTCCCTGAGCAAAGCCTGTTGGCGACGAGATCACCACCAGCGCGACCGCCAGTCCCACGACACAGCACGCAGAAACGATTCGACGAGCAACCATGATCGACTCCCGAGAGACACTCTTCACCACATTGCTACTTCGCACCAGAGCTTCCTCACGCGGCGGCAGCATACTCAACCCCGAGCGATGAACACGAGTCGCCGTTGTGGGAAGTCGCGTGCCGCAATGTGGTCGATGACTTTCTGAGCGGGGGGACGTGAGTCCCCTGGTTCTCGGGAGCGGGTCTGCAATCACCACTCGAAGTGAAACAGGCTGGTCGGAAAGTGATTGCGGACCCGTTCCTTGCGCGTCAGCCCCGACTTCGATTAACACGGAACCAGGAGACTCACGTCCCCCGCTCGGAAATGAGGAACAAGAGGGCTGACGCCCAATACTCACGCACCCGCTGGGATTGCCGCTGGTCGAATCGTGAGGTATCCCTTGTGGTGTCGTTGAGTTCACTACTTGAAGGGTTTTGTCATGACACACTCAAACATCGAACAAGCCGCGCGTCGCGAGGCGGTCTCGCGCCGCCGTGTGTTGCAAGTGGGGAGTCTCGGTTTGGCCGGAATGGGGCTGTCGTTGCCGAGGCTCTTGGCGAATGAGGCGACGGCCGACCGGGGCCGTCTCCGTCCGCGCGCCGACAACGTCATCCTGCTGTTCTTGAACGGCGGTCCCAGTCATCTCGACATGTGGGACATGAAGCCCAACGCGGGTGAGGGGATTCGCGGCGAATTCCAGTCGATTGCAACTTCGCTGCCCGGCTACCAGATGTGCGAGCATCTGCCACGCATGGCGAAGCAGATGCACTTGGCGACCGTCGTCCGGTCGATGAATCACACCGTCAACAACTCACACGCGGCGGCGGTGTATGCGTCGCTGACCGGTCACGATCGCGGCGAACAGGGCGGCGGAACGAAGTCCACGGACCACCCGAGTCTCGGCGGGATCATGGCCAAGTTGCGCCCGACCGCACCGACCGTGCTGCCTCAAGTGACGCTCCCGTACATCACAAAAGAAGGAGCGGGCGGGCCGCCTCAGCCCGGCTTCTTCGGCGGCTTTTTGGGACACTCCTACGATCCCCTGTTCGTGCTGCACGATCCCAACGCGGCCGACTTTCGCGTCCCCGAGTTGACCTTGCAAACGGAAGTCACAACGAACCGGTTGGCATTGCGCCGGCAGTTGTTTGAAGCGACCGGCGCGGCGCGGGGAGAAGTCCGTTCGGCGGCGGTCGAAATGTCGCAGATGCAGGGGCGGGCATTGGACATTCTCTCGTCGGAAGAGACTCAGCGCGCGTTCCGACTGTCGGACGAAGCGGCCTCGCTCCGCGACAGCTACGGCCGGAACATTTATGGGCAGAGCGCACTGCTCGCGCGACGGCTGATCGAAGCGGGAACGCGCGTCGTCACGATCTCCTGGGCACCCGACGCCAACGCGACGTGGGACACGCACGGCGGCAATTTCAAAACGCTCAAGACGACCCTGCTGCCGCAACTCGACGCTGCGTATGCCAGCTTGGTCGATGATTTGTCCGCGCGCGGAATGCTCGACCGCACGCTGATCGCCGTGCTGGGCGATTTCGGGCGGACTCCAAAAGTGAACGGCAACCAAGGGGGCCGAGACCACTGGAACTTCTGCTACAGCCTGATGATGACCGGCGGCGGCTTCCAGCGCGGACTGATCTACGGCACCAGCGACAGCACGGGAGCCTTCCCGGCCACTCATCCACTCGTTCCTGGCGACATCATCTCGACGATCTACCACACTCTGGGAATTGCTCCCGAGACCGAAATCTTCGACCAGTTCCAACGGCCCTATCGAGTCGTACCCGGCGGTGAGATCGTCACGGACCTGCTGGCCTGACAGCCTGTTGAACAACGTAGGGTAAGCGTCTCGCTTTCCCTTTTTCCCAACGGGATTCACGGGCAAACGAGACGCTTAGAACTTGTCCAAGAACAACACCGTGTTGTTCTTGGACAAGTTCTAACCCTGCGTATTCCAAATCGATGTCAGGGCGCAGTACCAGCCCTCAAAGAAGCACGAGAAGGTGTCGGTTCCACCAAGGATCCGCCACCTCTCATGTTGCGTCAGAGTTGCGTTGACAGCCCGTTGCGTTGCGGCCGTCGGTCGAAGGCATTGACTACCAAGCTTGCGGGATGAGCATCGTTCGCGGCTTGCGGGCCGCGAGTTGGAGTCATCTCGCCGGGGAAGAGCGAACTCTTCGAGTCAGCAGTCGTTGCGAGAGACTTGTCTGGGGGAGTTGCCTCCCCCAGACTTTGCCTCACGTTTCCGCGTCCCATCACGATTCTGTCGACTGTCCTCGCGGACGGGCTACGGTCACTCAATCGTCATCATCAACTTCAAACCAATTCAAGTCCTCGCACCGGTTGAGCGGTGCGTGACAGCTCAGCGGCAGCAAGCGGCTGGAGCGGCACAGGTTGGGCCACAAGCAGCTGGAGCGGCACAGGTTGGCGCACAAGCAGCGGCTGGAGCGGCACAGGTTGGGGCACAGCCGGTCGAGCAAACTGGCTTGCAGCAGCTCTTCTTGCAGCACTTGTTGCGAACCTTGCAGCACTTGATCTTGGGCAAGCAGAGCTTAGGCATCTTGAAGCAGTGCGACTTCTTGCAGCAGCTATTGCAGCCCGAGTTGCAAGCGGGGGCACAGGTCGCGGCAGGAGCGGCACAGGCTGGCGCACAAGCGACAGGAGCTGCACAGCTAGGGGCACAAGCAGCGGGAGCAGCACAGCTAGGAGCTGGAGCGGCACACGAAGCGGGAGCACAGCCACAGCCGTTGCTCTTGTGGTGGAACAGGCCGGCATCGGCACTGTTGATGCTGGCAAAACAAACCAGCGCGGCGGTCATCCATACAAATTTCATCTTAGTCTCTCCTACAGTAGCGGGCCGTGGAACGTGAGGGACTGTCGAGCACTCATCCGGACACCTTGTCAGGCGGCCTCGGCATATCCTTGGACACAAGGTTTGCGTCACTGCCTAAGTTTTCGGACAGGGCGAACTATCCCGGTCAGTCAAACGATTTCGATTTGAAAAGATGCGGGGACTGTGAGACAACCTGCAGCCTGTATCGGTTCTCCGGAGTGAATTCGCTTGCAGCCCCAATTGCTTCGTGTCATCGCCCGTTGAAAACATCGTGCAGGTTGAATTACGTAGAGCAGAAAGTAGACGAGTCGTCCGTGACTCGAAGATTCCGGTCACGGAGTGACCGGAATCTTCGATGAGTTCGATCTACTCTCTTTGGCCACTCGCCATCCTGAGAGACTCCCAGACGGAACAACTCCCCTGACTTCACTCATCGTTATGACCGTCTTCGTCGGACTCATGCTTGCTGGGCGAGTCCTCGTCACAGCGCGGCGGGCGGTTTGCGCGACGACTCTCGGTTCCGCTTGGGTGTGGGCCGCGTTGGCGTTCTCGCTGTGGACCGTTTCGTGGGCGAGCGACCTTGGTCTGCAAGTCGCCTCGAAATCTGGGGCCGATCATTTGTGGTATGGCTCGGCGGTGCTAGCCCTGTGTCCGGCGATTGCAGTTCTCGGTTCGAGACGACCGGGGGCGCGTGTCTGGACGTGGTTCATTCAAGTCCCGCTGCTGCTCGTGCTGAGTTGGCCGGTTCTCTCACTCTGGCTGCAAGGAAGCGAACTCAGAGGTCTCCAACTGGAGACGCCGCAACTGGTCGCTTACCTGTTGGTTCTTGTCATGGGGGCGGGTAACTACTGCGGCACGCGGTTCACGCTGCCGGTGCTGTGCTTCGCTGCCGCGTGTGCGTGTCTCGCGGTCTCGTCATCAGTCGCATGTCCCGCATGGCTGGCTGATCGCGAGTCGTCGCGAATGTGGAGTACCGGCCTGCTCGTGGCTGCGATGCTGTTGGCCAGTCGCGCGCGAGGCGGTGGCACGCAGGTGGTCAATCGGTTGGATCAACTTTGGTTCGACTTCTTCGACACCTTCGGCGTCGTCTGGGGGAGACGCATCCAAGATCGAGTTAACTACATCGCAGAGAAAGAACGCTGGCCAGCACGGCTTGAGTTGCAGGGCTTCATTTGGGACGAGACTTCTGAAGAGCCGTCACTTCAAGCGATGGTCCGTGAAGTGGGCACAACCACGGATCCTGCACGTCCCGTGACCGAAGCTCGGATCGAACACACTTTCCGCTGGCTACTCCGCCGTTTCGTCGATCCGAGCTGGATCGACGAGCGACTCGGAACCGCACCGACAACAGCCGCCGTCGGTTCACTCTCCGCCGATTCGTAGCGCCTGACATCAACGCCTGACGCGCCAGCGAAGGAATCGTTGATGCACACCCTTCGCTGGCGCGTCAGGCTTCGACGGGGAGATCATTCCCACGTCGCTGCTTCAAGTTGCGTCGAGTAGACTCGCGACCGCTCGCTGGCACTGCATCTTGGCTAGCACAACGCGAAGGAACGCCACTCATGACGACCGCTCTCACGGAACACGCGCACCCGCTGGTTGCTCTTGGCGATCCTCGCACCGCTGCGCTGTCGCATTTGTTGGACCTCGCGTTGCGGTTGGCGACCGAACACGATCTCGACCGCATCCTGCACATCGTGACCAACAGCGTTTGTGATGCGGTCGATTGTGAACGAGCCAGCCTGTTCGTGATCGACGAAGCGCGGAGCGAACTCTACACGCGCGTCGTCACCGAATTGGAGATCAATGAAATCCGGCAAGGCCTTGAGCAGGGGATCACCGGTTGGGTCGCCCGGCATCAACAGGTCGTTCACGTTCCGCAGCCCTACGCCGATGAACGCTGGGATTCGTCCGTTGATCGCCGCACGGGGTTTGTCACTCGCAACATTCTCTGCGCTCCGGTGATCTCGAACATCGACGAACGACTCGTGGGCGTGTTGCAGCTTCTAAACAAGGCTGACGCGGGGTTCGGTCACTTCGATGAGCAATTGATCCGCGCGTTTGCCGCTCACGCCGCGACGGCTCTCGAACGGCGGCGTCTTCAAGAGGAGGCCCGTCACGCGCACGAACTCGAACACGCGATGGAAATGGGCCGACGTATCCAACGCGGTTTTCTGCCCGACACACTGCCAAGCATCGCTGGGTATGAAGTCGCCACATGGTGGCAACCGGCTGAGTTCGTCAGTGGCGACTACTACGATTGGCTGCCGTTGGCGGATGGTCGCGTCGGCTTCGTCATCGGTGACGTGAGCGGCCACGGACTGGGTGCGTCGCTCATCATGGCCTCGCTGCGGGCGATGCTGCATGTTCTCACGAAGACGCTCGCCGATCCCGACCGCATCGTCGATCTGCTGGCCGAGTCGATCGCGCCGGACCTCAAGGAATCGCAGTTCATATCGTTCCTGTACGTGGCTCTCGATCCCGCTTCGCACCAAGTCCACTTCGCGAATGCAGGCCACGCTCCCGCACTGCATCTCGACACGGCAACGGCTTCGTTTCGACGACTCGATGCGACGCGCTTGCCGCTTGGATTTCCCAAAGTCTTGTCTGGCCAGACGCGACCTCAACTGATGCTCGGCCCTGGCGATCTGCTTGTCCTTGGTACCGACGGCTGCATCGAAGTCCGCGACGCGAGTGGGACGATGTTCGGCAATGAGCGACTTCAGCAGTTGGTACTCGCTCACCGAAATGAGTCTGCCAACAAGATCGTCGCCGCTGTCCGCGATGCGGTGCAACAGTTCCACGGCCGACCGCTGCCACCGGATGATTCGACGCTGCTGATCGTCAAACGCAGGGAATGAACCGACAAGTAGGTTGCGTGGAGTCTTCGGAACGCACCGATTGAAGTCGGGCGGCTTTCATTGCGTTGCGTTCCGAAGACTCCACGCAACCTATGGCAACTCACGAGGGAGCACGTTCTTGACCGACCTCAAAAGCACCGATACCATCCCGCCACATCTGTCGCGAACCCGTTTTGCACTCACCGTGTCCCAGACAACAATCATGAAACACGAATCGCTGCTACTCCTCGGCCCGCTGCTAACCCGCTGAAACGCGAGGTCCGGGGAACGTCCAGTCGCATCAAATGCACCAGTTCACCCCAAGGCCTCGCGGCCTTGGGGTGTTTTTTTTGGTTGAGGGTTGATGGTCGAAGGTTGATGGCCAGAGAAAGGCCACACCAATTGACCACGCCCTGCAACCTCTGACCATCAACCTTCAACCCTAGACCGTCACCCACCATGTCCGACAACGTCATCATCTTCGACACGACGCTCCGCGATGGCGAGCAGTCTCCCGGTTGCAGCATGACCATGCCCGAGAAGCTCAAGGTGGCCGAGGCCCTCGTTGAACTGGGGGTTGATGTCATCGAGGCCGGGTTCCCAATTGCCTCGCCCGGCGACTTTGAAGCGGTGCGAGCGGTCGCCCAGAAGTTTGGTGATCGCACGACGATCTGCGGTCTCGCGCGGTGTCGCAAGGACGACATTGAACGAGCGGCGGAAGCGCTCCAGGGGATCGCCAAGCCGCGCATCCATGTCTTCCTCGCCACCAGTCCGATTCACATGCAATACAAGCTCAAGATGGCCGAGCAGGAGATCGTGAAGGCCGCCGTCGAGCATGTCCAGATGGCGAAGTCGTTCTGCGACAACATCGAGTTCTCGCCGGAAGACGCCGCACGCACGGAACTCGATTTTCTGTGCGAAGTCGTCGAGAAGGCGATCGCGGCGGGAGCGACCACGGTCAATATTCCCGACACGGTCGGCTACGCCACGCCGACGCACTACTTCAATGTCATCACGTACCTCAAACAGCATGTGTCAAACATCGGTCAGGCCGTCATCAGCACGCACTGCCACAACGATCTCGGGCTTGCTGTGGCGAACAGCCTCGCTGCCGTTGAGGCCGGGGCGCGGCAGGTCGAATGCACGATCAACGGTCTCGGCGAACGAGCGGGCAACGCGGCCCTCGAAGAGATCGTGATGGCCCTCAAAACGCGGCACGATTACTACAACGTCAGTACGCGCATCAACACGCCGAAGCTCTGCAAGACGAGTCACCTCGTGTCGAGCATCACCGGGATGTTGGTTCAGCGGAACAAGGCGATCGTCGGCCAGAATGCTTTCGCGCATGAAGCCGGCATCCACCAGCACGGCATGCTCCAGAACCGTGCGACGTACGAGATCATGAAGTCCGAAGATGTCGGCTTCGTCGGTGAGAACATGGTCCTCGGCAAGCACTCGGGCCGACACGCCTTTCGTGCTCGAGTCACGGAGCTCGGTTACACGCTCGACGAAACGCAACTCCAGAAAGTCTTCGACGACTTCATCGCGTTGGCCGACAAAAAGAAGCACGTCTACGACGCCGACATCGTCGCGCTGATCGATAAGCAGTCCAACGTGACCGCCGAACGGTGGAAGCTGGTTCAGTTCCACATCGCTGCTGGGACGGGCACGATCCCCACCGCCACGGTCGAACTCCGTGACGAGAAGCACCCCAACGAACCTTTGTCATACCGTGACGCGGCCATTGGCGACGGCCCCGTCGATGCCGTCTGCAAAGCGATGGAGCGGATCATCGGAGTCACCGCCGAACTGAAGGACTACCAAGTCCGAGCCGTCTCCGGCGGCGAAGACGCGCAAGGCGAAGCGACCATCGAAATCAACTACCTCGGTCGCCGCTACCACGGCAAAGCGGTGAGTACCGACATCCTCGAAGCGAGCGCGCTGGCCTACCTCAAAGCATTGAACAAAGCCGTCGCCGAGAACCCGTCAGAGAAGACCGAACCGGGAGTCTGAGTCCACAGACTATTTGGACCCGAAGAGGATGTTGTGCCGGTGAGCCGGGTGGCGTCAGCCCAATGGCACTGCGAATGAAGAGTCCGGGGGCTGACGCCATCCGGCTCACCGGCTGAGATTTCTGAGCGGGTTACGATTAGTTGTCATCACTTACGGAGCCAATTTTATGACAGACCGTCGCGTGCTGATTCCCCTCGTCGCCGGCGTCGTGATCGCCGTGCTGTGTGCCTGGCGGGTGATGACGAACAAGCCGCAGGACTACGCGGCTCAAGTGAGGTTGGAAGCAACCAAAGTCGTCACTCGTTCGGCGGCCGACTTAGATTTTGAGGGGCTGGATTCCGACAACCGAATGGTGAGGTTGGCGGCGTTTCTCGGGCGTCACCGCATCCTCGTCCTGTTCTACGATGGTGAACTGGGCGCGGACAAAGATGCGGAGTTGCTGCGGCTGCGTGAGCGGTTCATCGAACTGAAGGCTCACGATGTGAAGGTCATTGCGGTGAGTACCGCGCTCCCCCAACAGAACCGCGCGGCGATGTTGCCGGAGCGAGCGGGTGAGTTTCCGTTTCCGCTCGTCTCGGACTTCAATCCGGTCTCACCCGAGGAGGCTCAAAAAATTCACCGGCGCTGGGGCCGCTGGGATGACTCGACAGGAAAGGCGAAGCCCGGCGTGTTTGTGATCGACCGCAAATTGCAGATCGAATTCATGGGCGGTGCGCCAAAGCCGGTCGCGAGCGTGGATCTTGCGGTGGAGAGTCTTGTTCGGTGACGCGAAGTCCGGCTTTCGGAAAAGCTGGACTTCGGACAGATGCCAGTCCTCGCTCACGCTTCGGGTTGGTGTGGCTGCGCTTCGTCTTGACCCTTTCCCGCAGGCTCGGGTACACACCGCCGCTATGCGAGGACTTCTAGCCAGCTTTGTTGTTTTGCTTCTGATCTCGCTGCCATTGTGGGCGGCGGCGGGTTGGGTCGAGGAGCAGCAGCTCGGGCCGTACCTGATCCGCTCCGAATTCGCACTGCGGGACGTGTCGGACTTGGTGAGCGACCTCGGTGATTTGCAGACCGATCTCGAAACGATGCTGTCGCTGAAGTGTCAGCCGACGGAAATCCAGATTCATCTGTTTCGCAGTCAACGGACCTACGTGAACTACCTGAGCAAACGCGTTCCCGACGGAACCAAGCGTCGCGCGTTGTTTGTGCAGGGAACCGATGCCGGGCGCGTCTACGCCTATCAGACGCGCGACCTCGACACGGATGTGCGACACGAAACGACGCACGCGCTGCTGCACACCGCGCTCCCGTTCGTGCCGCTCTGGCTGGACGAAGGGTTCGCTGAATACTTTGAAGCCTCGCCGGGACTGCGTGAGAAGCACCATCCGCACCTCGGAGAAATTCGGCGAGCCATGTGGTGGAAGCCGGAGATCGAGAAGCTGGAAGCCAAACGCGAGATGCTCGACATGGGCAAGAACGACTACCGGGATGCGTGGGGCGTTATCCACTTCATCCTGCACGGTCCGCCCGCCGCGCGTGAAGCTCTGGCGGCGTACTTCGACGAGATCAAATCAGGCAAAGCCCCGACGCCGCTCAGCCAACACCTGCGGCGTCGCATCCCAAATCTCGATCAGAAGATCATCTCGCACTTGAAGTGAGTGTGTCACTCGCCGCACGTCGCCAACAACGATTGGGTTTGCCAGTTTTTGGCTTCTCAGCTAGTGTTCCGGCCGATGTGAGGGCCGGGCGGGATCGTTCACGAGATCAGTGAAACGGCCTTCCGAGCCTGTTTTGGGAGGGATAAATGCGATGTCGATTCGAGTGATGTTGATGAACCGCAGCCGCTTGATGACAGCCGTGTTGGTGATCGCCGCAGCATGGATGGGATCGCTCTCACTGGCGGTGATCGTGCGTGCGGATGATCCCTCCAAGAGCGGTACTCAAGACAAGCCGAAGCCACCGCCCCAGACCGCCGTCAAAGAGGCCTCGCCCGTCACCTCGATCGCATCATCGGATGGTCAGGAACTTCCGAAGCCACCCATCGACGAAGCTCATCCGCTCTACCTCCCTTTGCAAGAAGCTTACAAGGCGCGCGAAGCACTGAAGGTGGTGAAGGATTACGAGGCCAACTTCGTCAAACGCGAATTGCTCGGTCGTCGACTGCAATCGACGACGATGAAGCTCAAGCTCCGTGAAGAGCCGTTCAGCGTCTATTTGAAGTTCGTCGATACCAGCGCCGGGCGCGAAGTGCTCTACGTGCATGGCCGCAATAACAACAACCTGCTCATCCACGAAGCGGGATTGAAATCGTTGGCCGGGACCGTCTTCCGTGCCCCCAACGCGGCCGATGTCATGGCCGAGAACCACTACCCGGTGACGATGATCGGCCTGAAATACATGCTCGACAAAGTCATCAAGCAGTGGGAGGACGAAGGGAAATTCGGCGAGGTCAAAACGCAGAAGTATCCCAGTGCCAAGCTGCCCAGCGGCGAAGAGTGCATCGCGTATGAGTCGCTCCACCCGACGCCGCGTAACCAATTCAAGTTTCACATCACGCGGCTCTGGATCGAGACCAAGTCCGGTTTGGCCATTCGCATTGAGCAACTCGGCTTCCCGCAAAAGAACGACAAGGCTCCCCCGGTGATCGAGGAGTACACCTACGCGAACCTCAAAACGAACGTGAAGCTGACCGACGCCGATTTCGATCGCGGCAACCGGTCGTACGCGTTTCCGTAAGCCAAGCGGCAAGAGTTCGCGTACGCGCAACGTCGGATGGACGCCCTGTCCGTCCGAGCTTGCCCGGACGGACGGGGCGTCCATCCGACGGGTAAACTATTTCCTGCCGCTCGCCCAAGCCAATTTGAGTCGAGAGAACCTTCGTGACCGCTCCTCAGCCGACAACGTTGCTCGTCGCCGAAACCGTAGCGGACGTGCGTGCAGCGGTGACTGTCATGCGGCGAGCCGGCCGATCCGTCGGATTCGTGCCGACGATGGGAGCCTTGCACGCCGGGCACGTCAGTCTGATCGAACAGGCGCGCGAGGAATGCGACTTCGTGGTGGTCAGCATCTTCGTCAATCCGACTCAGTTCGGGCCGAACGAGGACTTCAACCGGTACCCTCGACCGCGTGAACGCGACTTGGAACTGTGTGCGAACGCGGGGGCCGATCTCGTCTTCTATCCGACTGTCGATACGATGTACCCGCCGGGGCACCGGACGTTTGTTGAAGTGAGCGGCTTGTCGGATGTGCTGGAAGGCCAGATCAGACCGGGGCATTTTCGAGGCGTCGCGACCGTCGTGACCAAACTGTTTTTGATCGTCCTCGCCGATAAAGCCTTCTTCGGTCAGAAGGACTATCAACAGCAGATGCTCATTCGCGTGATGACTCGCGAACTGAACCTGCCGACCGAGATCGTCACTTGCCCGACGCTGCGCGATCCCGACGGTTTGGCGATGAGCAGCCGTAACGCGTATCTCAGCGCGACCGAACGCCAGGCAGGCTTGTGTCTGTCGCAGGCACTTCGCTTGGCCGAGCGGTCGTTTGCGTCAGGCGAATGTGACGTGAAGCAGGTTGAAGCGGCAATGCGAGGCATGATTGAGGCGACTCCCGGCGCGGTCCTCGACTACGCGGTGGTCGTGCATTCGGAAACGCTTTGTCCCTTGGCGACGGCCGAGCCGGAGATGGTCGCTCTCATCGCAGCCCGGTTCGGAACAACGCGGCTGATCGACAACGCGGTCTTCATTCGCAAATGATTTTGTGTTCTTAAATTGTCAGGCTCGCCATGCGTCAAGTTTTGTTTCACATCCCGCTCGATCGGCCTTGGAACTTCGGCCCACTCGGCCAAGTACCGGGATTTGGCTTCGGCATCGTGCTTCTGGTGTGGGTGCTGTTTGGCCTTTGGGCCTGGATCGCTCGACGGAAAGAAGTGGACCGCCGATTCGATGCCGATGATTTCTGGCTGATCGGGCGTTGGCTGATCGGTGCGTTCGTGATCGTGTTCGCTGCGCCGCAGTTGGGAGCGTGGCTGCGTGCGAATGGCTCACCGAATTTTCGAGACGGTCTGCCGGTGTTCGGCTACGGGTTCATGCTGTTCGTTGGGATGGCGAGTGCGATCGGGTTGGCGTCCTGGCGAGCGGAGCGCGAGGGCGTTTCGACCGATGTCATCTGGGACATGGCCTTCTGTTTGTTTTTGTGCGGCATCGCGGGAGGGCGGCTGTTCTATCTCGTGCAGAAGCGCGAGGAGGTCTTCGCGAACGTCAACGATGTGCAAAGTCTGCTCAATGCGGTCTTCAATCTGTCTCAAGGCGGATTGGTGCTTTACGGAGCGTTGCTCGCGGGAGCAGCCGCGTTCTTTGCGTTTTGCCGCTATCGCCGGATCTCGCCGCTGGGCCTGTTGGATGTCATCACGCCGTCGATCTTCGTCGGGATCGGGTTTGGTCGGATCGGCTGTTTCCTCAACGGCTGCTGCTACGGAGACGAGTGTTCGTTGCCGTGGGCCGTGCAGTTTCCGCGTGGGAGCGCGACGTTCGATGCATTGGTATGGAAGAGGCTCATTCCCCCCGATGCTCTGTGGACGCCGCCGCTCCATCCGACGCAGCTCTACAGCGCGCTCGATGGCTTCCTGATTGCGGCCCTGACGTTTTGGTACTTCAGCCACCGGCGTCGTAACGGAGAATGTTTTGCGGTCGCGTTGATGATCTATCCGATCACGCGCTTCGTGATTGAGATTCTGCGAAACGACGAAGGGGGCCAACTCGGTACATCCCTGACGATCTCGCAGTGGGTGAGTATCGGTTTGTTTGCGGTCAACATCGGGTTCATGATCTGGCTGTCGCGACGCCCCGCCGTGCGCGACAAGATGATCGTGCCCGAGGCTTCATCCACGACATCCGCACACCCAGCCGCCGCAACTTCAGGATCAGCATGAGCGTTACAACCGGATGAATCGGAAGTTGCGACTCGCTCGACCTGTGATCGCGACGAACTCATTCCGCCGCGAGGGCAATGCCCCAGCTTTCTGTCCTCCATTTTTCTGTTTGCGGCTTCAAGCGAAGGGAGCCACAGAGCGGGCTATAGAAAGATGTTGGACAGAAAGATGGAACGACAAAGGTGTGACCGATTTGCGAGCAGAACGACAACATTTTGAGGGCTAGCAGTACGATTCCACTGCCTCACAACTGAGCCAACGGACAGTTGAACCGGCATCGTCGCAAATCGTGGGAACTTTCCGCCTCGCCCCGACCTCTCAAAGACCGGTGATCGTGAACGCCCCCACAGACCAAACTCTGATCGACCAGTGTCTGGCCGGTCGGCGAGATGCCTTCGGGCAGCTTGTCGAGCGGTATCAGCACCGTTTGTTTCATGGTCTGCTCCACGCACTTGGCTCGGCCGAGGATGCTCAGGACGTGGCGCAGGAGGCGTTCATCAATGCCTTCACGAAGCTGGCCAGTTTCAAAGGCGAGGCGGCGTTTTACTCGTGGTTGTTCCGCATCGCGCTCAACGCGGCGGTCAGTGCGAAACGAAAGAACCGGCGCATGACGGTCAGCTTGGAAGCACGACGTGAAGCGAGTGGCTTGGAACCGATGGACGACGATCCGTCCAACGAGCCATCTCACGCGATGCACGTTTCTGAACGGCAGCGGTTGGTGAGGCAGGCGCTGTCCGAGCTTTCTGACGAGTTCCGCACGGCACTGGTTTTGAAAGAGATGAACGGAATGAGTTATGAAGAGATCGCGGCGGTCGTTGATGTGCCGCTCGGAACGGTGCGCAGTCGGATTCATCGGGCGCGGCTCGAACTGCGAGCCAAGTTGAATATTCTGTTGCGAGCGGAAGAAGAGTGAGAGAACGCATTTCAAAACTAGCCCGACGCGCAAGCGAGGGCTTCACCGTCATCGAATGTCCGGCCCTCGCTTGCGCGTCGGGCTAGTTCTTCGAGGCAAAATCATGGTTTGAAATGCGTTCTAATGAGTTTGTGTGTTCAGAAGACAGGTTGGGATGTGTGACATGAACCCTCAGGTTCCGGTTTCTGATGAATTGCTCTCGGCCTACTTCGACGGCGAAGCGTCGCCCGAGGAACGCGCTGCTGTCGAGCAGTTGCTCGACGGATCGGTCGCGTCGCGTCGTGAGCTGGATGAGATCGCGCAGCTCTCGGCTCTGTTGCACTCGTTCCCGCGTGAGGCGGCTCCGGTGGAACTGGCCTCGCACGTTCAGCGGGAAACGGATCTGTTGCCCCTCGCAGAGCAGAAGACTGTCGCGTCTATCGCTCTCGTGCGGAGCCTGCGTCGCGAATGGATGGCCGCGTGTTTGGGCGCGGTCGCGACGGCTGTGGCATTGCTGTTGATGGTGAATCTCGTGGACCGCCCTGCCTCGCACTTGCAGGCTCTGCGTGAGAACGATTCCGCGACGAAACTCGCACTCAGCACGACGGCCGCTCCAGTGATGGAACGTCGGTTGAGTGAGAAGGAGTTCGTGGCTGCCGAGGCGTTGAAGCGCGACCTCGCTCGCCTCGACGACGCGACTCAGAAGCTGGAGACGAGTGGCGATGATGCGGCTGTGGCGGCGAATCCACCCACTTCCGCCGCAGCGACCATGCCTCGTCGGAGTCTGTCAGTCCCTGGCGAAGTGCGATCCGAAGAGCAGAACTCGTTTGACAAGAACGCGAAGTCCAAGCCGTCGGCAGGACTCGGCGTCAACGGTGTTGCCGCAGACAACTTTGTTCCACCGGTCTACTTCAACAACACCGACTTCCTGAGCGGACTGCGAGTGGGCGAGGTCTATCAGTTCGTGCCGCAGGTCGCTGATCCCGAGAGCAACGTGGCCGTGGTTGAACTGGCGGTCCTCGATATCGAGCGGGGAGCCGATCAAGTTCAAGTGTTGCTCTCGCGAAACAGCATCCGGCCGCGACAGTCGGGCCAAGCCGGACAGGCTGGTCAGACGGAACGGTTCACAAAGCCGCAGAGCAGCAAGCCGGGTGAGTCTTCAAACTCAAATGACATTGTCGTGGTCTACTCGGTCGGGCCGGGTGAACATCTGGCCAAGGCATTGGAAGACATGTCGCGCCAGCCCGAGTTGTTCCTCAGTTGGACGACTCAGCCGCCGGTGCAGTTGCCCGTCGTCGAGAACTTGGCGGAATCGAAAGCAGATCGCGTCGCGGCGAAAGACTCGGCTGCTCCGGCCAAAGAGAAAAGTCGCGACCAGCAGTCCGTCACACGCAGCAAGATTTCTGCTGCGGAGGATGATATGGAAGTGGAAGCGGCTCAGGCGTTGAACGCGCTCTTGGCGCGAGGGAACGACGCGAACTATGCCGACACGGCGGTCACGAACGGCACCGAGGGATCGTCCGCCGATAGTTCAAAGGCGGCAAGCAAATTGCCCGATGTCATCGCCGATCAGCCAACACCTCAGCCTGCGACAGTCGCAGGTAAGAAGCTTGTGGAGAACAGCGGCAAGGGGCAGCCGAACGCTGGAGATCCGGCTCCTGCCGTGGCGGACGCCGCGCGACAGAATTCCGACCTCAAGCGGAGTGGCATCGGACCTGATGGAGTCGGACTTGGTCGGGCCTATCAGCAACGGATCCATGTTCAGGCCAACGCGATTCAGGGCAATTTGTTTCAGGGCAACTCGTCGGTACCGATCGAGCCGCTGCAATCGAACAACGTTCAGTCGCAGGGATTGAACGCACGCGGCGGGATGAACTCGTACCGCCGTGGCTCGAACGAATTCCTGCCGCAGCAGAACAACTTCAGCCGTGCGGACGGGACTCGCAACGAGGTGAAGGTGTTGTTCGTGTTGCACTCGCCACAAGTTCCGGCCGCGCCAGGAGCGATCACCCCGGCCAAGCCGAATCGGTGAGAGGCTGTGACTCGACTACGTTCGACGGAGTGAAGTTGGGCTCGGCGCTTCGCCGCCACCAGAGGCACCAACTTCCGCATCGAGTCGCATCGTTCTGGATTACCAAGCAGTAGGCATTGAGCCATTGTCGTCAGCCAAAAACGCGGGTCGCGCTCAAGCGTCGACCGCGAGGTCCACCAAGCAAAGAACTTGTCCAAGAGCAAAACCGTGTTTTGAGCAACACCAACCCGAAGCGTGAGCGAGGACGCATGTCGCGCGACTCTCGTCCTCGCTCACGCTTCGGGTTGGTGTTGCTCTTGGACAAGTTCTAAGGACTGGCGCATCAACAACTGTCCGGCTTTAGTGAGCCGGGTGCCGTAAGGCCCCGGACGGGCTGGCGAGGAATCCGGGGCCTTACGGCACCCGGCTCGCCAAAACTCAACAGACGAATCCCGACAGTTGTTGATGCGCCGTTCCTGAGTGACCAATACCAGTGACCTCTCCGAAGCACCGGGTGAGACTTGTTGGAAGCGTCAACGTCACAAGCAGTGGGATCCGTGGCGGACCTGCTCCGCTCGCAGGACTGATGGAATACGCAAGAAGCGCTCACCCGTCACCGCCAGCGTCGATCACTGCGACCTCGGCATTCCGGTTTGTAGAAGTAATCTGGAGACACGAAGCACTCCGGATTTCAGCGTCAACCCAGACAGGTCTTTCAACCGGCACGGTGATTGCGTTCATGATGGTGCGTTAAGTCAACTTCCTGACGCAATCGTCGCAAAGCTCATTGCCAGCTTTGCCTTACGCAACTCGACTCAGTGAGGGTTTTCATCGTCTTGGCTGGGAGTTGATTCAGTCCTCGGACGAACTGTTCGAGCGACATTGACGTGACGTACACGAAACGTAACGCGTCCGCAGGGCCTTGCGCGCCATCATGATTTTTTTCACGATGGCCGCGATGGGCCGCGCCGTCGTGCGATTTGCTGATGAGCGCACGAGTTGCGCTCCGTCTGCGCTCGGGAGCCGGCGATGATTTGTGCCCGCCTGTTGCCGACCGGCAACTCCCCGGCACGGCCGCTGCTAACTGACTGTTCCGTCGAATCGCGGTGTCAGAGTCAGTTCAAACAGCCTTACCGCTGGACTGACTTCCGCCAGTCCCAATGTGGAATTCTGCCGGGGCGCATTGTCCGGCTCATTCGTTCTGCATGAGAAGAAACGCGGAGTACTCGGTTCGTGAGCGCACCGATGCGAGTCAGCTTGCTGACTCATCGCCAACCGTTTTTCTTCACTCCCCTGACGGCTTTCAGCTGCTGCTGGGAGCCGTTCAAAGTCAAATCTCGAGCGTGAGTTTTTCATCGCTCGTTGTGAGTTTCCTGCGCAGGGAAAACGGTGAAGTTGTTTGCAAGCAACTTCGCCACGTTGATGGGGACGCAGTTCCTGTCAGCAAACCAAGTTGAATGAGGGTGTTCATTCAACCTGGTGTCGATGGCTCGAAAGATTCTCTTTCGAGTGGGTTTAAGTCAGTATCAGTACAAACAAGGAATATCAGATTATGTTGAACAAGCTGTTTCGCGATGAGAGCGGTGTGATCATCTCGGCCGAATTGGCCCTCGTTCTGACGATCGCCGTGCTGGCGATGGTCGTTGGCCTCAGCGAAGTCGCTGTTGCCGTCAACACCGAATTGAACGACATCTCCAACGCCATTGGTTCCTTGAACCAGACGTACAGCTACACCGGCTTCCGTGGTAATGACACCGGAACTGGCAAGGTGAAGAGCCTCTACGCTGGTTCGAAGTTCAACGATGGTGCCGATGATTGCGATGCCAACGCGTCCTGCGACGTGGTTTGCGGTGCCACCAACGATACCACCGAAAACAAGAGCCTCTAGTGAGCTCGCTGTGTGAACGCCTGAGGTTCACGCAGTGTTGATCGCGATATGCCGCCAGCCCCGCAGGTTCCCTGCGGGGCTGGCTCTTTCTTTGTGAGATAAAATCCTGGCCCGGATTATCCACCACGAATAATGCAGGCGGGTGCATTGCCAAGCCAAGATTCGTGGGCGGGCTCTGTGAGCGGCAGGGCGCTAGCCCAATGCCGCTCACGGAGTGAATGACAAAGTGAGTGCCATTGGGCTGACGCCGGATGTTGTCTACTGGCGACTAGCGCGTTCCGGCTGAATTGCGATTCGACTCTAACGTCAGTGCTATTGGGCTATCGCCCCGCCGCTCACGCAACCCCCCAGGCTGAGTGTTGACGACGCACTCGTTTTGAGATGCTCTATGAGAGCGGCCGAATCGCCTCCCACTGCGTGCTGGCGTGAGCGGCACCTGCCAGAGAACGGACTGAATGTGCTCGATCGCGCCAGTGCGAGCACTCACCATAATCACGACAATCGCTGCAACCGGCGCAACGATTGCTTTCGTGATTAACCGTTAGCACCCAACCGATGAGGCGATCGACACCAAACCCTTGTTCTGTTGGGTTTGAGGTACCAGGCCGCAGCGAAGACGCTCGTGGCATTGATTCAGTTCTCGAGCAATTTGTTCGGCGGACGTTGGCGCAACGTTTATAAATGGCAACGCGCCTAGCGTATTGTCTGCGCAACGTCGCCGCTCTTCCGCGATTCCAGATTGGTTTCGCGATCTGGTTTGTATTGCTTGCGAGTTCACGAGTTGCGCCGCTCTGCCGCGACTTGCTCCAGCGAAATACGACCATCCACGATGCCGATTGGCAACGTCCCGGCACAGCCGGTGCTAGACATACTTCCCGTTGATGTGCTGTGTCAGGGTTAATCCAACAGACCCTTCCGCAGAGTAAATAGGGCATCATTAGTTCAGTCATAAAAGGTGGCGTGTCGTGACTACGACTCGCCACCTCTACATGTTCATTGAGTTTGTGGTGATAGATCAGGTCTATCGCTGCTCCAGCAGAATTTTGAGCGGTGCCGATCACGCTCATTTTGAGTTTCCTGCGCAGGGAAAACGGTGAAGTTGCCGGCCAGTGGCTTTACCACGTTGATGTTGGCTCTTTGTTTTACAAGCTGATCTTGAACGAGGGTGTTCGTTTCGGATCGGTGTCTATCGCTCGGAAGATTCTCTTTCGAGTGGGTTCAAGTCAGTATAGTTACAAACAAGGAATATCAGATTATGTTGAACAAGCTGTTTCGCGATGAGAGCGGTGTGATCATCTCGGCCGAATTGGCTCTCGTTCTGACGATCGCCGTGCTGGCGATGGTCGTTGGCCTCAGCGAAGTCGCTGTTGCCGTCAACACCGAGTTGAACGACATCTCCAACGCCATTGGTTCCTTGAACCAGTCGTTCACCTACACCGGGTTCGTGGGTCAAGACGGGGCTGGCAAATTGAAGAGTCAGACCGCTGGTTCGAAGTTTTCGGACGGCCAGGATGACTGCGATATCAACACTACCTGCGACTTGGTTTGCGGTGTCGGTTCGTCAGCTATTACCGACGAAAACAAGAGCTTCTGATGAACTTAGTGTGTGACCCCTCACGGTTCGCACACTGTTGATTATTCGCGATACGCTGGCCAGCCCGGCAGACCCCTGCGGGGCTGGCTTTTTTTTAGCAAGCCGAGCTTGAACGAATGTGTTCGTTCGACTTGATGTCAGTGGCTCGGAAGATTCCCTCCTAAGTAACGCCACCCGGCTCACCTCCTGAAGACGCGCAGGCCGTTCACACCGTTTTCGCCATGCTGCCTTCGGTCTTTCCGCACGTCGAAGCCTGGCAGACGAACTCGAATGATTTGCTGCTGGCCTGTGCAATGGAACCGATCAAACTTTGGAGTACGGGTTCGCGCCGAATCAGGCGCTGGGCATCAACGCCGTACCCCAATTTCACGCCGCAGACTTCAGAGCAATACGAGCGGATTCTCGAACAGACCATGCTCGGGCTGCGAGACGAAACGTGGCCAATCTCGTGAACGGCATTCAACTGGCGCGAGCCATCGCAGCCTTTGAGCCGCATGTGCCGTGGACGAAGCCGTTCTTGGAACTCCGGCTGCGGGCCTATGCCAAGAGCGGCCACCGGCTGGTCGAGATCGCCGAACGGGATCTACTCCGGTTCCAAGTCAACTCGGGAGCCGTGGGCGAAGTCGCCGAGAGTAAGGGGCTGAGCATTTTTCACGTCCGAGAGTGACGATTGCCTGAGCCGCAGAGCGGCGGCCGATTAAAGCCCGGGTCGGATGCTTCGTCCGCCCCGGGGAGACGAGACCAGCTCACAACGCCAGCCCCGGAGGGGCGACCCCATTTCGAGCCGGTCGCCCGATTTGGGGATCACGCGGATGGGATTGAGGACGAGATCGCCCGTCCGGGGCTAAACACCGGATTGATTGCCACCTGCCTAGGGCTGGCGAAGCGCCCGCCCCAGGCTTTACTCGGCCTCCGCTCTGCGGCTCGACACTTCGGTGCCACGGCCCCGACAGCAACTCACGGAAGTTGAAGATGTCCAGCACCTCAGGAACGGGCGCGTGATAACTTCCCGAGGTCGTAGTCCGGGCCCCTTGGTCCGGACAAGTCGCAATCGCGGTCGTCAGTCAGAGGCTATTCGAGAAGTTGTTTCGCCATTAGCAGCGAGCAGGTGATGAGTTGGGTGCCACGGTCAGGGCTTTGCGTGGCCGTGCTTTCGTTGCGATCAAAGCGCGGCCACGCAAAGCCCTGACCGTGGCACCCTGAAAACAAGCCATTTCTTTCCGGATAGCCTCTCAAACCGCGCGATCCGACCCTCGGTCTCCGCAGGCACAATCGCGACGTTCATTACGATCGAATGGATTCGCTCATAATCCCAAGTCATTCTTTCAGTTCATCTTGCGATCGCTCCGGACCGCTCTATCATCTGCCCCGCGTGTTGCCAAAAAGCAAAGCAACGTCGCGATACGAGCGGTTCCAGCGTCGGAATCGTCACCCTCACGAGTTCAACGCTGCGGAGATAACGCACCTCATTCAGAGGCTTCATGGCTGGGCTTGGTCGCCAATGCGATGAAGCTTTGGAAGTTGCTCACGACCGACCAGAATTCGATTTTGCTTGGCCGCATTTTTGAGAAAGCCCTGAGTCATCCATGCGGTGGTGTTGCTCCCAATCCAGGTATCGATCATGCGTCGTTCTGTCAGTGTCATCGCCGGTTGCTTGTTCCTTTCCGGGATGTGCGCATTGATTTACCAAGTGGCCTGGATGCACGAGCTGCGTCTGGTCTTCGGTGGTTCGACAGCGGCGATGGGAGCGGTGCTGGCAATCTTTATGGCGGGACTGGGTCTGGGGAACAGTCTGCTCGGCCGTCGAGCAGATGCGACCACGAACCCGCTTCGTTTGTACGGCGTGCTGGAGTTGATGATCGCCGTCTCGGCGGCAGCCACTCCGTTTTTGATCGACATTGCG
>Ga0209086_10000515_pt1 | contig 33766 bp, 35 predicted proteins | sample M_130207_XF_Meta_FD_187312 | JGI IMG/M metagenome (GOLD analysis project Ga0209086, IMG submission 187312) | Freshwater microbial communities from Lake Montjoie, Canada to study carbon cycling - M_130207_XF_MetaG (SPAdes) (version 2) | ecosystem: Environmental > Aquatic > Freshwater > Lake... | reverse complement strand
TTTTTATTTTTTTTATATTTTATATATTTTATATGTTTTATATATTTTATATGTTTTATATATTTTATATGTTTTATATATTTTATATATTTTATATTTTTTTATGTTTTATATATTTTTTTATATTTTTAATATTTTAGATTGCATTCGCAGCCGCGAGTTGTTGTCGTCGTTCTGTGCGCAATCGCAATGTTTCCTCATAACGTTCGCGGAATTGTTTATGTGCCTCTTCGCGTTTTTTATTGCGCTCTTCCGTCCTGATGACGCGCTGTTCATCTCTTTTTATAATATAATTATCTGTCTCTCCTTTACTATTGTATTTAGTAGAGTCGCTAGACCAGTCTACTTTAATAATTGGCACACAGACACTATACAGAATACTGACTTCGGTAAAATGCTCGTTACAATAATTTCGTAACTTGTCATATTCTGTAATATAGTCGTTCAATTCGTCCAAGAAATCATTGTCATTTTTTTCCGACAGCATTATTTTTTGAAACATGTCTGTGCCGATTTGTATAAAGAGTTCACATATATACAAGACCGCGATATTTATTTTTCGGCGCTTGTCTTTGCGGAAAATTGCGGAAGCCAATTCTTCGCGTGATAGTTCTTTCACAATATACTTTACCAGTTCCGTTGTATAATTTTGTTCGGCAAGCACAGCCTGGCGCAAGGGAGCGACTTCCACGCCAGCAAAATGCCCTTGTAAGCGGTGAATATTCATTAATGTATTATACAAATCGTTGTGCCCTGATGACGCATGATCTCGTAAGCGGGTCAATTTATTATTAATGTCCCGGTAGGTTGGCAGCCCACCACATACAACATCATCAGGGTTACGCACCATCTCACCGCCACCGAGTGTGCGTTGGTACTGATAAAAGTGGGGATTATGAATTGTGCCTGTTATGATTGTCCCCGTATTCCAACTGAAGGCCTTCTTACACTGAGTACACCACATCTGGTCACAGCCGTCAATTTTACTAATGCGGGTTCCACAACAGGGACAGGGTTTGGACTGCTTACGAATAAATTCCGCGCTCTCTATGTTTTCCAGTTTACAGAGGTGATTGGCGGTTTCTTTATGCAGACCGATCAAGTCAAAACATTTGGCGCAGGTATGATATTCACACAATTCACATTTGTATTGCGATGACAAGTAACCCCGACAGTCGGTATTAGGGCAAGGCATTATAAATTTACGTGCCTCTTCTACCTTCTTTTCAGTGCCAAAGGGATTGCCGCCGTTTTCAATAACATTTATATCGTGCTGTAACTGATGAATTGCTATTTTGCGCTCTCGCTGGAGGGCAAGGGCGTGATTGGACTCTTGTTTCAACTGGGCCAGTTGCGCATCATACTCTTCGGCAAGTTGTTTTTGTTTTTCTTCACAGGTTGTATCCATTTTCAACGCGGCATAATTACGTTGAATCGCTGCAATCTGTTCCGAATATGACGGCGTTGGTTTTTGGTATGTTTTGTATTCGGCTTGTATTTGTTTTATTTGCGTATTAATAACACTGATGCGTTTGTACTGCTCAGCGGCGGCCATGGTTTCCGGTAACCGAGCCAATTGTTGTTGCACCAATAATTCTTTGCGATGGGTAATATACTCACCTTTCATATACGTGGATCCCAATACCTTAGCGAGAAACTTGTCGCTCCAAGCTTTATTGCACTGCATACAGTTGGGATCCGTGGAAATGCCGACTAAGTAGGTTTTGATACAGGCGCTACAGGCGACAAACTCACACACACACGCCACAGCCACATGCGTGGTGTTATTAAAGGCTTCGCAACACACGTTACATTCTTGTAATTCACTGGCCATTCTGTTCGTTTTACACTTTACGCTTTACGCTTCTTTAGACTGATAATACAATCTATCTACCCCAGAAAAAATAAATCAATTTTTAAATTTCTCTCTTATATTAAAAATTGATTCAAGTTTTATAGTATAAATATATTATACTATCAAGTTATTCAAACAAAATGCAAAATACAAAAACGCTAACAGCAGAGAAAACATTGATCGCAGATGAAAAGATCTTAATGGACCTATTACGAATAAATTATAGAGAGAAATTCAGAGAAAACCCAAATTTGAAAAACTATAATATTGCGCATTGTCTTGATTTCTATTATATGGATGAGTTCTTGATTGCGGCCGCTAAACGAGAGATGGAAGAGCAACATCAGCAAAACCAGCAAAACCAGCAAAACCAGCAAAACCAGCAAAACCAGCAAAACCAGCAAAACCAGCAAAACCAGCAAAACCAGCAAAACCAGCAAAACCAGCAAAACCAGCCCTAGGTAATTTATTATTAAGTCGGTTTAAACACAACTTTATATTAAATATAATATTAACACATGTCTACAACTACAACGGAATATCAAAACAAAGGCCTCAGTGGCCTCGCGAATTTAGGTAACTCGTGCTATTTAAATGCCTGTATGCAAATTCTCTCACATACCTATGAATTAAATGATTTTTTATTGGAAAATAACGGGGATTATAAGCAATTGTTAAAGAAAATCCCGGAATCAATCACCCTATTGGAATGGGATAAATTAAGAGAGATGTTATGGGATAGTAATTGCATCATCGCGCCTCACACCTTTGTGAAAACCGTCCGGAAAGTGGCTTTTATTAAGCAACGTGACCTCTTTACTGGTTATCAACAAAACGATATTCAAGAATTCTTGTTATTTATCATTGACTGTTTTCATACAGCCTTGTCGCGCGAAGTAGATATGCAGATTTCCGGCACCAGTAAAAATGAAACAGACCTTTTAGCGATTACTGCCTATAAAATGATGCAAAATATGTACAAAAAAGATTATTCCGATATGTTAAAAATATTTTACGGCATTCACGTCTCACAAATAAAACCAGTTCAAGATAATAACACCATTCTCAGTATGTCAGCCGAACCCTTTTCGGTGATTAGTCTTTCTATCCCTGTCAAACCAAATCCCACTCTGTTTGAGTGTTTTGACTTGTATTGTAATAGTGAAACCTTAACCGGTGCGGAAGCCTGGTACAATGAAGCCACGGGCCTCAAGGAAACGGTAGAACGCAATATTATTTTCTGGAGTTTACCGAATATTATGATTATTGATCTGAAACGATCCAAGGTAGACAATAAGAAAAATCATATAATTGTAGACATTCCCATCAACCAGGTGGATTTCTCCAAATATGTGAAAGGTTATAATCCACAAGCTTATATCTATGATTTATATGGTGTCTGTAATCATTCGGGTGGCGGCGGGGCCGGTGGACACTATTTTGCGTATATTAAAAACGCCAACGGCAAATGGTACTGTTTTAATGATACCCTGGTAAATGAAATTCCGGAAACACAACTTATTTCAGCCATGTCGTATTGTTTATTCTATCGCAAAAAATAAATAAAAATAAATAAAAAATAAATAGATATTTATATATAATGAGTATTAGTTTAGATTCCATTACCTATCCAAATTTAGATATGAATGAGCGTGGTCCTCCTTTAAATGGGGTACCCACTATCGTGGGTCCTATGACTAACAAGGTTGCGGGTACAAGTGCGGGCTCAGCTATACCTTTAGCATTTATTATCATCGTAATTATTATTATTGCGTATTTTGCATTATTTGCGTCTTTAGGTAATGGGGCAAACGGCAGTGGCAGTGGCAGTGGCACTGGTAGTGCAAACGGCAGTGGTAGTGCAAACGGCAGTGGTACTACAAACGGCAGTGGTACTACAAACAGCAATGTAGGTTTATTGTTATGGGGATTATTTGTGTTATTAATTCTGTTGAATGGGATGGCTTATATCTTTAGTATTGATATCGTTGCCAGTATTAAAAACATTTTCTCTCCAGTCACTACCATTGATATTAAAGCCAAAGAAGAAGTAAACGCTATTGAAAATAATGTTGTTAAAGTTAGACCCAAACAAGTCTTCCACGTCTCGGATAATAAATATAATTACGACGATGCCAAAGCCATTTGCAAGGCGTTTGATGGGCGACTTGCTACCTATAATGAAATAAATCAAGCGTATAATGAAGGGGCTGATTGGTGTGGTTATGGGTGGTCAGATAAGCAAATGGCATTGTTTCCCACGCAAGAAGAAAAATGGAAGCAGTTACAGAAAATAGATGGTCACCATAATGATTGCGGCCGCCCCGGGATTAACGGTGGCTTTATTGATAACCCTAATGTCAAATTCGGCATCAATTGTTATGGGGAAAAACCAGAGATTAATAGTATGGAAGCCGAATATATGCGTAATGAACAGCTCTATCCCAAAACCAAGAATGAAATTATGTTTGACAAAAAAGTGGATTACTGGCGCAGTAAATTACCCGATGTTATGGTATCGCCGTTTAATAGTGATAATTGGAGTGTTATCTAAACACAACCTTTTTGGAAAAGGTTGGACCAAAAAACAACCTTTTCCAAAAAGGTTGGACCAAAAAACAACCTTTTCCAAAAAGGTTGGACCCAAAAACAACCTTTTGCGAAAAGGTTGGACCAAAAAACAACCTTTTCCAAAAAGGTTGGACCAAAAACATACAACCTTGGGTGCACATATTCAAACATTTTTTAAATATCTCTTATAATTAAAAGCCTCTAATGTGTTTTAATTATAAGGTTTCCCTCTTTACCTTTGCGCTAGGTACACTGTTTTCTCTCTTGTTAATTAAATATGGGCACCCTGTTTATGCCTTGGAAAATAAAATCTTAGGGATCTTTCTCATATTTATAGCGGCGATTCAATTTATGGATTTTTTATTTTGGATTGATTTGAAAAATACACTCGGTCTTAATAAACTAATGACAATAGTAGGGCCCATCTTAAATGTAGGTCAACCCATTATTTTGTATTTAATCAATTATTACTATAAGAAACCTGATATTTTCACCTTTAAACATGGTAATGGGCCAATTGCGTTATTAAATTTCTTTTATGTCCTCGCTTTTCTCGCGTTTTATGTAAAGTATTTAGCCAAGGAAAAATTAGTGACAGGGGTAGAACATGAGCATTTAAAATGGCCCTGGATTAAATATCAACGACCTATTTATTATTTATGTCTCTTGGCGATAAATATGTTTTATATTTTCCCCTTTAAGTATGCCTTGCTGATTTTTTCAATCACGTATTTTTTCTTATTTCTCTCGCATAAATATTTTTATTATAATACGGGTGAACTGTGGTGTTTTTTTGGGTCCTTTATTCCCTTAATCATGTATGTAACTTCCAATTTTATTTTGCGCTGAGTAAAAAAATATATACAGGTTTTATTTTTTTATGTTTATATTTTTTATATTTTTTTATTTTTTTATTTTATTTTTTTTATTTTTTTTATTTTTTATATTTTATATTTTTTATAAAATACAAGGTTTTCAAATAATTTGGCGGATGCGTTCATCAAATTCGCTCAAATCCGGTTTAGTCAGTTGTGTATAATCCAAAAGTAAGTCCGGGTTTCCATAAGTTTGAGGTTGTAGACCATTCACGTGGAGTGGATAGGGCCAATGCGATGTAGTCCGCCGCTCTTCGTAATATTTCACACGTTTTTCCTGTTGCGCTTTGGTATTTTGTTTATGGGTTTTCGGCAAGAAACACACATATTGGACAATCCTTTCCTCGCCCGCTTTGCCATATTGATTTTGATGAAAGGTGCGCGAATCCCACAATACTAGACTCCCTGCATTGACTTTCAAGACGCGTTTGCTGTCTTTTATAGTTGCCAAGTAGTTGTGATCAATCAATTGCCAATTTTTTTTCCCAGTCAAACTTTTTTCGCGCATATAGTGTTCGTGCAGTAAATGCGAACCTTCATATACAACTAAGGTACGCTGTTCGTTCGTCGTGAGTGCAACAAAACCTTGAACACACGCGCGACCTTTCGTGGCAGGGGCTTGATCCGTGTGTGTCCAAAGTCTATCTTTCCGATTAACCTCACTGGGAATCAGGCACGAGCCATCAAAACCTGTGACTAATTCTTCCGTGCCCCAGAGTTCTTTAAAGTGTTTTTGCACAGCAGGAAGTGTTTTTATATACCACGCGTGTTTTTGGTGCCCGACTTCCGCGAATTTGAATATTCCGTGGGGATGCATTTTACTGTGTTTTTCCAATACAATGGGATTGGCAGTCAACCACTCCCGAAAATAATCTTTGGCGGTGTTGACTTGCTCCGCCGTGAGTACGTTTTCAATAATAGCGTAGCCTTTGGCATTGAGTTGTTCTAATGCACCCATTACATTTGCCATCTTAAATATGCCGTCTTTAAATAGTTTTAGTGCTATATTATATAAAATATAATCGCAATTCAATTTTTATATAAGTAGTGTTGTGTTTTTTATAATACTAATATAAAATGGACTATGACAATAGTCAAACAACATTTTACAACGCAGTAATAGAAAATAAAAATAATATATTTGACAAATTTCATTCCTATATAGGAAGATTCGCTCAAGCCGGTGTTACTACAAGGCAAAGAGAAGCTTTCTCTGCGACATCTTGCCGCTTTTGGCAATTGTTTTTTATGTTAATGTATACCATAAATAGTCGCACAAATGGACGGTTATTAGAAGCGCTAAACTATAAAGAATACAGTGATTATAGTGTAAATGAGTTTAAACAATTCTATGACAACATCAATTCCTTAGCAGAGACGCCTGGCACGTATGAATATGCGCTGTTAAATCAAAATGCGTCCATAAACGGTAATATTATTAACGTTTTAAATATACAACAACTCAGCGGTAAAGAAAATTATTGTTTATGTTTGTATAACCCTAATCCAGGACAAATATATGGCGCCATTAGTCATTTTTTTACGGTATTTATAAATAATGGACACTATTATTTAAATTCAGCCTACGGGGGCGCGACGATTTGCGTGCCACAATATACAACGTTATTAGACGTCGCCGAATTTAACCATTTCTGTCTTATTGTCTCCGATTTAAATAATCAGGAACATTTTGACTATTTTAAATATTTTTTCCACAAATACTTTGCCTTCAAAAAACCATTAAAAGCCTTGTATTTGAGTAAAGAAACGATTGATGAAGAACCTGCTTTGAACTTGAAATTTCCACGAACATTAGCGGTTTCTGCTGGCATAAATTACGAAATAGATAGATTCAAAGAAACCCCTGTTAGTATAGGGTGGATATATAATTATAATGAAGACATTATTTTGAAGAATATAGAGAGAATAAATGCTGGTGGAAAAAAATATAAGCGAAAGTCTAGAACCCAACGAAAGTCTAGACCCCAACGAAAGTCTAGACCCCAACGAAAGTCTAGACCCCAACGAAAGTCTAGAACCCAACGAAAAGTTACATACGCCAAAAAAAAGAAACTATATTCTTAGGTCTATATAATATGCCAAAGACAGAGAAATTACGCAGTACTAGTAAAACAAAAACTAAAAAACATAATCTAAGGCAAGCTATCGCAGTCTTTGAAGGCGCGCGCATCAAGGGCACAGTGACATTTACCGAAGACCGTTTTAGAAACAAAGTAGACATTGCTATCAATATAACAGGGTTGAATAAAAACGCCTTACATGGTTTTCACATTCACGAAGCTGGGGATATGAGCGAAAAATGTGAAAGTATGTGTGCCCATTTCAATCCATTTAATAAAACTCACGGAAAACCGGGGTTGCGAGACCGACATGTGGGTGATTTGGGAAACCTAGCGACTGACAGTAGTGGTTCGGCTATTTATACTATGAAAGATACTTTAATAAAGTTACGAGGAGAGAAAGCCAATATAATTGGCCGTGGTTTGATTATCCATGCGGATGAAGACGATTGTGGTCAGGGGAGAAATGAAGCTTCGTTAGTAAATGGGAATGCTGGGAAACGTATTGCGTGCGCGATTATCGGGTATAGTAAGAAGAATTGTGTATAAAACACGTATAGAGTATAAAGTATATAAGTATATATTTAGTATAGTAAATATGGTATATCAATATTTTATCGGTTCATTGTTTGGTTTTTTAGTTGGGTCCTATTCAGCCCGTTCTTTTGAGAATAATGAATTTCTCTCTTATTATAATTATCAACATAGAGAAATAGATCATTACAAACAATTTTTACGTACACAAGGCTTAGAGAATGAATTCAAAAAAAATAAATTTTAATCTGTAGCAGAAAAGGTTAATGAATTAAATAAAAAATTGATAAGTAATAATACATATATTAATAATGATATAACTCATAATGGACGCTACGCAAACAGAACCGATTGTAAGTGATATTGAAATTAAGAATAGTGATGGTTTGCAGTATTTATCAACTATTAAAGATGGAACGATTGATTTAATATTAACAGACCCCCCATACATTATTTCAAAGGATTCGGGGATGAATACGCATTATAACAAGGTAAAACACAATGAAGCAAATCATATTGAGTTTGTAAAAACAGAAGAAGACTGGCTCAAATATAAAACCGAAAACAATATGCTTGATGATGCCAAAAAAGAAAACTATATGAAATATGGAACAATTTATGGGAAAAAATATTGTGTAAAAACTGACTATGGTGAATGGGACAGCGAATTTACGATGGACATATTGGAAAAATTTATAGGCGAGTATTATAAAAAATTAAAAAATGGTGGAACTATAATTATATTCTTTGATTTATGGAAAATTTCATTTCTAAAAGAAATTATGGAAAAACATAAATTTAAACAAATTCGTTTTATTGAATGGATTAAAACAAACCCTCAACCGTTAAATTCAAGTGTAAATTATTTGACAAATTGCCGCGAGATTGCTTTGTTGGGAATAAAGGGCACAAAGCCAACATTTAATAGTAAGTATGATAATGGTATCTATATGTTTCCACTGCAAGGAGGCAAAAACAGATTTCACCCAACACAAAAAAGTTTAAGTTTATTTGAAGAATTAATCACTAAACATTCAAACGAAAATGATGTGGTATTGGATACATTTTTAGGAGGCGGCACTACTGCGATTGCTTCCAAAAATACAAAAAGAAAATTTAAAGGTTGTGAAATATCAACTGATTATTTTGATAAAGTTATGAAATTAATGTAATTTTATTATATTCAATAATTACATTTGAATAATAGACAAATTCTGGTTAAAGATAGTTAAGAAATTTTCGTAGTACCAGCGAATCGCCATATTGGTTCTGCTCTTTGTATGAAATTGAAACTCAAGCAAAGCCAATTCTTTTTCTTCTACTCTAACTTTTAGGGTTGATGAATTATTCCATTCATCATAATTGCAAGTCCATTTGAACTTATAGTTATCCCATTCAATCGGTTTATTCAAGGTAATAAACCGAATACTATTTTCTTGTTGATTATAGTAAATATTAGGACAATCAAAGGTATAATTTACAAGGATAGGAAGTATGGTTAATATATTACTTTGAATATATGCCTTTAGATCCGTAATAGTTGTATAGGCAATACCGATACTTTCGCAGAATTTTTTGGGTTGAGATTGGCCTATAACTTGTGGCGCAACTTTTCCTATACCTTTTTTAGTTGATTTTGCCGAAAGATGCATTGCTTTATCTGTCACAGCAGTAAAATCGTACCTCGCGCCTTTTTTTGCCGTATGGCTGCACATTGGAAATAACTCAACCAATTTAGTAAGACGTGGTTTTAGTTTTGCAGGCATTTCCATACTATATTTATATTTCCCATCATAAAGTATCCCATACGCCAAACATATCGCCATCTCAAATATTTTTCCTGTATCTTCCGTTAAAATTTTTTTAGGTTGTGATATAGCCAATTTTTCAACGCTTTCTATAAGCTGCTCCATTTTAGTATTTAACTTTTAAGTACTAAAATATTTTTAAATCAATTTTCTTTCTAATATAATTAACTCTCCGACTTTGTAAAAGGTTGATTTAATTATAAAATTGATTTAAAAAGAATGTTTACTATATATACAACACACTAAGACAAAGAATGAGTTCCACTGATAACGTTTACGAAATGATTATGAACGCCTCCGACTTTAACCCAAAGACGGATATTACTTTTGCCGATCCCAAGGTAAATCCCAAGACGAGTGGGAAGTCCGTCAGCATTGTTAATAATAAGACGAAGAGCAGTTTGAAATTACGCTTTCCCTTGGCATTAACTTGGGGTGCGCAGCTTTATACCGATCCGTCATCCAACCGAGAATCGTATTCAATGTCCATTCAATTTCCCGGGGATGGCTATAAGACACCGCAAACTGAAAAGTGGCTCGTAAATATGATTGCAATGGAAGATATTGTCCTTAATCACGTGATGGCCAATTGGAAGAAACTCTTTAATAAGCCGGCCCCTTCAAAAGAGGCCGCCGAAGTATTGTATACTCGCTCCGTGAAATATTCACGTGACCCGAATTCAGGTGAGATTAATATGACAAAGTCGCCGACGATGAAAGTTAAACTTGGGTATTGGGAAAATAAATTTGATTGCGAAATTTACAGTCCTGAAGGCAAGATGTTGTTTTCGCACGAAACCCATCCTAACAGTTCGCCGATTGAATTGATTCCCAAGGCCTCACAAACCGCAGTGATTGTTCAATGCGGCGGTATTTGGTTTGCCGGTGGCAAGTTCGGTGTGACTTGGAAGTTACTCCAAGCGGTGGTAAAACCCAAACCGACCTTGAAGGGCAAGTGTTTAATTTCGCTCACGCAAGAAGATAAAGCCGTTATTAGTACTCAAGATCTTGCAGCCGAAGAAGACGATCAAGAATCTTCTGTCACTGCGATGGTGATTGCTGAAGATTCGGATGAAGAAGAAGAGCCAGCACCAGCGCCCATTGTTGTGAAAGCTCCGGAGCCGGTTGTCGTAGCGCCACCAGTAGTAGTTGCTGCGGCAGCGCCTGCGGAGAAAAAGAAAATGGTAGTAAAGAAAAAGGTCAAGACAGCTGACGAGTAGTTTATTAAAAAATAATATACAAAATAATAATATAAAAAATAAAATAAAATAATAAAATAATAAAATAATATTAGTTTGAATATTATTTTTTTTCTTCTATTTAAGTCTCGTGCACAATTTGTATCAACTTAATGGCGATCCGCTCCAAATGATAAATCGGACGATAATTATTATTATAATTTTTAAAAAATTCAAAAACTTTGATTAAAACGGTCAGTAATTGCTTCTGATTTATTTTTCCATCGGCAATTAATTTTTCCAATAGAAACCAGATACACGTATCCACATTTAAATTATAAATCAATATATCATACAATTGTTCTCTCAACAACACAAAGTTGAATCCCTCTTTTTTTTCAATAGACTGATAAATCGCATTACAAATGACTTCATAGGGTTGGATCGGTTTGCTAATCACGGTTTGTAAATGTTTACTATTACTAATACTCTCTAATACAAGCGGTAATTTCGCAGCATTTTGAAAACATTTATTGTATTGAATCCGGGACGGCCGGGGCACCTGTATAATTTTACAACAGTTGATTATATTATCCGGAATAAAACTGACAGCTTCGGTTATAAGAATAAATTTCAAATCAATGGTATTATTCGGTATAGTTTGCATATAACTGTAAAATGTTTCCAATAATTCTATATGAATCTCTTGAAAATTCTTACAGACAATGATCCCGTTTTTTTCTTTTTTCACCATCACAATATCCACGATTTGATTATACACGTCATTCCATAATAATTTCGCGTGACAACCCAAGATAGACAAGTCAATCTCGTAATGAATATCACTGATTTTAAAGAAATATGTATTCTTATTATAGGTCACACTGAGTTTTTTCTCATATTTCAATTGACTTGGACTATAGCGTTTTATGGCAGCCAACATTTGCGTGTATTTCCCGACCCCGGCCGGTCCGTAAAAAATGAGATTTTTGAAATCCTCCAATTTTTCCGGGAGGACTGTATAGAGTTTATCTAATTTAGGATGCAGACTAATAGTCGCATTACTTTGCAAATAGTCTTCAAATGCGGTTTCTTGAAATTTCATCTTAAACAGTATAGCCTGACAGTTTTAAACTGTTTCTTATCGTAAACGCCTAATTTATTTGGTATTGTCAATAAGAAAAGTTGTGAATTGTATATATCTATAGTAAACTCTTCATTAACGTTATTTCATCTTTCTGCGTCGCCAAGATTTGTGTGGCTAATTTATAGACGGGGGAAGTTGCATCAAATTGATTATTTTTCAATAATTGAGTGGTGGTCGTAATGGCCGTAGAGTGATGCGGAATCATTTCGCGCAACCAATCTTTCGGTGTTATGAACATTTGTTGCCGCATTATATAATAAAACAACATACTGAGTCCGATTCCCGCCAGAAAGATGTTTGTTTTCAAATGTCCATAGGATAAATAATGAACAATTTGGTGCGCACCCACCATTGTGGAAGCCATATACAAGGCGGATATAATCAATGCTTTAGAGAGATAAATGTCTTGCAACGAATAAACCATTATATTCATTGAATCTAAACATAACGAAATCATAAACATGACAAAAAATAACATGAGTTCTTCTTTGAAGCGGAACATTGCTTTACAATACTTTTTTATTTTTTTATAATAAATTGGTTGTTAATTTTCTACATATATTCAATTGAATATTCGGGGTAGTAGCCTGGTTTGATTGAATTTATATAGTCGTCCAGATCGGCATTTGATGCATGTTCAGTGGCGTCCCAATTGGACCCGCATTTGACAATCGTGTTGTTATCGCAATTCGTCTGCTCAATACAATCCCCGCAACACCACGTATCCAACGGCGTATCCGCTAGGTTATTATGGTCGCCGCGATCAAAATGTTCTTCTTGTTGCGTGAGAACAAGCGTTGTATAAGCATTTTCAATGGCTAAAGCCACTTCTGACCAGGTGCCTATGAGAATACAATAAGTATCTTTGTAAAAGATACCAGACCGTTTAAAAGTCATATAAATGACGGGGTCTTGATCCTCGGCGCTTCGTTTTTTGGCATTGGCAAAGGCATTTACAATAATTGGTGTATTCATGTTTCTTTGATAGTGTGTCTTGGCTTAGGTGTGTGAGTTTATATTCTGTTAGGATAAATTATATAATCTAGATAATCTATATAATTTATATCAATTTTATATTCCACTATAATTTACTTAAATGTATAATCTTAATACGTTTAACTGTATGAACCTTGCAATACCGACTGAACAATTTAATATACAGAATGTGTTTTTTCAAGAGGCGATTAAAAATACGATTATGACGGATAGTAATTTTATTAGAATTATTTACTCGGATGCAAGTATAATGCAAAATGGTATTTGCCTAGAATTTACATTACCCATCGCGAACGTTGACAAATCCTTTAATAAATTTAAATGTAATTTTGATAAACAGATGAATCACAACATCATCCAGACTATTTGTAAAGCCGAATATGATATACTTATGAAATGCAGCGAGAAAAATACAAATAAAACGCCAATCTACCGAATAACCGAACAACTTAGAAATGGTGTAGTTAAAGTTATAAATTTAGCCGCGCCTAATAGCGCTACTAATAGCAATAATAAAAAATTCATCATTAAGATTTCCGGCATTTGGGTGAATGATTTAGAGTATGGTTTAACGTATAAGTTCTCTCAATGTGGGAATGGCATATAGTACCACAATGCATATAGTACCACAATGCATATAGTACCACAATGCATATAGTACCACAATGCATATAGTACCACAATGCATATAGTACCACAATGCATATAGTACCACAATGCATATAGTACCAGTAATTAACCATCCGTCGTGAAATATTTTAAAATAATATTCATCATCCCAATATAAATGACATTAATAAAAGTTATCGCATATACCACATAGGCCATTGTTTTATTCCCAGAGGGATTTGATGACGTTTGATCACGGAGAAACATAAAGAGGACAATTAATTGAATCACTAGGAGTATAGTGGTAATCATAGAAAATTGGTTATAATCATCGGATAATTTGCCCTGGTTGATCCGTTTGAAATAAGTGACATTAAGGGTTATTAACCAGACAATTACTAGTAATGTTATCATTGATGGCAGCGCATCGGAAAACAACATTTTCACAAAACCGAATAAACTTTTTTCCAAGTTCGCCATATTGGAAGCTAAAGCAAAGGAGAGAAACATTATAGAAAAGATTGACAAGGAAACAACGCCATAACCCCAAATAGACGCATTCGCTGGTCCACTAGTGCCATCTGGGGTAATATTGCTTTGGAAAAATAATTTAATAATAATGCCTACAATGGCAAAGGCCATGAAATTATTTACGAGATATTCATTGGTTGTGTATGGCATTTATACAAAGCAGAGAATAAAAAAACACTTTTGGCACACTTTTGGCAAAAGTGTGGCAAAACCCCTACTATAATTTGTACTATAATTTGTACTATAATTTGTACTATAATTTGTACTATAATTTACAAAATAATTTACACAAGCGTACGCATTCTTATTTAATCTAGAGGTTTTGCCACACGTTTGTCAAAAGTGTGTTCAATCAATCCACAAATTTTTAAAAGCCATATATATATATATGGCTTTTAACAGCGATTACAATATTAATAATTCCTATAATGTCAATAACCCTAAACCTTTAATTAATCGTGAGCAGAATTACGTCATTGATAGGAAGCTCGTTTCGGTGCATTCGGAAGATCGCGACATCACGAAATACCCAGACCCCAGTCATTTTTCCATTACTTTACCTCAACCTTTATTAACTGTTCAATCCTTGCGATTAGTCCAATCTACATTTCCTTTAAATTATTATGTATTTAGTACAAAATATGAGAATACACGGTTTCGTTTTACTTATCCATTGAATGGTGCGGCTTATTGCGCGACGATTCAAGAAGGTACCTATACACCTTGTCAACTCGCCACGGAATTACAAAATGTTATGAACACCCTCGTTGCGGATCAGTCCTTTAGTGTTTATTATGACCCGGTTGGTACTCAAATATGGTTTGGCAATACTACCGATTCTTTTTCTTTAGATTTTGACTGTAAAATGGAATACCCGGAATCCTTGTGTAATACCTCCACCGTTTGGTTTCAATATGCCTATTGGGGCTTGCCATATTATTTAGGCTATAATAAATTGCAGTATGTTGCTACCAATAATTCTGCATTAATTCCCAAATTTAATTATTTACAGCAAACAACACCGGCGGGTAGTCCGATCCAATATGCGGTTTTGCCGGAACCGGAACGTGTGATAGATATTAATGGAGAGAAAGATATTTATATGGAAGTGGACAAATATAATTCGTATGATGAAATCTATCCCTATACGCAAAGCAACCGGTCCAGTTATAGTAACAACTCGCCTACGGGAAAAGTGAATTCGGCTTTCGCCAAGATTCCCTTGGACCCGACAACGGTGCAAAATTCACGGAATTTATTGTTGGTTAATTTTGTGCAATATGAGCCACCCATTGAGCGGATTGCGAAGTTAGATTTCACATTTAGGTTTCACGACGGTCGTCTTGTGGATTTTCGGGGATTGGAATTTAATTTTACGATAGAATTCAATTCGCTGCGACCGGAAATTTTACGGAATAAGAATATCCGCACCCCAGCGATGATTGTTCTCTAATACACACAACCTTTTAAAAAAGGTTGGGCCAAAACACAACCTTTTAAAAAAAGGTTGGACCAAAACACAACCTTTTAAAAAAGGTTGGACCAAAACACAACCTTTTAAAAAAAGGTTGGACCAAAACACAACCTTTTTTAAAAGGTTGTTATATCATACGTCTTCTTCAACCAAGTGTGAAGTAACTCTATGTCACATGTCTTGTAATCTTCTTTGAACCCTGTCAATTTCAAGAATTTAGGTTTCTTCATTTTCTTATTCTTGTGAAAAATATAATCATCCTGTTGCCCTTTGCCTTTCCGAATAGTGGTCTCACTACTAATGATGCGAAGAATTCCATTCTCACTATTTTCTAAATCATATAACATTTCACCTAGATCGTCTAAGGTGAGGGCGGTCGCTTCTTCCAATGTCAGTTTCAAGGCCTTTTTTTCTGTCCCCCATTCTAAATACCAACCAAATTTCCCTGACCGAAGTACGACTTCTTTCTCACCATAAATCCCTAATGCGCGCCCTTTTTTTTCCTCTTGTAAGACAACATCTTCTAAGGTATAGCCCCCCGCCCGCAGTTTTTCTAAATCCAAATCAGGATTGACCGCTTTAAACGAGACGTTTTTTTCTGTATCTAAGCATTTTATCACCGGGCCGTATTTGCCCATCATATACGAATGTTCATTATCTATACGAATTTGTTCTTTGCCCTTTTTTCCCTCGGTAATTTTCTGAATTTCCGCCTCTAAATCGGTTAAACAATCTTTACATACATCCGTCCACACTTTTCGTCCGTGGGCAATTTCGTCTAGTTGCTCTTCCATCGTTTTCGTGTAAGCATACTCAAAGAGTGGTTGAAAATGCGCCAAGAGATAATCCAATGCCATAATACCCAGTGGTTTAATCACTAATTTGTTTTTCTCATTCCCAAATTCTCGGTCTGATCGTTTTTTGATGATATTCCCTCCAGCTGTCACTTCGTAATCTAGACAGTTTATACTCAGCCCTTTGACATTTTCCTTCTTCACATAACCCCTTTCTTGAATTTTATCAATTAAAGAAGCATAGGTAGATGGCCGTCCGATCCCGTTTTCTTCCAAAAGTTGGACCAATTTGGCCTCTGTATAATGGGCCTTTAATTCTTTCAAGCTGACTTTGGCCGTGATTTTTTTAAATTTCACAATACTCTGGGGTTTCAAGGTTTGGAGGTAGACAAACTCTTTACTAATGTCCTCGCAACCCTTTACAATCCGCCAGCCAGGAAACATGACTTGTTCGGTGGAGAATTTATAGTTATAGTCAAGCGGTGCGGTTATTGTCGCTGTTAAGCCTTTGTACAAGGCTGGTGCCATCAAACTTTCTAAAGCATTACTCCAGATGAGGTGATACATTTTACATTCTTTTTGTGTAAAGAGTTTTTCGTCCAATCCTTTTAGTGTCGGCTGGGTAGGACGAATCGCTTCGTGGGCTTCTTGTTTATTTTTGTCTTTCGCTGTGCATGTACCTGTGCCGGTACTTGTATATTCCGCCCCCCACTCCCCTTCAATATACTTGACGGCGTTCTCTATAAATTCCGAAGAGTAAACGATACTATCAGTCCGCATATATGTAATATGCCCCTCCTCATATAATTTTTGACAGATACTCATGGTCTCTTTCGGTGTCGTGTGTAAATGCGTACTCGCCGCTTGTTGTAAGCGGCTGGTGGTAAACGCTTGCGGCGGGGCTTTCGTAGTGTCGCGCAACTCGCCGCATTTATAGAGATGGTCATAGACCAAACTGGTTTTAATAAATGCATCCAAGTCTGTATCGTTTGGAAAATTATGATTCAATACAAACGGGATATTTTGTGTCGTGAAATACCCAGTCGTATTATATTCTTTGCACCCCGGGGCCGCTTGAATGGCTTTATAATTATCATAAATCAACCGCAATGCCGGGGTTTGACAACGCCCCGCGGAAGTGCCTTCTTTCACATTTTTCCACAAAATCGGAGATAATTTATAACCCACTAATATATCTACGATTTGCCGGGCCAACTGAGCTTCTACCAAGGCCATATTAAGATAACCATAATTTTGCACCGCATACTTTAGGGCGGATTCGGTGACTTCGTGAAAGACAATACGTTTGGTTGTCTGTACAGGCAAGCCAAAATAATCACAGAGGTGCCAGGCAATCGCTTCACCTTCGCGATCATCGTCCGTCGCTAGAAACACTTCTTTCGCCTCTTTCACCGCCTTTCTAATTTTATTAACTTGGGTTTTCTTACTTTCACTAATAATAAATGTCGTCGCGAAGTTATTATGAATGTTGATGGACTGTAACCCATTTAATTCCCGAAAATGCCCATAACTCGCGATACATTTATTGCCTGGACCCAGATAGTGTTCTATTTTTGCGCATTTAGCAGGCGATTCTACGATAAAGAGATTATGTGTCATTTATTTATGTGTAATATACTATAATAAATTATTTATCTGTCTAAATCATTTCTTATATAGTATATTATTGTGCCTGCTGTAGCAATTTATAATCTTTCCAAGAGACATTCTTTGCTGCTACGGTCGCTACACTTGCCATTTTTTCTCCCGTTTTCTTGTCAATGCGTTCTGCTTTAAGCAATGCGCTATCAATATACATGGCCTTGAGGATTTTGCCGACTTCAAATGCCCCTGTGTGTTGGTCAATTTCGCCGTCTTCAATACTTTTGAGAATTTCTATTAAATTTCGGAGAATATTTAAATTCATTTCATTTTTTTTCACCTTGTTGAAAATATCCGTGTAGTTATTGAATAAGAAACTACATTGGGCGACACACATATTATCAAAAGTCTCTTTATTGGCTTCACCCAAGGACCGTTCGTATTTAGTCTTTAATTCCAATAAACGGGTGACATCTGCGTAAATTTTCCCACTATGTTTTTTCTCTCTAATTTCGTCCGTACAATCAGTGACATTATTGGCATTGATCATTTTTTGTAAATGAATACGTTCACTATTATTCATATTTATATATGTATATATTTTTCTCTTTATATTTATATAATATAAATGAAATATCATAAATCCAAGACTTACCGTGGCGGTGATACAACTTTATTAAATTCGCAACCTTTTAAATCATTTGGTTTTGAAAATGGCGCAAGTTCGGCGAGAGAAGCGGCATTATTACACGAGAAAAATAACAATGCTCTGCAACACAAGTTAAATCAAATGAGTGGAGGCAGACGCAAGCACAGCAAACACAAGCAATCTGGCGGCACTATAGAAGTACCTAGCTTTCCGCCCATTGGGGGGATAAAACAAGCCTATAATTCTACGGATTTAAGCATTGGGGGTAATACAAATTTGGTAAAAGGCTTAGCGGATTCTCAGGGGGATTGTTTTGCAACAGATACATGTAAGCCGAGTGCTGGTGGAGGGTCTAGATATAAAAAACGCCGTATGACAAAGCGAAGCCGTATGACAAAGCGAAGCCGTATGACAAAGCGACGCCGTATGACAAAGCGAAGCCGTATGACAAAGCGAAGCCGTATGACAAAGCGAAGCCGTACGACAAAGCGACGTAAACTATAAATAAACACGAGTTAAAAGTAAAAATACTATATACTATATATAAAAAATGTCTTATAACACATTTACAAATGAAGTTGAAAAATACATAAGTGTCGGTGATACTGATAAACATCGTGATACTGATAAACAACGTGATACTGATAAACAACGTGATACTGATAAACAATGTATTATCTGTCTTGAAAAAACGCCTATCAACGACAAAGACACTGTAACTTTAATGAATGAAATGCACTTTCTAATTAAAAAATGTGAATGTCAGTGTTATGCTCACCATACGTGTCTAGTACAATGGATCGGTACCAATGCGGTCTGCCCGTTTTGCAAAGCCGCGATATCATTTCCTATGCAGGTTATAACCAAGAAAGACTGTATTGTAGATATCAGTAGGAGCAATCTTACGCAAAGCGACCTTCTTATGCAAAGTAATCTTATGCAAAGCGACCGTCTTATGCAAAGTAATCTTGCGCAAAACGACCTTCTTATACAAAGTAATGTTATTGTAAATCCTAGAGAAACTACGCACTTCTGTATTCGTCTAACAGTTTTAATATTTTGTGTGGTATTTATACTACAGATTATATTTCACAATTAAATATAAACAAAATTTAGCAGTTTATTTATATTTATTTATAATCACTATATAATTTAATAGTTATAATATGAGGATCTCTGATTTATCCATAACCATATTTATAATACTTATCTTTGTACTTCTCTATGTCTTTAATATTTTGTCCGTAGGGCTCAATAAAATTAAAGAAGATTGGCCCCTTTATCGGTGTAATCCCTCGGTCATGCCCTTCGCATCAGTCTTTGGCCAAGATACATCAAAGAATTTCACCTACTGTATTCAGAACATGCAAACAAACTATATGAGCTATTTAATGCAACCTGTCATGTATAATTTGAATGTCATTGGCAGTCTAGGCGCAAATATCACCAACGCAATAAATGATGTTCGGGCATTTTTTGACAAAATTCGTACCTTTATTACAAGTATTGTCGGCGGTGTTTTTTCGGTATTTTTAAATATCCTCATTGAATTTCAACGCATAACTATCAACATTAAAGATTTATTCGGCAAATTAATCGGTATCATGGCCGCTTTGCTGTTTACTTTAGATGGTTCTATAAAGACGATGAATAGTACCTGGTCCGGTCCTCCCGGGCAACTCGTCCGGGCCTTATGCTTTCACCCCGACACGAAACTACGGTTGAAAGATGATTCACTCGTCAGTATGAAAGAAGTCCCTTTAAATGCCGTTTTGAAAAATGGGACGATCGTAAATGCGGTTATGCATATTAGTAATTTAGACGAAAAGGGCAAGTATCTAGAGGCCTTGTATAGAGTGAAAGGCGGTGAGGGTGGCGACGATATTTTAGTCTCTGGTAGTCACCTTATTTATGAACCTGCGACGAAGAAATTTATCCATGTAGAAAACCTGTTAGAGGCTGAGCGAACCGACCTAATGTGTGCGACGTTTACGTGCCTCATCACGTCCAACCATATTATCCCGATTGGCGACTGGATCTTCCACGACTGGGAAGACAATAATGGCTCACAATCCAAAAGCGTGTAAGTGTACGTGTGAATATAAAAATATGTCTAAACCAGCCCCTATTATTCTCTCTACATTTATTAGATATGCCAGTAGAATCCGACACAATATTTAAAACCATAAATGAATTATATAATAAAAGAGGCTTTCTAGATAAATATGGCGCGGATATTTGGTTAGCCGTAATTATCTGTCTCGTATTTTTCTGTATTACAGCCTATTATTATGTCTTAAACAACATGGAGCCTATCAAAGCTGACTGGGAAAATCAAAAATGCAGTCCCTCCGTCTTGCCCTTTGCCGGTTTAATCAATAAAGGGCCCACGGATACTACTTTAGAATTTACGAATAAAAATTTTACCGGCTGTGTCCAAACGATTTTGACCAATATTACCGGAACCGCTTTTCAACCCGTCTATTATGTGATGAAAACATTGACGGACGATTTTTCCAATACTTTGAAATCGGTAAATTCCATTCGCGGTATGTTTGATCGGGTACGCACTACTATAAAAGATTTTACGTCCGACACCATGGGCCGGGCTTTGAACATCACGATGCCCCTCGTGCAAATGTTGATTGGGATTAAAAGTATGGGGGCGAAAATGACAGGGGTGCTCACCGCTTCGCTCTTTACCCTTTACGGCAGTTTTTTATCTTTCAAGTCGTTATTTTTATTTATCATTGAATTGATTACTGTTATATTGATTGCCTTGGCCGCATTAATTGTCACGTTTTTAATTATTTCGTTTATTCCCATTTTTGGCGCATGGGCGATTCCAATCTCGGCCTTAAATATTGCGATCATGATTGCCATCTTAATTCCCACCGCGGCTGTGCAAATTTTCATGTCTAATGTCTTATCGCTCTCTTCACGTAGTCTGCCGAGTATACCCCGCTGTTTCGCTGGCGAGACGTTGCTAGCGGTGGGGGGTAAACCCATTCGCCTGATAGAAGTGGGGGATGTTTTAGCAAATGGCGAGATTGTCACGGCGGTAATGAAATTTTCTGCGTCTGAACAAAAACTTTATAATTTAGCAGGTGTACACGTCACTGGCGAACACCGGGTTAAACACCCTAAACTCGGGTGGGTGAAAGTGAAACAACATCCTGAGAGTGTCTTACTGCCGAATTTTACAGAGCCCTTTGTCTATTGCATTGGGACAAGTACGAAAACCTTTATGATTGGTAAGCAGGTCTATTCAGATTGGGACGATATAGATGAATATGTCACGAAATGTTTGCAAGAGAATTGCCCTGATTATACAGATACTTTGCAGATCCACAACTATTTAGACAATGGTTTTATTGGAGGATCATTAGTAGAATTGAACGATGGTTTGAAAATTCCTATTGAAAAGATACAGGTAAATGATTATTTAGCCGATGGGACGCAAGTATTGGGAGTCGTTAAAATAGATGCAATGGATATAAAGGGCCTTTATGAATATACAGTTAATGACACTGTCATTTATGGCTGTAATATTACTCTATGTTTAGCCGAAACGCTCAATTTAAGTATTAAAAAATTGGCGAAAGCTGATTACCTCAGTCAACATAGAGAGAAATATCTATATCAATTATTAACCGATACAGGTACGTTTAAATTAAATGGTCTGACGGTTCGGGATTATAATTACGGGATTGACCAATATTTATAAGGCCCAATATTTATAAGGCCCAATATTTATAAGGCCCAATATTTATAAGGCCCAATATTTATAAGGCCCAATATTTATAAGGCCCAATATTTATAAGGCCCAAATATTTCTTTTTCTATAAATTTTATTATTTTATCTACTATAGTATTATAAGTAAATGGAAATTAATATTTTAGGACAAAAATTGCGTTTATGGGTGATTATTGTGTGTTTTCTCATTGGCGGTTTTATCGGTGTCAACATGTTTTGCTCGTGTGCCGGTGGAGTGAAAGAAGGTTTTCATTCAGCTACTGATTTGATGGGCGCCGCACTCAACTACCAAATGGGCAAGGGGGTGAAAGGCAGTTGGGATAAACCTCGCACTGATATCCCGCGAAATATTAACCAAGATCTAGAAGGTAATGTGGGCGGCCCGGTACCGCTACCAGAGGGGGAATTATTTATTTGGCGTGAGAATAAAAGTGACCCGAGTTGTTGCCCAGGGATTTATTCTACCTCTACCGGATGTATTTGCTCGTCACCGGAACAGATGAATTACTTGAACGAACGGGGTGGAAACAGGACAATTGGGTATGGGGACTTTTAAACCAACCTTTTAGCAACCTTTTGGAAAAAGGTTGGACCAAAATACAACCTGTCGTGTGCGATATTAAAATTGAAATACTTTATTTAATAACTATATCAAGTATTGACAAATTTCAAGTATTGACAAATTTTAATAGCGACAAATTTTAATAGCGACGAATTTTAAGAGCGACGAATTTTAAGGATGCCTTCTTACGATATTAACGGACAACTGCTTACAAATAATTATATAATAAATCAACCCAGTGCGCACGCAAATCAAATGAGCAGTATAAAGGAACCTGAACAAGACAATAACTGCTGTGCTACGACAGTATGCGCAGCGGTATTTTTCGTAGCGGTAGGTGTAATCGTGAAATATGCTTGTTAACACATTATGCTTGTTAACACATTATGCTTGTTAACACATTATGCTTGTTAACACATTATTATATGACACTGTTGAAAAGAAAACAAATAAAACAAATAAAACGAAAATAAAAAACTAGTCTAAGTTTTTTATTTTTTATTTTTAATTTAATTGTTGTGTTTTGGTCCAACCTTTTCCAAAAGGTTGTGTTTTGGTCCAACCTTTTTTTAAAAGGTTGTGTTTTGGTCCAACCTTTTCCAAAAGGTTGTGTTTTGGTCCAACCTTTTTTTAAAAGGTTGTGTTTTGGTCCAACCTTTTGGAAAAGGTTGTGTTTTGGCCCAACCTTTTCCAAAAGGTTGTGTTTTGGCCCAACCTTTTCCAAAAGGTTGTGTTTAATCCCAACTCTCTTCTCTCGCTTCCCGTTCCTGTTGTTCTTTCTTCTCTTTGCACATCGGTTTGGTTTCGTGGGGAAAGCCCTCATACGTTTCCAAATTGGTGAGCCATGTCAGTTTAGACGCCGACGGTAATGTGTTGCTTGCAATTTTAACAAAGCCCGTATTAGGTTTACCCGTGGTTTCATCAACTGTTTCCATTTCAAAAGTCTTGGAGAGACTGTTCATCGCCCAAAGACAATTCTCAAAGTTGACATTCTTGGCGAAAACCCACAATTTATTAAACCAGGGCGGCGCTGGCACAATACCCCCTTGGTTGCGGCGGATGATCTCAATCGCTTCTTTATATTCCGTCTCTTCTTTTATGGCCCAAGTTTGCAAGTATTCGTATTGTATTGCCCGTGTAGCAGTGATGTTTTCAATCGCGCTTTTGCCAAAATTTCTCACGAGATAGCCCATATAGGCATCTACAAATACCTGTTTGAAATCACCCAACGTCGGACAAGTGCTCGTGACTTCGGGATAATTGACTAGCATGTGTTCAATGAATTTCATGGCTCGCGCATTGACATTTCTCGGCACATCCAAGATGCGGTAGCGAGTCCAACCGGTATAGACGGTTTTCGCTTCATCAATGACATGCCGAGGTTTTACTGGTAGAGCCCAATAGCCGTTCTCGCGCTTACAATACTCTGCCGCTTCTTGTTCTTGTTGGGCGATTCGGGCCAAGCGACTCGCGTTTTGAGTAGCAAATTCGTGTTCGCGTTTCTCAGTGATTAAACGCGTTCGCAATTCTGCTTCTTTATATTTTTCCAATAGTTGCCGTTTTTTCTCAACCTCTTGTTCTTTTACCTTGGTTCTTTCGGCTTCCAAATCGGCCTGGGTTTGCTTCTTGCCCCCTGCGACAGACGCCCAGGTGAAAACTTTAGTGCTGTTGCTCGTGCTGACGCTTGTGTTAGACATTTTCTTTGTTGTTAAGACTGTAGTTAAATACTATTAATTGTTTAAACCTTTTTTAATTCAATTTTAAAATACACTTTTGGCAAAAGTGTGGCAAAACCTAGCACCCGACAGAAGTTTATTTTTGACAAAAGTGTGGCAAAACCTACCACCCGACAGAAGTTTATTTTTGACAAAAGTGTGGCAAAACCTACCACCCGACAGAAGTTTATTTTTGGCAAAAGTGTGGCAAAACCTAGCACCCGACAGAAGTTTATTTTTGGCAAAAGTGTGGCAAAACCTAGCCCCCGACAGAAGTTTATTTTTGGCAAAAGTGTGGCAAAACCTAGCCCCCGACAGAAGTTTATTTTTGGCAAAAGTGTGGCAAAACCTACCACCCGACAGAAGTTTATTTTTGACAAAAGTGTGGCAAAACCTACCACCCGACAGAAGTTTATTTTTGACAAAAGTGTGGCAAAACCTACCACCCGACAGAAGTTTATTTTTGACAAAAGTGTGGCAAAACCTAGCACCCGACAGAAGTTTATTTTTGGCAAAAGTGTGGCAAAACCTAGCCCCCGACAGAAGTTTATTTTTGGTCCAACCTTTTTTAAAAAGGTTGTGTTTTGGCCCAACCTTTTTTAAAAAGGTTGTGTTTTGGTCCAACCTTTTTTAAAAAGGTTGTGTTTTGGTCCAACCTTTTTTAAAAAGGTTGTGTTTTGGTCCAACCTTTTCTCAAAAGGTTGTGTTTTGGCCCAACCTTTTTTAAAAAGGTTGTTTTAAAATTGAAATACTTTTCGCTATATATTGTGATGTAACCACCGATACAGATTTAAACACAAATACTTATTTTAAACTACAACCGAACGAGAAAATGAACGCAGCACATTACGACAATGAAGGCTTCTACTATATCAATAAACACTCTACGCAAACTTTTGTAAAGGGTGAAATCCGGGACATTAATAATATATTGCTTTGCCCCGGGGTGATTGTGCCAATGATCAATCCCATTCGTGAAGCAAATCGCGAAGATTTTGAAAGCGATGTGCATTTGGTCTCCATTGAGGCTTGTCTGCCACACATCACCCACTATTATCCCCTCCAAAAAGGCTTGAAAATTCGCATTTATTGGGACCACATAAACAATGTCTTTATGGTCTCTACCGAGCAGCGAATTTACTTGTACAATCACACCACCTGTTATTTAGATACGGTGAATTTTGACTTGTTGGATAAAGACTTGTGTTACTATGCCGTCGCCAGTGTCAACGAGCAGAAGTTGATTTTGACGAATATTGTAAATAAAGCCCAGCCGAATTTATTAGCCTCTTATGATATCTACGAAGACTTGGCCTTTGCCTACCATATTGACCGCGAGTTCGTCAAAAATGGCGTAGATATTCCGACGGTTTTAAACATCATTGACCAGCAATTGAACAAGTTTGAGAATGGCGTCCTCTTTATCATGGATGACGGACGTCAAGCCGAATACCGAAATCAGCGCTACAATTATTATTGTATGCTGGAAAAACCGGAAACCATGTCTAATTATATTTATTTCATCCTTTGCCTGAATAAATATGCCGAAGGTAACTCATTTAACGAGTATTTTTCGAGTTTACACGAATTTATACCGAAATATCTAGAATTCTTTCCGGAATACACGGAATGCTTTCGATATATGACCAAGAACATCCTGAATTATGTCAGTCGGGAATGTAAAGAAGCTGAACCGAGTGACCAAGCCAAAATCGCAAGTATACGTGAATTGTTAGAGCGAGAACCCGAAGAATTATTATTATTACTGATAACACATTAAATAATAGCACATTAAATAATTGTCAACCTGTTCAAAAAGAAAAATCATATAAAAAATAATTGATAGACCATTATTTTTTATTACCCAAACCTTTGCCCAACCTTTTGTTAAAAGGTTGTTTATAATTTCAATTCCGATTTAATAAAATTTACAATGCGTTCCGCTGCGCCAGGTCCATTGTCGCGGTCATACAAACCTGTATCAAACTTATCACCGCTAATGTCGCTTTTGAAGACATAACCATTATAACGGTCAATGTAACCCTTGTTGATCAGTTCCAATGCTTTCTTGTGTTCGGTCAATTTAATTTCCTGCGTTATAAATTGTGTTGTTGGTTTAGATCTTTGTACAAGTGTGTAAAATAAAATCAGCTTCAAATTGTCGTTGCTAAACATACTTATATCTACGATCGGCATTCTTGTGTTTGTTGTTAGTTAATACTCTATTGTTTTTAAATATGTTTTATTTCAATTTTATAAAAAAAGGGGGAGGGAGTGCTATGCTAATTTTTTATACTTTTTTGTTTTGTTTTTATATGTTTTGTTTTTATATTTTTTGTTTTTATATGTTTTGTTATTAGGTTAACAATAATTTCTTAACAATTTTACGTTTCAACTCTTGGACATGGCAGATGTGTTGGTCTAGAGTGACCGCAGGCGCTGTTATGTCACCTTCCCTTTTTATTTCTTTACCTGAAAACCCATTCATGATAAAGTGAAATACATTTACCGGCTCTGTTTGGCCAATCCGGTGACTCCGGGCAATCGCCTGATCTTGCACCGCCGGATTCCATTGCGGGCTGACCATATAAATCTCTTTATAGGCCTGTAGATTTAAACCTTCATTGGTCGCATCAATCTGACCGATCAAGACTTGACAAGTTTCATTGAGAATCAGAGTTCGCTCTTTTTTACTTGTCCGTCCGTCAAATTTTTTCACATTCAGGCCTTGGATTTTCAAGAGGCGCTCTATTTCATCAATTTCCTCGTGAAAATAACAAAACACCAGCTTGGGTTTGCCATTGTTTTTTTTTGCTAAAATGGCGGCCACTACACTTTCCATTTTACTGGCGCCCCTGAGCACTTCTACAACTTTCGCCTGCGCAGCATTAGCTTCGCCATCAAGTATGAGCCGACGGCGTTGCAACTTGTTATTCAAGAGTTTGGGTAAAATGCACACTTTTTTCGCCTTGGCCAAGATTTTTAAAGGATGTTCCAAAGCAGGTTGTTGAGTATTTTGCTCGTGCTCTACAACCTGCGTATTCAAAACCTGCAAATTACTAAACTTTAGCCGAATATGAATATTCTCCGCCAAGACTTGTTCCTTCTTATATTTCCATTCCACAGGCACAATCGTTTCAGTGCAGGCCGGTAAGACAATTCCGGCTTTTTCTTTGGTGCGGCGCAACAAATGAGTTTGTATCAACGCTTCAATATTGGGTTTAACATTTGCAAAACCCAAGAGCTGATACAAACTATGCAAATCCGTCTCCCCATTTTGAATCGGAGTACCCGTCATTAACCAGGTAATGTCGGCTTTCATTTGGTGAGCACCTTGATTCACGTGTGTTTTCCCGTTACGCAAATGGTGAGCTTCGTCATAGATGATCCGGTCCCACTTAATGGCATACAAGGGGTTTACTGCCGGAGGGGTTGTATCTTCTTGCGCAATGGTCTTTGCCCCCTTCTTGGAAATTAAACCATAAGTCGTGAGCACAATCGGACTGCGCAATATATCATCCTCTGACCAAGTCTTTCGTTTACTGCCGTGGTACATAAGCGGTTGGATGCCCATTAATTTTACAATAATCTTCTCCCACTGCCACAATAAACTGTAGGGGAGCACAATGAGTGTATTGGGCAAATTATTGCTGTAGACTGTGCCGAGCATCTCAATGGTCTTACCCAATCCCATTTCGTCGGCAATAATACCCCCTTTGTTTGCAAGGGCCTTTTCTCGCTGCAAGCACCATTCTACGGCTTCAATTTGGTGCGTTTCATGTTTCAGTTCGTTCGCGGTTAGCCACTCGGTAAAAATAGTCATTTCTTTTTCTTCAACAGTTTCTTTATATTACAGTTTCTTTATATTTTGGTGTTGAATGAAATTGTTGAAGAAAAAAGAAATCAATTTTTATATTTTCTTTGTGGATTTTTATAAATAATTTTTAGTTTTTTATAACATTTTATATTTGTGTTGCCCTCAATGTGTTGCCCTCAATGTGTTGCCCTCAATGTGTTTCGCGTGTAAAATGAGTTTACCTTTTCCTCTAGTGTTTTTATAGTGTGTTCCAATTGCTGGATCCGTAACTCGTGATTGTCGCCCTGGCGCGTGGTTACTGAAGGGTTTTCAAGTTCAGCTTCATGTTTAGGTGGCGGCATTGGAAAGGGTTGGCCAAATAATAACGCATTTCTTTTAGCCAAAATATCTGATTGAGTTTTACTATTATACAAACCCCCGTGCAATTGATAAATGGCAAATATGGCTCGTTCTAATTTCCGTTCTTGATGCTCAATCATTTCGCGTAATTCCTGGTTTTCTTGCGTCAATTCTTCAACTGTCAATACTTTATTCATAGTCATTTTAGTGTGTTGTTATGTGTCACTAATCTGTAGTTGAAAAAATGAATCAATTTTATTTTAACCTATAAAAAAACTTATACAAAACACATTCTATGTATAAATATTTTTTCACACAATTTTTCACACAATTTTTTTCACACATTTTTTTTCACACATTTTTTTTATTACTTCGCTTATAAAAAGTTGTTTTTTGGTCTAACCTTTTCTTAAAAGGTTTGTTTTTTGGTCTAACCTTTTCTTAAAAGGTTTGTTTTTTGGTCTAACCTTTTCTTAAAAGGTTTGTTTTTTGGTCTAACCTTTTCTTAAAATGTTTGTGTTTGCCACACTTTTTTTTAAAAAGTGTTTTTGAGACACGCGTATTTATGTACATCTCGCCAATCCGCGGTTTGACATTCCTTTGAACAATAACGCACTTTACCGTTACACGAGCCTCCACATTTCTTGGTTTTTCCGACTGTTCCACAATAATCGCATTTTGGAATGTCACTATATTCCTTGACTTGCCCTTCAATGTATTTCATTGCGGCTTTCCAACCAGCTCGCCAGCCCGTTTTATAATTATCCACCGACTCTTCATAATCATCAACTGACTCTTCGTTATGAGCCGCTGACTCTTCGTTATGAGCCGCTGACTCTTCGTTATGAGCCGCTGACTCTTCACTGTTTTCAACAGTATCAACACGGTTCACTGGTCTAAATTCAAATGGTTTATAGTCCGGGTCTACCTCTTCCTTGGCGCTGATAGTGAGCAAACAATCTTGACAAACCGCCGTATTTAAGCCAAATGCTGTGCTATAATAGAACAATTTTAAATTGGCACTTTCCGCGGGTTTGGTAGTGTTATCATATAGGCAAATACTACACTCATTGGGCTCCAGCGTAGCATCGTCCAAATCTTCATCGCGAGTGGGGATGTTGGGATAATGTGCGGTAAAGATTTTATGAAGCGCGTGATAATTGGCATTTGCAGTGTTCAAATAGTTGATAGACTGCAAATCTATATTACAACAGTCTTTACAATAATTGATATTTTCGTCTAAGCAATAGTTTGGCCACATCAATGTAAATATCGCATCGTAGACAGTATGCACAAACGGAAAGGCATCAACTTCCGTCATGCTGCGAATTTGCTTAAATAAAGGCAAATTCATCATACAACCTTCGTAAAATTCTTCAACGTAACTCTTTAATAAATACGCTAATTCTTCACTGTGGATGTGGGCTGTTTTATGATAAATATTAATAAATTGTGTGGCCATTTCGCGTGTAATCATGACATTGGAGTCATGTTGCGCGGCCTCGGCAAATACTTGCTCGGCAGATACTTGTTCGGAAAATACTTGTGTAGCAGAATTCATTTTGTTAGTTTGTCTCTTGGTAATACCTCTTATAAATTCTAAGAATTCTATTTCAATTTTAATATATTTGAAATACTATATATTAAATGTAGTATATTTTCTGGTATGTTTTGGAAATAATATTAACTCACCATTTTGTAAGATATATTTTAAGATTATGTTGATCTAAAAATATATCTTATATAACATTATAAGATGCCTAAAACTGATAATGACTATTCAAACACAATCATATATAAAATAACTTGCAAAAATGTGTCTAATACTGATCTTTATGTCGGACATACTACAAATTTTGTTCAACGAAAACATTCTCATAAACAAAGTTGTATCAATCCTAAATCGGCAAATTATACATTGAAATTGTACGAAGCAATACGAGAGAATGGTGGATGGGATAATTGGAAAATGGAAATTATTAATTTTTTTGAATGTAAAGATCAATATGAAGCTAGAAAAAAAGAACAAGAATATTTTATATCATTAAATGCGAATTTAAATAGTATTGAACCATTTCCAAAACAAAACATCAAAGTAATAATACCTCCTATGCAGAAAGAAGAAAAAAAAATATATTTTTGTAAAACTTGTAATATATTCTGTAATAGTAGTAAACTATTAGAAGAACATAATAAAAAAAATAAACATTTAAAAAAATTAGACAATCTATCAATAATTCTTCAAGACAATAATAAAATAATCCGGACAGTTTACAAGTGTGAAATTTGTCGCATAATTACAACTAATAAAAAAGATTATAATAAACATATTTCTACTGCAAAACATAAAAAATTAATATTGCTTAATCCCGAATTAATAGGCGAGAGACCAAAACACATATGCATGGTCTGTCTAAAAGAATATCAATCAAATGTAGGTTTATGGAAACATAAGAAATTATGTTCATTAAAAGAAGATATTATTGAAAATAACGTTGCAAGAAATAATACTATGGAGAATAAAGAAAAAAAATTAATTGAGCTATTAATAAAAGAAAATATGGATTTTAAAAAAATTGTTTTTGAATTTATGAAAACTACTTCAGAGATACAAACACAATTTATAGAAGTTTATAAAAACAAAGATAATAGTATATGAAACTCCACAAGGCTATTAAAATATTAAGTTCTCTATAGAATTTCTGAAAAAAAAGTAAATTTCAGGTCTGGCCGACTTTTTTCAAAAAAGGACATTTTTAAAATGTCCAAAAACCAAAAAGGCCTTTTAAACTGGCAAAGTTTTTTTTTGAAAAAATGGGTTTGCTTGGAAATGCTCTTAAAACCGATGGCGTGAAAAAACAGTTGTGACCATAAGAAAAAATCTTATTTTTACACGTTTAGGATCTTATAGCGGAAATGGAAATTTTCATTGGATATGGCCGGAAATTTGGATACCGCAATTGTTTATAAGATAAAATAAGATTATTATAATATAAACATATTATAATATATTATAATACGATGCCTAAGACGGATGTTGACTATTCAAATACAATAATTTATAAAATAACTTGTACAGATGCTACAATTACTGACGTATATGTTGGACACACTACGAATTTCGTTCAACGAAAACATGCTCATAAACAAAGTTGTATTAATCCTGATTCGGTGAATTATAAATTGAAATTGTATGATGTCATAAGAGCTAATGGTGGATGGGATAATTGGAAAATGGAAATTATTAATTTTTTTGAATGTAAAGATCATTATGAAGCAAGAAAAAAAGAGCAAGAATATTTTATTTCATTAAATGCTACATTGAATAGCATTGAACCATTACCAAAACCAAAAATAAGAGAGAAATTATCAATTGTTGAAACAAAAGTGAAAGAAAAAATTTGTTGTAGTACATGTAATATAAGTTATAATAGTATTAAATTATTAGAGCAACATAATAAAACAAATAAACATTTGAAAAATTTAGAAAGTCCTATTTTATCTCAGGATACGGAATCTGCTATAATGTTCAAATGCGACCATTGCGATATTGAATGTAGTAAAAAAAACGACTGGGACAGACATTTATTGACTAGAAAACATAAAAAACACATTAATGGAATTTTGGCAATGAAAACTCCGTCTCAAATGTTTACTTGCAAATGTGGTAAGAATTATGTAAATAATTCTGGACTATGGAAACATTCTAAAAAATGCAATATTAATAATATTAATATTGAAATTACAGAAATAACCGAAAACAAGATTTTTGATAAAGAAATAGATTTAAAACAACTAATTTTAGAAATTTTTAAAAGCAATAATGAAATGCAAAAACAACAGTTTGAGTTACAAAAACAAACCAATGAATTACAAAAACAAATGATAGATGTTTGTAAAAACAGCAGTAATACTATTATAAGCACGAACAATAGTCACAACAAAACATTCAATCTTCAATTTTTCTTAAACGAGCAATGCAAAGATGCTATGAACCTTAGCGAGTTTACCAATTCGTTTGATCTCCAGCTGTCTGATTTAGAAACGGTCGGTGAACTCGGCTACGTAGAAGGCATCACCAAGATTATGGTGGATAAACTTAATAGTATGGATATTTACAAAAGACCCATCCACTGTAGCGATGCAAAGAGAGAAATCATTTATGTCAAGGATGAAAATGTCTGGACCAAAGAAGAAAAAGACAATCCGAAGCTACGCCAGGCAATTAAAAATATCTCGTTTAGAAACATGAAACTCGTTTATAATTGGAGTAACGAATATCCTGAAAGTAAGGACAATCAATCCAAGTTAAATGACAAATATATGAAACTCGTAATTGAATCTACCGGAGGCAAAGGCCCTATCCTGGAAAGCGAGAATAAAATTATGCGAAGAATTGTTAAGGAAATTTTGATACATAAATGAAATAAGTATAAATGAAATAATTATAAATGAAATAAGTATAAATGAAATAAGTATAAATGAAATAATTATAAATGAATATTAACATTTCTTGAAAAAAAAAGAATAATAAATTTATTATTTTTATTATTATTATTTATATTTTCTCTCTTCTATATATAAATAAATGAGTCATACCTATAGAAAAACTCCAAGACTACAGGCGATTAGAGAAGATGATGATGAAGAAGTAGATGAACCTTATTATGGAAAAGATACAATCTTTTATAAAGTATTTGGAGTACACAGACAATCTGAATTAAATGAAAACCAAATAAAAGAAATATCTAAAATTCAAAGTAAAAGTAAACAAAAAAAAAATTGTCCTGAATGTCAAAAGAGTAGAGGCGGTAGAAAACATTTGAAAAAAAGTGGAGCCAAAAAAACAGTTAAAAAACATCGCAAACGTAC
>Ga0209086_10000511_pt1 | contig 33919 bp, 46 predicted proteins | sample M_130207_XF_Meta_FD_187312 | JGI IMG/M metagenome (GOLD analysis project Ga0209086, IMG submission 187312) | Freshwater microbial communities from Lake Montjoie, Canada to study carbon cycling - M_130207_XF_MetaG (SPAdes) (version 2) | ecosystem: Environmental > Aquatic > Freshwater > Lake... | reverse complement strand
CACTTCCTGCCGCACGACGCCAAGGCCAAGACGCTGGCGGCGCAGGGCAAGTCGATCATCGAACAGATGGGCGAGTATCTGGGGATGCAGAATCTGGCGATTGTGCCTGATTTGAGCGTTCAGGACGGGATTCAGGCCACGCGCATGATGATGCCGCGTGTGTATTTCGATCAGGAAAAGTGCCATTCGGGCATTGAATCGCTGCGCCAGTATCAGCGTGAGTACGACGAGGACAAGAAGGCGTACAGGGCGACCCCCCGGCACGACTGGACGAGCCACGCTGCGGATGCGTTTCGTATGCTGGCGGTAGCTTGGCGCAATGAGCCGCCCAAGCTGGTAATCAACACGGATCGACCGCTCATGGTCGGACCCGGCAACACGGCCACACTGAACGATATGTGGGCCGCACAGAGAAAGCCAAGGAGGCTGAGAATATGAGCGGCGTATCAAATCCATATCGCTACCAGTACGAACACGTTGCGGCATCCTCAACCGCGCAAGTGCTAGGCACAACAGGTGCGGTAGGTGATTACCTACACCGCATCATCATCACCGTATCGACTGCCGCTACGGCTGCTGTGCAGATTGTTGACGGCACGGGCGCTGGCATCCTGACGCACACCATCCTGCCCAACAGCCCCGGCGGCGGTATCGGCGTCTATAACGTCGAGATAAACGCCGTGTCGGCTAACGGTGCATGGAAAATCACAACCGGCGCTGGCTCCGAAGTCATGGCCGTTGGCATCTTCTCGGCCTGATGACGATGGAACCCGTCTCCTCACCCGTTAACCGCCTTCTGACTTGCGTTCATCAGTACGATAACGAGTTCAAGAAGTGGGACGCCCGCGTCACCAAGATCATCCGCCGCTATCGCGATGACACACGCGGGTCCACGGGCAACGAGACGGCGCGCTTCAACATCCTGTGGTCAAACGTGCAAACGCTTGTCCCGGCTGTCTACGCCAAACTGCCCAAGGCGGATGTGTCTCGCCGCTTTGGCGACAACGACCCCGTTGGCCGGGTTGCGTCCCTGTTGATCGAACGCGCTCTGGACTACGAGATTGAACACTATCCCGACTTCCGCGCCTCTATGCGTAATGCGGTGGAGGACCGTTTTCTTGGCGGTCGCGGCGTGGCTTGGGTGCGGTACGATCCGCACATCAGGAAGCAGGACGTACCGGAAGATGGCTATCAGATCACCGAAGACGTTGAGAATGAGGGCGACGAGTACGGCGACATTCATAACCAGACTTCGGGCATGGAAGACCAGCCAGAAGAAATTGAGTATGAGTGCGCCCCAACCGATTACATCCACTGGAAGGACTTCGGCCATTCCGTAGCGCGCACATGGGAAGAAGTTACAAAGGTCTGGCGCTGGGTCTATATGTCAGAGGAGGCGCTGAAAGAGCGGTTCGGCGACGAACTTGCCAAGAAGGTGCCGCTCGACTCCAGCCCTGAGCAGCTCAACAAATACGCCCAGACGAACAAAACCAACGACAAGGCCAAGGTCTGCGAGCTTTGGGACAAGGAAAAGGGCCGGGTTTACTGGTTCACCGAATCCTACCCCGAAATGCTTGACGACCGTGACGACCCGCTTGAGTTGGAGGGCTTCTTCCCTTGCCCCAAGCCGCTGTATGCGACGACGACCAGCGACAGTCTTGTGCCGGTTCCTGACTTTGTTCTGTACCAAGACCAAGCCAACGAACTCGACATCCTCACCGACCGCATCGACGGTCTGGTTAAGGCCCTGCGAGTGCGCGGCGTTTACGACGCTTCACAGCCCGCCTTGCAACGCCTGCTGACTGAAGGCGACAACAATACCCTCATCCCCGTTGATAAGTGGATGGCGTTCTCCGAAAAGGGCGGCTTGAAAGGCTCCATCGACCTTCTGCCCATCGACACGCTCGCTAACGCCCTAATTCAGTGTTATCAGGCGCAACAGCAGATCAAGGGCCAAATCTACGAAATTACCGGCATTTCCGACATCATTCGCGGCAATACGGCGGCGTCTGAGACGGCCACGGCCCAGCAAATCAAAGGCCAGTACGCGGGCCTGAGACTGCGTTCGATGCAGGAAACGGTGGCCCTGTTCGCCTCAGAACTGCTTCGCCTGAAGGCCCAGATCATCTGCACCAAGTTCCAGCCGCAGACGATCCTCGAATATGCCGCTGCGGCACAGATGTCTGACGCTGACAAGCAACTGATTCCGCAAGCCCTGCAACTGCTTCAGGACAGCCCGCTGCGGGCGTTTCGCATCGAGGTTGCGTCTGACAGCTTGGTGCAGCTTGACGAGAACCAGAACAAAGCCGACCGCGTTGAGTTCCTTAACGCCTTCTCGAACTTCATGCGTGAAGCTGTCCCTGCTGGTCAGGCCAGCCCTGAAATGGTGCCAACCCTCATGGACATCATGAAGTTCGGCATTGGCGGGTTCAAGCAAGCCAAACAGATTGAAGGCACGATTGACGTTGCCCTTCAGGCTCTGAGCGCCAAGGCTCAACAGGCTCAACAGAACCCGCCGCCCAATCCTGAAATGATGAAGATGCAGGCAGAGCAGCAAGCCGCTCAGGCCAAGATGCAGGCTGATGTGCAAATGGAGCAGGCCAAGATGCAAGCTGATATGCAGATTGAGCAGATGAAGGCCCAGCTTGCCCAGCAGCTTGAATCCAGCAAGCAGCAGCACGAAGCCAATCTGAAAATGCAAGAATTGTCTATGCAAGAACAATTCGACCGTTGGAAGGCCGATCTCGACGCGGCGACAAAGATTATGGTCGCTCGGATTGGAGCCAACCCCGGAATTGACGTTGCCATGATGGAAGCCGAAGACGCGGCTAAAAACACGGTGATTGAAGCCCTGACTGGCCGCGTTGAGCAAAACGCCAACAATGTCGCGGCCCTGCACAACCATGTGGCTGATATGCATGAGCAGATGATGCAGACAACGCAGGGGGCCTTGCAGCGGTCAGAGGAACTCGCAAGAATGGCTCTTGCGCCCAAACGCATCGTGCGCGGTCCTGATGGGCGAGCTGTCGGGGTAGAAGTCGTTCAATCGGGAACCATGCAATGACCGTCGCATCATACGTTAAATACACCGCAGCCATTGAGCCGTTATTTGAAGCAATCAATTCCGGCACCGACACTTGGAAAGTGGCCCTATCCAATACCGTCAACGTGGCTAATACGACCTTCACGGCGGGAACTACCGATCTGGCTACGGCTGGCGGCTACACGGCTGGCGGCAACACCACAGCAATAACGACTGCCACGCAGACATCCGGCACCTACAAGCTGGTTTTGGCAAGCCCGACCGCATGGACGGCGACGGGCGCAGGCTTCACGTTCCGCTATGCCATCCTCTATAACTTCACCAACCTGATCCCGGTGGCATATTGGGATTATGGCGCAAGCCAAGCTGTAGCCGCTGGCGAGACAGTCACCGTCACCCTTGACGCCACCAATGGCGTCTTCCAAGCGACGTAGGATTACCAATGGCCCTAGTCCTAGCAAACCGCGTACAGGATACGACCACCACCACGGGGACAGGCACTGTAACCCTTAGCGGTACTGCGCCCACCGGGTATCAAAACTTCTCCGTTATCGGCAACGGCAACACGACATACTACGCCATCGCTGCCGGGACAGAGTGGGAAGTCGGGATAGGCACCTACGCTACTACGGGGCCTACACTTGCACGAACCACGGTGCTGTCGTCCAGCAACGCAAACTCTGCCGTCAACTTCTCTGCTGGCACCAAGAATGTTCTTGTGACGCTGCCGACTGAACGCACCGCCGTTACGACCACGGCTGGGGCCACCCCCACATTCGATACGACAACCCTTACAGGCACAACGACTGCCAGCGCCTTGGTGGACATTTCCGGCGCGTCTGCCGGTCAGATCAAGTTCCCCGCCTCGCAAAACGCCTCGGCCAATGCCAACACCCTCGACGATTATGAGGAGGGAACGTGGACGCCCGCCCTGACCTTTGGCGGCGGCAGCACCGGCATGACATGGACCCTGCAAGTCGGCTGGTACACGAAGGTTGGCAATGTGGTTACGGCGGGCTGGAATCTCCAGACGCTCACCAAGGGATCGAGTACGGGCGCGGCAACATTGGCGGGCCTGCCATTCTCTACCGCAAACGCGATGGGTGGCTGCCTAGGCTACACTGAGAAGCTCACAAGCATTACCTATCCCGGCTTTTACATCAACATCGGCAACCCAACGGCCATGAACCTGCTGGTCGACGGGGCTGCCAACAGTATGACCGACACCAACTTTGTGGTGGGGGCCAACTACATCCGTGGCTCCTTCACCTACAACACATAGGATCAGATCATGGCGCTCGAACTGCAACTGCCCAAATACCGCATCGAAATTGACAGCGACGGAATGGTCGGCCTTCGGGTCATCAAACAGGCCATCGACACTGTGACCGGCACGGTCCTCGACATGGGCTATCACCGCACCACGGTTAACCCGACCGTTCCGATAAACCTTGATGCGGTGGAAAAGGGCGCAGAACCCATCTTTACGTCCATTGCCGACCAGTTCACCGCGATGGACGAACACCTTCAGACGATGGGCTTTCCATCGATGGGCGCGGACGTTATTGCCAAGGCCGAGGCCTTCTCAGAGGTTATGGCCGGATGATGACCGCGGCCTGTCTGATGCTGAAATCGAAGCCATGAAGCAGTCCCGATTCGATAACTGGATCGCCATCATCACCGCACCGCCGCCAGAAGAAGAAACGCTGCCTCCTGATACGGGGGGCTAAACATGGCGTTCAACGTCTGGTATCTGGTTGTTGCTGGTGGTGGGGGTGGCGGGGGAACCACCGGCCCCGGCGGCGGCGCTGGTGGGTATAGGTCTAACGCGGCTTACGACTATTCGGTCACGACAGGCTCTTACACCGTCACGGTTGGTGCTGGCGGCGCGGGCGGTGGATCAAGCAGCCCCGCCCCCGGCGCAAAAGGGGGCGATTCGGTATTTGCCACCATTACGTCAGAGGGCGGCGGCTTAGGCGCTGGCTTCACGGCGGGCATCGGGGGCAATGGCGGCTCTGGCGGCGGTGGGCGCAACAACGGCAACACCGCAGGGACCGGAACCGCCGGGCAGGGTAATAACGGCGGTATCATGTATATCGGCGGCAATTACGGTGCCGGAGCGGGCGGCGGCGCGGGCGCGGTCGGCGGCAATGGAACGTCAACCGTAGGCGGCGTGGGAGGCGCGGGCACGGCATCATCTATCAGCGGCGCGTCCGTAACCTATGCGGGCGGTGGCGGTGGCGGCGTCTATATGGGCGGAACCGGCGGCGCTGGCGGGGCTGGCGGTGGCGGGGCTGGCGGCAACAACGCCGTCGGTGGTGTCGCCGGAACAGCTAATAGGGGTGGGGGTGGTGGTGGCGGCGGTAACGCCGCGGCAGGCGCGGCAGGCGGGTCCGGTATCGTCATCGTCCGCTACCTGACCGCAGACGGCACGGGCCTGACCATCACTGGCGGGACCATCACGACCGACGGCAGTTACACGGTGCACACATTTACATCGTCTGGCACGTTTTCGGTAACGGCTATAGCTACGCCACCGAACAGCCACCTGTTCGGCTTCTCGCCATTTGCGGCTGTTCCGTTCGCCGCCAGCCCGCCCAACGATTATGCGATAACCGCGCAAAACGGCACCTATGCGCTCACCGGCAAGACGGCGACAATTACCTATGCGCCCAACTACGTCATCACGGCGCAAAACGGCACTTACGCCCTGACGGGGCAGACGGCGACTATCACCTACGCAGCCGCCGTCAATTACGCGATTACGGCGCAAAACGGCACCTACGCCCTGACGGGGCAGACGGCAGACATCACCTATACCGCATCGCCAATCATCGTCATCGACACGCATGACGGCGACTACCTCAAAAAGAAGTTTGAAGAAGACAAGGCCCGGTCAAAGCGCAAGAGGTCGGAAATCATTCATGCCTACGAGCGTCTGGTTGAGGGAAAGCCTGATGTTGCGGAACAAATCGCCGCGCCGTACATTAAGCCGCCAAACAACAAACGCCATGACCCATTCATCAATTACGACAAGCTGCTTGCGGACGTAGAACGCGCCGAACAGCTTTGGCAAGCGTACCTTGATCTGGACGACGAAGAAGTGCTGATGCTGCTATGAGCCGTTACCGCGCCACCTACGACAGCAAGGGCCTTCTCGCCACGTTCGAGGGTGGGGAATGTACATATCTGCGTGATGACTACGATCACGGGTCCAAGCGGTCTGAAACCATCAGCGCCCCTATGCTTATTCGCGACATTGATCCGTACAAGAACATGATCGACGGCAAGATGATTACGTCGCGCACTGAACACCGCGAACTTCTCAAGCGCCACAACTGTTTTGAGGTCGGCAACGAGAAGATGGAGACAAAGGTTGCAGCGCCGCCCAAGGCCGACCGACGCGAGGGATTGCACAGGCAACTATCCGACATGAGCGACAGACAGGCCAACAAGATTCTGAAGCAGCTTAAAAGGAAATGATCGTGGACACCCAAGATCAAGTCGAACCCACCGAAGACACAGTTGACCGCAAGGAACTGCTCATGCAGCAGTTTGAGGAAGCCGAAGCGCCACAGGAAGCCCAGCCGGTTGAGGTTGAGGAACCAGAAGAAGCCGCTGAAGAACCCGTCTGGGCCAAGCCGCCGTCAAGCTGGAAGCGGGAGTACCACGAACCGTGGCAGACCGTTGACCCCAAGCTGCGTGAGTACATCTGGCAGCGCGACGAGGAAACCCGCAACGGCGTCGAGCCACTGAGGGTCAAGGCCCAGTTTGCTGAACAGATGCAGCAGGCCATCCAGCCCTACGAGAACACCATTCGTGGCTTGGGCATCCAGCCCGCGCAAGCCGTACAGGCCCTGATGCAAGCAGACCACGTTCTGCGGACCAGCGCGCCAGAACAAAAACGAGCGTACCTCGCCCAGTTGGCGCAGCAGTACGGCATCACTTTGGACGGATCGGAGTATTACCCTCCCGCTGGGGGTCCGGTTGATCCAATGATCTACAATCTGCAAAACGAACTAAATAGTGTGCGTGGCGAGATTGTAGGGTATAAACAACAGCAGGAAGAAGCTCAGAATCAAACGCTTCTCAGCGAGATCAACAGTTTTGCTGACAAAGCCGAATATTTTGAGGACGCAAGGCCGACCATGATCCAGCTCCTACAGAGCGGCGTGGCGACTACGCTGGAAGACGCCTATGAAAAGGCGATACGCCTTGACGATGACTTGTTCCAGAAGTCTCAGCAGAGCCGACAAGCCGAAGCTGAAACCGAAAGAAAGTCAGCGGCCAATAGGGCGGCGAAAGCCGCTAAGGCAGCAGCGGTTTCCGTTAGAAGCTCCACACCCGGAGCCACGACTTCAACCAAAGCGCAAGATAGACGCGCACTGCTCTTGGAACAATTCAACAGCATGAGTGAGCGTTTCTGATTCAATGAAAGGGCTTTAACATGGCTTTCGCCAATAGCTCGATCAGCGACATCATTGCGACAAATATCCAATCTCGCTCTGGTGAGCTGGCCGACAACGTGACGAACAACAACGCGCTCCTTCGCCGTTTGAAGGATCGCGGGAACGTCAAGACGTTCTCTGGCGGTAACGTGATTTTGCAAGAAATCATGTACAACGACAGCACCACCAACAACACGAACAGCTACTCCGGTTACGAAGTGCTGAACGTGTCCCAGAACTCGCCGATCTCGGCGGCTCAGTTCTCCATCACCCAGTACGCTTCGGCGGTGACCATCTCTGGTCTGGAAATGATCCAGAACAGCGGTAAGGAAGCCATCATCGACCTGCTTGACGGTCGTATGAATGTTGCCGAAGCCCAACTGGCTAACCGTATCAGCGGTGACTTGTATCTGGACGGCACTGGCAACAGCGGTAAAAACCTTACCGGACTGGGCGCTGCTGTTCCCGATGCTCCGACCACCGGCACCTACGGCGGCATCAACCGTGCGTCCTTCTCGTTCTGGCAATCCATCGCCTATTCGGCTGTGACGAACGGCGGCTCTGCTACGACCGCTTCGAACATCCAGCAATACATGGATGCTCTGGCCGTCCAGCTTATCCGTGGCACCGACAAACCTGACCTGATCGTGGCGGATAACAACTACTACCGCCTGTACCTTCAGTCCCTGCAATCCATCCAGCGTATCTCGGACTCCGGTTCGTCGATGGCTGGCGCTGGCTTTGCCTCGCTGAAGTACTACGGCGCTGGTATGGCTTCTGACGTTGTGCTTGACGGTGGTATCGGCGCTGCCGCTACCGCTAACCACATGTTCTTCCTGAACACCAAATACTTGATGTTCCGGCCCCATGTGGATCGCAACTTCGTCCCCATTGGTGGCGAACGTCAATCGGTCAACCAAGATGCCATCGTCAAACTCATCGGATGGGCCGGTAACCTGACTTGCTCAGGGTCGCAATTCCAAGGAGTCCTGATCGCCTAATAAGCGTAAGGAGGAGATAAGCACATGGCTTATACTTTTGACGAACCCAAAGTCGGCCTGCTCCAGATCGCTAATACCGATGCTGGCGTAACGATGGCGAATGGCTCCTCTGCCGTTCCCACCCCGCCGACGATGTTGGGTATGGTTGCCCGCGCTTTCGACCCGACCTACGGCGAAGGGGAGTTCATTCTCCTTGTCGGCGTGGCGTCCACGGTTGTTGGCTCGGTTGTCACCTACAGCCCGACCACCTACCAGACGGCTCTTAGCCCCAATACGGCTAACCTGTCGCAGCCTGTCGCCGTCGCGATGTCCGCCAATCTGGCGGCGTCCTTCGGTTGGTATCAGATCAGCGGCCTCGCCGTTGTGAAGAAAACCGCCGTAAAGGTGGACCCGGCTGGCACCCGTCGTATGTATCAATCGGCCACGACTGGTCGCCTGATGCAGACCTCGGCTGCTGGTAAGAACGTCCTTGGTTTGGCTTCTGCTAACCTGACGACCGTGACTGCCACGACCTCCACCGTGGTTTGCTCCATGAACCGTCCGCATATGCAAGGCCCGACCACCTAGTATGCCCTGCGCCCCCCTTCGGGGGGGCGTAGACTTCCATTGCGAGGAATCATGTTAAACGTCGTCTGCGTTAACGCAGGAAACTATCTTGGGCGCGGCGTCGAGTACGTCCGCATCCTGAACGATATGGTGCGCCGCAACTTGCTTGAGGGCTACCCCGGCAAGTTCATTGTCTTCACCGACGAAGACGGAGATTACGGCCCCAACGTAGAAGTGCGCCCCCTGCCCGTTCCCGGCATCCGGGGCTGGTGGAACAAACTTGCGCTGTTCAAGGCTGGCGTTTTCGCGGACGGAGAGCGTGTGCTGTATCTGGACCTCGATACGGTCATCACAGGGCGTCTGGACGCGGTTGCTGACTATTCCGGGGACTTCGCCATCCTGCGGGACTTCTACCGCGCCCACGGCCTCCAGTCGTCTGTTATGGCGTGGCGTGTGACGCCCAAGACGCAAGACATTTGGATGTACTGGGTGCGCTCTCAGATGCCCCAAATCATAGGCGGCGACCAAGCGTGGATTGAAACCGCTTACACCGGCAAACCCGACATCTGGCAAACCATTCTGCCCGACTCCTTTGTTAGCTACAAAGTTTCTGGTGGCGCTGCGCCCAACAAGGCGTCGGTTGTGGTGTTCCACGGCAATCCACGCCCGCACGAGGTTCCTACCGGCTGGGTTCCTGCGGTATGGAAGGAGGGCGGCATCACCCGCGTCGAGCTTGATGCGGTGTGCAATACCGACAAGCAGCAAATCCACGACAACATCGTGGGCGCTTGCGAGCGCGACCTTCCGTGGTTTGATTTTGACTGGAAGCACCACGACCGTCAGGTTTGCATCGTCGGGGGCGGGCCGTCCCTAAAGGGCGAGTTGAACGTCTTGAGGCGTCGGCAAAGCATAGGGCAGGAAGTATGGGCGCTGAATGGCGCGGCGAACTACCTTATGACCCAAGGCATCACTCCAGACGCGCACGTTATCCTAGACGCCCGCCCCGAAAACGCAGCGTTCGTTTCAAAGCCGCAGCCGCATATCCGCTATTATATCGGCTCACAATGCGACCCGGCGATATTTGACTTGCTGGACGGCCAACAGGTTACGCTGTTTCATTGTCAGTCTGAGGGCGTTGAGGGGCTTCTAAGGGATGAAGTCGAGCGCCCCGTGCATCTTCTGGGCGCAGGAACCACGGTGGCCCTGAAGGCCATGCTACTCGCGGAGCTTGGCGGTTGCCGCACCCTGCACCTGTTCGGCGTTGATAGCTGCTACACTGGCGACGACCACCATGCTTACCAGCAGTCATGGAACAATAGCGAGCCTGTGATGGACGTACTTTACGGAGAGCGCACATTCAAATGCGCCCCGTGGATGGCGGGTCAGGCGCAGGATTTCATTGAATATGCCCAGCGGTACACCGGCATCATCACGGTGGCTGGTGATGGCCTGCTGGCGCACATAGCTCGTGAGGGCTTGCCAGAGAACGCCGTGGACGAAAGGGCGCGTGAGATACTCTCTCGCCTGCCGCAAGGCAGTATCACTGGCGCAGAGATTGGCGTGTTTGCCGGATCGCTATCTGAACGCCTGCTGGCATCAAGGCCGGATATGACGCTGCATATGATCGACTCATGGGGCGACTATGACCTAAGCCTTGAGGCATCCGGCGATTACCATGCGACCTTGAGCGACGAGTCGCAGGAAAGTTATTTCCGCATGACGCAGAGCGCGGTAGCGCCATTTGCAGACCGCGCGATCATTCACCGCAAGAAGTCTGTGGCCGCAGCGGTAGACGTTGAGGATGGTCTGGACTTCGTATTCATTGACGCAGACCACAGCTACGAAGGCTGTTATTCTGACATCGAAGCGTGGTCTGGTAAGGTCCGCGTCGGTGGCTTACTATGCGGCCACGATTATGATAATGTTGACTACCCCCAATGGGGCGTGAAACGTGCCGTGGACGAGTATGTTGCGGCGAATGGGCTACAACTAGACCTCGGTGACAACTTCACATGGTTTGTTAGGACAAAAGGACACTAACATGGCAATCCCCTCTCGCGTTCTGGCTTCGGGCAATTCCCCGCTTGCCTCTATTTCGATCAACGGCGATGGGGCTGTTGGCCTTGTTGCTACCGGCTCCACGGCGGCTACTGCTTTGCAGCTTTCGGCGGTATGGAACACCATCACCACCTCGGCGGCTTCGACCGGCGTAAAGCTCCAACCCACGGAAGCTGGCGCGGTTGTCGGCATCCGCAACGATAGCGGTCAGACCGTCACGGTTTACCCGTTCGACACCTCCTCGACCATTAACGCGGGCGCAACCAGCCTTACGATTGCCACCGCCAAGACTGTGCTTCTTTTCGCGCCCAGTGCTACCACTTGGGCGTCAATCACCACCGCATAAGGGACACCCCTATGGATTCGGACATCGCCAACGCCGATTCGCACCTACACGTTGAGTTCTATGAGTTCGACAAAGCGCCTCACAAAGGCGAGAGTTTCATTCGGATTATGGTTCCGGGTGACAAAACTAACATCGTTGAGACTCCGGTGCGGGAACACCATAAAGAACGGTTCCCGCGCCAGTGGCTCTACTATCAGATGCAGAACAACCAGAATGTTGTAATCGGTATGCCGCTCGTTGAGTGGCACAAAGAGCGTCCTGAAGACATCAGTGAAGTTCAACTGGCCGAATTGCAGATTCTCAAGTTCCAGACCGTTGACCAAGTGGCGACGGCTACAGACGCGCAAATGCAGCGTGTTGGCATGGGTGCCGTGGCAATGAGAGAACGCGCTAAGGCGTTCTTGTCAGCCAAGGGCCTGTCTCAGCACACTGACGAACTTTCCAAAACGCGGCTGGAGCTCGACGCGCTGAAAGAACAACTCAGCATCCTCATGGAGGAGCGCAAGCCGCTCCGTGGGCGTCCAAGGAAAGAAGTGACTGATGTCGAGCACGATGCTTCAACTGGTGCAGCAAGTTACGAATGAACTGGGCGTACCTACCCCAGTCAGCGTAGCTGGCAACACCAATCAGGACGTAATTCAAATTCTGGCGCTAATGAACGCCAGCGGTTACGAACTGCTGCGTAAGGCAGATTGGCGCGAACTGACTCAGCCTCATTCATTCTTCACTGAGTACACGACGACCACGGGCACTTACAGCACGACATCACTCGTCATAACCGGCATCCCCTCGACCGCTAGTTTGGATACGACCTACATGGTCGTGGGGACCGGCTTTCCTAACGCCACCTTCATCACCAGCGTGGATTCGTCTACGCAAGTCACGGTGTCTCAGTACTCCACTGAGGCTGAGACTGCTGGCACAATCTATTTCCAGAAGGTCAAATACGACCTACCGGACGACTATGACGCCATCGTCCCGCGCACCCAATGGGACAAATCAAAGCACTGGGAAATGCTCGGCCCCGAAAGCGCCCAGCAATGGGAATGGCTGCTGTCGGGCTATATCAGCACCGGCCCGCGCATCCGCTGGAGGCTGTACGGCGGCTATTTCCAAATCTGGCCCGGTAACTCCACGGCTGAGTATCTGGGCTTTGAGTACCGCAGCAAGGGTTGGGCTAGGAGCGCGGCTGGCGCCATCAAGAACAGCTTCACGGTAGACACCGATACCTGTATCTACCCCGACCGCGTTATGGTCCTCTCGACCAAGCTGAAGTACTTCCAAGCCAAGGGATTTGACACCACCGCGCTCTACCGCGATTACCTCACTGAGTTTGACACATCGGTGGCTCAGGACACATCGGCGGCGAACCTGTCATTTGCTCCCCGCCCCGGCAACGTCCTGATTGGCTACGATAACATTCCTGACAGCGGCTATGGCCGTTAGGAGCCTCGTTCAGGGCGCTGCGGCTCAAGTACAGTCCCTGCCCGCCCCCGTGGGCGGCTGGAACGCCCGCGACAGCTTTGCCAACATGGAGGCGACTGACGCGGTAACGCTAACCAATATGTTCCCGACCGTCAGTAACGTCGTCTTGCGTGGCGGCTACTCGGAACACGCCACCGGCCTAGACGGCGAAGTCCAGACGCTGATGACCTATTCGTATGGCGGGTCCACCAAGCTCTACGCCATCACATCAGCGGGTAAACTCTACGACGTCACAACGGCTGGCGCGGTTGGCGCTGCTGCGGTCAGCGGTCTGACCAATGGCATCTGGGAATATATCAACGTCACCAACACCGCTGGCACATCCTACCTGTATGCCGTCAACGGTGTGGACAAGCCGATCCTGTGGGACGGCACGACTTGGTTGCGTGTGGACGCGGCCTCGGCTGTAGCCATTACCGGCGTGACCACGACCACGCTTGCCAACATCTGCTTGTTCAAAAACCGCGTTTGGTTCTTTCAGAAAAACACGCTGGTGGCGTGGTATCTGCCGACCAACGCGGTCGGCGGCGCGGCGCAGAAGGTGGACCTGAGCGCGGTGGCGCGGTTCGGTGGTCACCTTGTCGATCTGGACACATGGACACTGGATGCCGGTTATGGTGTTGACGACAACCTAGCCTTCATCACCAGCACGGGCGAGGTCATCGTCTACAGCGGCACCGACCCGGCCAGCGCCAACACATGGGCGCTGATCGGCGTCTGGAAGCTCGGCTCTCCCATAGGCACCCGCTGTATGCTTAAGTGGGGCGGCGACCTCCTGATCCTTACCTATGACGGCCTGATGCCTATGGCGGGGTCGCTACAGTCGTCACGCCTAGACCCGCGCGTAGCCCTGTCTAACAAGATTCAGGGAGCCATTACGGCGGCGACCACTAGCTATGGCGGCGACCATGCGGCTGTTGGCTGGCAGATTGTCTACAACGCCAAGCGCAATGCCGTCTGGATCAACGTGCCTGTGGCAACCGGCCAACAGCAGCAATATGTCATGAACACGATCACAAAGTCGTGGGCACAATTTACCGGCTGGCCCGCGACTTGCTGGGAAATATTTGACGACGATCCGTATTTCGGCGGCACCGGCATTGTCTACGTTGCGTGGGACGATACCTACGCGGACGATGGCGCGAACATTACTGCGGTGGCGCTTCAGGCGTTCAACTATTTTGGCACGAGGGGCGTTAAGAAGTACTTCACCCGCGCTCGGCCATCCATCTTCTCAAACGGTTCACCGGCCCTCTTTGTTGGCATGAATGTGGACTTTGACACCTCCAACACCACCGCGCCCCTGACCTTTACGCCATCGGTTTCTGGGGCTTGGAATACGGCCCTGTGGGACAGCGGGCTGTGGGGAGACAACAATACGATCCAAAATACATGGATCGGGATTACCGGCATTGGCTACTGCGGCGGCACACAACTTCAGAGCGCCAGCCAAGGCTTGCAGATCGAATGGGCATCCACAGACGTAGTGTATCAGGCGGGATGGGCTGGCGTATAGAAAATGGCCCGGAAATCGGGTATTGGGTGGCTGGAGAACTTGATGCGGGATATTTCGCAGACCGTTCTCAAGCTATCGGACTGTTAAAAGACGGAGAGATCATAGCGGGCATCATTTACGAAAACTGGAACAGGCGTTCGATGGTGGTTCACATCGTCATCAAAGACCGCATTACTCCAGCCTTCATCGGGGCGATATTCGATTACGCATACAACGTATGCAACATCGAGAAAGCCATTGCCCCGGTCAGCAGTGCTAATGCCAAGAGCATTAGGATGGTTGAGAAGATGGGCTTTACTGAGGAGGGGCGCATTAAAGACGCCTCTCCTGACGGTGATATAATCTTGTATACATTGAAGAAAACCGACTGCCGTTTCTTAGGGAACCGATATGGGAAAAAGTACACCAAGAGCGCCGACGCCGCCTGACTATGTGGGCGCGGCTACGGCGCAGGGCGTTGCGAACCAAGCCTCTGCGGCTCAAGGATCGTCGCTGTCGAATCCCAATATCATCAGCCCTTATGGCAATCAGAACGTAACTTGGGCCAACACCGGCATTAACGGCGCTCCGCAAGGCACCGTCACCCAGACGCTCACGCCCGCCGCGCAAGCTACCCTTGAGTCGCAGCAGGAAGTGCAGCGTGGCCTTGCCGATGTGGCCCAGCAGGGCATTGGCAACGCACAGGACATCCTCAACACGCCGTTCAGCGCCAATCTGCCTAATTTGCAAACGTCGCTTGGGCAACCGGGGCAACTAAACTACGGCCCGCAAGCGGGCCTGTACGGCGCTCAGAGTGGGCTTGACCTGTCTGGCGTTGCCCAGATGCCGGTCAACGCTGGAATGACTGGGCAACAAGCCATCATGTCGCGCCTCGCCCCGCAGATCGAACAATCAAGGGCGGCTAACGAGCAGCGTTTAGCTAACCAAGGCATCACGCCGGGGTCTGAGGCGTACAACAATTCCATGCGGACGCAGGGCGAGCAACAGAACGACCTGTACACCCAAGCCGCGCTTCAGGGCATTGGCCTTGATACAGCGGCCAATCAGCAAGGCTTCAATCAGGCGCTTGGCGCTGGTGGCTTCTACAACACCGCGCAAGGCCAGAACTTCGGCCAATCCGCTACTGGCGCTGGCCTGTACAACCAAGCCCAGAACCAAGCGTACAATCAAGGCTTGGGCGGGGCGCAGTTTGGCAACACCGCGCTTCAGCAATCTCTGGCGCAACAGCTTGCCTTGCGGAATCAACCGATCAACGAGATCGCGGCGCTTATGGGCGGCTCGCAAATCCAGAACCCGCAGTTCCAGCAGTACACCGGCCAGAACGTCGCGGCGGCTCCTGTGTTTCAAGGCGTTCAACAACAAGGCCAAGCGGCTATGGATATTTATGGCATCAAGGCCAATCAAGCCGCATCGAACGCAGCGGGAATTGGTTCTGCTTTGGGCGCTGGCGCGCAAATTGCAGGAATGTTTTCTGACAAACGCCTGAAGTCGAACATCGTGCGCGTTGGCACTCACCCGCTTGGAATCGGCATCTACGAATACGATATCTTTGACCGGCGCGAGCGCGGCGTGATGGCGCAAGAATTGCAAAAAGTCAAACCCGAAGCCGTCATGGTTCACTCAAGCGGATTCTTGATGGTTGATTACGGAGCAATCGCATGAATTATCCAATGGGATTGCCGCTTTCGGCAGAAGAACAAGCTCGCCTTTCGGCAATGCAAAACGCTCAAAACATGGGCGCTGATGCGATGTCTCCAATTACCACTTCGTCTTATAAAGGTATTAGCGCGCAACCCAGCGGAGCGGCCATGCTTGCCAAGGCGCTTCAAGGCTACGGTGCGGGACGGGGCATTAAGGCGGCAAAGGCGGGTGGGCCGCAGGAGTTTGACAAGAATTCTGTTTTTGCCAAGCCCACCATTGGTGACTTTGCCCAGCACCCAATGCAATCTCTCAGCAATTTGTTTCGGTAGGCAAAATGGCGAACATCAGCCTTACGAATTATGATTCGCAAATTGCTGAACTTCAGCAGCGACAGAGAATGGCTCAGGCGCTTCAAGAGCAAGCCCTGCAACAGCCTGAAGTGCTTACTTACAAGGGTATAGCTGCTAGGCCATCGACATTGGGCATTTTGGCTAATGCCTTAAAGTCTTACGTTGGCGCTCGCGGAGAGCGTAAATCTATTGAGGAAACGGGCCTTCTAAACAAATTAGCTAGGGAGCAAGCCGCTGCTCGTGGCTCGTCCTATATGCCCACCGAAGAACCGGCTCCCACCGCAATTGCGCCCCAAGCCCTAGCCGCAGCGTTGGGCGCTCCACCTGTTATGGACACTCAATCCGGTGCCTCGCGCGCGGCTGGAATCGCGTCTAACCCCCTTGCCGTTGCCGCCCCGCCTCCCGCAGCCCCGCCTCCCGGCATGGTGCCTAACACGCAATCTGGCGCGTCAATCGCAATGGGCATGGGGCCTAACCCCAACGCCGCGCCCATGCCCATGCCGCCAGCAGCGCCCCCTCCTGCTCCCGCTGGCGCGATGGCCCCTATTAACGTGCCGACTCCACGACCGGCTGGACCGTCTGTGGCCCAGCTTCAAGCGGGCCTGAGTAAGGCAATCTCGGACGCTGATAGCGACCCCAATCCGTATGTGCGCCAAAACGCCGCTCGGATGATACCCGTCATCCAGCAAAGCATTTCCCGCGCACAGCAGCAGGCCGACACGGCTGACGCCCGCGCCTACACCGAAGGGCGTGTCACAGAGGCTCGCACTTATGAAGACACACACACCGAAGCTCTAAGAACGGCTGATGTCAAAAGGGCGACTGACCAAGCTGAGGCGCTCATAACGGGCGGTCAATTCAGTGATGCCCAAGCTAATGTTATCAGGCAAACCGCCTCTGCCGGGTCAGAGGCATTGAACGCCGTTCGCTCAACCATAATGACGAAAGCGTTTGCGGATCACAATTCGATACTGACGCCTGAACAAGTCAGGGCGGCGGGCTTCCCGGTTGGCTCTGTGGTGTCGCAGAATGACACATCGGGCGCTATCAAGCTGGAGTACAATCCAAGGCCCGACGAGACTGCGGCCTTAAATGCCAGAACGCAGCAATTTAACGCGCAAAGCTCGCGGATGGCAGCGGAGGCGGCTCGTGACAAAAACGCCAGCGGACAATTAAATCCTGACTCGATAAAAATGAGGGCTGCTCAAGCTGAGTCTGGTGACAAATCAGCTTTCCAGTCTCTCGGCTTGGGCGCAATAGGAGCGTCTAATCGCGCAGCCATTACCAACCAAATGACGCAAGACTATTTGGGTATGGGGATGACGCCCGCACAAGCTGGGGCAAGAGTCGCTCAAATAAATTCTCAGTACGTTGGTCAAAACGCAGAAAATAGAGCCCTTGGACAACGGGCCGGAGCGGCAACATTTGCTAATGCCGAAATGCCACAAGCGGTTACGTTGGCGAAGGAGGCTTACAGCCAACTTCCTCGCGGGGCTTTTGTTCCGTTTAACAGGATGCGGCGTCTTTATGACAACAACACGAGCAGCCCAGAGCAGGCACAAGCATATATAATGGACGAGGACGCCATCACATCTTATGCTCGCGCCCTTAGCCCCAACGGCATCCCGCGTAAGGCCGACATAGAGCGCGGCGAGAAAATGCTTAGTGGGGCTAATTCTATTGAGGCCCACAACGCCACTCTGGACGCCATGCAGCTTGTTGTGGAGCGTCGTCAGGCCGCTGGTCAGGCGCTTGTCACGCCCGCAGCCCCCGGAGTTAAACCAGCGCCGACTCATACAACGCACATTAGGCCCCCCAGCATTTCCGCTGATGTATGGGCGCACATGACTCCGGCTGAACAAGATCTATTCTAATGGCAGAACTTACCCTTGAGCAAAAACAAGCAATTGCCATAGCGTCGGCTAGGGCTAGGGCTGCGGTAGCCCCCAAGCGTCTAGGCGCAATGGATACTATGGGTGGCGCAGCGGGCGCAATTCTTGATGTCATTCCCGGCGCAAGAGACGTAACGGCGGCGCTTACCACGGCCATCGATCCTCGAATGTGGACTGGCAAAATTACTCCCGGCCAATCTTGGAGAGCCAACCGTGCGGCTGTTGAATCTCAGCAGCAATCATTTCAGCAGCAACACCCGCTCTCTAATATGGCCCTTCAAACAGTGCCATTGGCGATTGCTACAGCCTTGGCCCCAGAGGTCACGATTCCCGCTCAGGCGACCAAGGCCACGCAAACCGCGACATTGGGTGGGAGGGCGTTAAGTGTAGTTCCCGTCGTGGCTAAGGGCACTTTGGGCGCTGGAACATACGGCGCGGCTCAGGGCCTTGGCAGCGCTGGCTCCCCCCAAGAAAGGCTTGCAAAAGCCACGGCCAACATATTGCCTTACGCTGCGGTTGGGGCGGCAATCCCTGCTGCTTTTGCCGCTGTCCCAGAAGCGGTTGGTGCTGCAAAGACTGTGGGCCAACAAATAGGCGCGCGACTCGCCAACCGCAACCTTACGGCAGAAGAACAGGCCGCAAGGTACGCCTCGGGCCTCATGGAGCGAACCGGGTCAAGCATTGAGGGCATGGCCCAGAACTCCATTTCCAAAGCCGGAAAGCCGATCACCACGGCGGAAATGATGGGGCCGGGCGGCGTCAACGCCGCCGCTGCACTGGCGCGGCAACAGGGGACTACGGCGGGGGAGGCAATCGGCACGATTGGTCGCGGCTCTCCTAGGGTCATGGGCCGGAATGATCGAATTTTGAACGATGCGGCTGACGCGGCTGGGGTCCACCCGGAAGCTGCTCGTGGAAACATCAAGGCATATAGCGAAGAAAGAAGGGCCGCCGCAAAGCCGCTTTACGAAAAAGCCTACGAGGGCGGCAGCACGGCCCCGCTTACGCAGCAATTCGAAGCCCAGTATGGCGAGGCGTCTCGTGTCGCCGACCAAGCCGCTCAAGCCGTCCAAGCGGCAGAGCGCGCCAATCTACAAGCCGCAGCCGCTCGCTCTCGCGCTGGCGAAAGCGTACACCTAAATGCCGGGGCATCAGACAAAGAGCAGGCCGCGAAGTCTGCGCTTGATGGTGCTAAGAAAGCTGCAAATAATGCAAGGGCGGCGGCAGACGCCATTAAAGTTCGTATGCAACAGGCGCAAGCTGACGGCAGCGCCAATGCCCCCGGCGCTGTGTGGACGCCCCGGCTGCAACAATTCCTAGACCTCCCCGAAGTCAAAACCGGGCTTAGGGAAGGTATGCGTTTAGAGCGCATAGACGCCGTAACAGAGGGCAGGCCCTTTAACCCATCAGAGTATGCCATTGTTGGCGAAGCCTCCAGCGGCGAGCCTATTGTTGCCGCCGTCCCTAATATGCGCCTTCTTGATATGGCAAAGCGCGGACTTGATCGGCAAATAGAAGCGCATACTGATGCCATAACTGGCAGAGTTGATTCTCTTGGTCGCTCGCTGGTCAAGGCTAGGGAGCCATTTCTAGCGGAACTTGACACGCTCAACCCTGATTACGCAGCCGCCCGATCTGCTGGCGGGGACTACCTTACGGCAGAGCGGGCTTATCGGGACGGCAACAAGCAGCTTTTCGACACGAGAACATCATCAAGGGATGTTCAAGAAAGGCTCGCCAAAAGTACCGCAGAACAAAGGGAAGCCTACAAAGGTGGACTCATAAACGATCTGTATGAGCGTCTGAATAACAACAGGCTAAACCTTGACGCCGTGCGGACCCCCGCCGTTCGCGAAAAGCTGACCGCTGCGTTTGAGTCCCCCGAAAGGGCGAACAGCTTTATTACAAACATTGAGCATGAAATAACGCTTCGCGGAAATGAGCGATTGCTACACCCCAGCCTTGGATCGCAGACGGCACCGCTCTCTGAGGAAATGGCAGTTCAGCGCGGCGAACGTGGTGATTCCGCGCGGTGGATTGTCGAGTTCGGTATTGAGTCTGCAAAAAGCGACCCACTTAAAGCGGCTGGTACATTTGCCGCAAGAAAGCTGTTAAGCATTGTGGATGCTTTAAGTATGTCTGGCTCTCTCAGCCAAGAAGCGAGAGACATAGTTGGCAAGGCGCTTCTGGACCGTAATCCTCAAAAAATAGCTGACTTGCTCAAGCAATACGAAGGTATGAAAAAATGAGCTACAATGGAAATGGCACATTCGTCATCAACAGCGCCGGTCAGCCCGTCTCGGCTGGACAAGTAATCAGCTCATCGGTGTTCAACGCCCTGACGGCTGACCTTGCCACGGGCCTGACCACGGCGCTCACCAAGGACGGCCAGACCACGCCGACCGCCAACATCCCGCTTGGTGGCTTCAAGCTGACGGGCCTTGGTGTCCCCACCGCATCGGGTGACGCCCTGTCCTACGGCGCGGTCGGCACGATCACCACCCTGACCCTGACCAATGCGCTCGGAATCAGCTACGGCGGTACAGGCCAGACCACGGCGGCGCTGGCTATCAACGCCCTGCTCCCGACGCAGACCTCCAACGCGGGCAAGGTTTTGACTACGGATGGATCGGTCTGTTCATGGTCCGCGACCGGCACACCCGGCACCGTCACGAGCGTTGCCATCAGCGGCGGTTCTACCGGCCTGACCACTTCGGGTGGGCCGATCACGGCATCGGGGACCATCACCCTTGCGGGCACCCTTGCCGTTGGCTACGGCGGCACCGGACTGACCGCTGGCACATCTGGCGGCATCCCGTACTACAGCTCATCGTCGGCTATGACATCATCGGGGGCGCTCACGGCCAGCGCCCTCGTCTTAGGGGGCGGTGCGGGGGCTGCGCCGACGCCGATGGCCTCGCTTGGGACCACCACCACGGTTCTGCATGGCAATGCGGGCGGCGCTCCCACCTTCGGGGCGGTATCACTGACGACCGATGTGTCGGGAACGCTGCCTGCGGGCTCTGGCGGTACGGGCATCACATCGCTGGCGTCCGGCATTGCCACATGGCTTGGAACGTCGTCGAGCGCCAATCTGGCGACGGCGATGACCGACGAGACGGGTTCTGGCTCTCTGGTGTTTGCCACATCGCCCAGCCTGACTACCCCGCTTTTGGGAACGCCGACGAGCGGCGACTTGTCCAACTGTACAGGCTATCCGCTCACCGTCCCGCAGAACTCGCAGAGCGCCAACTATACGACCGTGCTGGGCGATGCGAACAAGCACATCTTCCACCCGTCAACCGACACCAACGCGCGGACCTTCACCATCGCCGCGAACGCCTCGGTGGCCTATGTGGTCGGCACTACGCTTTCATTCGTCAACATGACGGCCAATGTCGTGACCATCGCTATCAACTCCGACACGCTGTACCTAGCGGGGACCGGCACAACCGGCTCGCGCTCACTGGCGCGTTACGGTCTAGCCACGGCGATCAAGATGACCTCGACAACGTGGCTGATCTCAGGAACGGGCCTGACCTGATGAGCGGCGTTACCCAACTGCTTCTGGCGCAGGGCGCCATCACCTACCCGCCCCTTACGGCCTCTGTCGGGCCCGACTCCCAATACTGGACGGGTACGCTTGGCAACTACACAACCACGCAAAATATGGTCTGCACGGCAGGCGGCGGCGACGGGAATTACACCTACGCATGGGGTGTTGTGTCGGGAACGGGAAACGTGAATGACGGCACAGCGGCGGCGACAGGCGCGACTGACATAACGAACAACACCTCGACCTTCAACTGCACCGTCTCTGACGGGGCCGGTTCGACCCCCGTTGTCAGCAATACCGTGAGCGTTGGTTGATCCATGAGCATAGAACCAGATTCCCGCGAAGTGGACGCCCGACTCAACACCCACGAGGCCGTTTGTGCAGAACGCTACGCGGGCATTAACGCCCGCTTGCGGCGCATGGAGGCCACCCTCATGGGCGGCGTGGGGGCTATCTTCCTGATGCTGCTGGGCATCGTCCTGAAGATGCGTGTCTGACATGAAGGACCGCCTCGTCCTCGTAATCGTAATCTGCACCCTGTCTGCGGTCATGGTTTCCGTGATCGGCGTCTTGCTGTCCGGCCTGTTCCAGCCAAGCGTGGACAATACGGAAATCTTCAAGATTCTCGGTCCCGCGTTTCAGACGATTGTAGGGGCTTTTGTCGGGGTTCTGGGCGGAAGGGCGATGAGAGATGAAAATAAGTGAGCATTTCTCCCTTCAGGAACTGACCAAATCCCAGACCGGCGAGCGTTTGGGGATCGACAACCTGCCGTCCGACGCGCATTTGGCACGCCTGACCCTGCTCTGTGAGAAGGTGCTGGAGCCGATCAGGGCGCACTATGGCAGGCCCATTACGATCAATAGCGGGTACCGGGGCCAGAAGCTGAACAAGGCCGTTGGCGGGGCTGCTACTAGCCAGCACTGCAATGGCGAGGCGGCGGACATTGAGATTGCCGGGGTCGCCAATGGCGATCTGGCGAACTGGATCGAAACAAACCTCGACTACGACCAGTTGATCCTAGAGTGTTATAAGCGCGGCGTCCCCGACAGCGGCTGGGTCCACGTTTCTTACAAGCCCGCTGGAAACCGTAAGCAAGAACTGACAGCCAGCGTGGTGGGCGGCAAGATGACGTACACCCCCGGCATCAATCCATAAGGAGAACTGCTATGGGATTCCTCAAAGGTAAGAAAACCTACGTCACTGCCGGTCTGGCCGTGATTGGCGCTGGAGCAGCCTACGCGGTCGGCGATGCTACCGCCGTGCAAGCTGCCCAGATGGCCGTCACCGCCCTGCTGGCGGCTACCCTGCGGAACGGGATGCGCTAACCACCGCTTCCGGGTCAGCAAACCCAAACATCGGCAGGAAGAAGAACGGCTGGCCGCGTTCGCGCATCAGAGCCGCGCCTTGGATTTCATTGGCAGCGTCCCATGCGGTAAGCCACATAATATCCCATGTGGCATCCCATGCAGCATCTAGTACGGCACCGCCTACGGCTTCGCGTGTGGCAGCTCCCGCGCCGCCCCGTGCGGCAATTCCTGCGGCACTCCATGCGGCATCCCGCGCGGCAAGCCCTGCGGCTTCCCAACCCCCTGCGGCATCCCCTGCGGCAGCCCGTGTGGCATCCCATTGCTCCGGCGTCATCGCCTTAAGGTGGCGCAGGAACGCCTCGACGGTGGCGGTTTCTGGTCCGTATTTCATGGCACAGGGCCGCCTATTGGGTAGGTAGCGCCAACCGGGGCTTGGGTGACGACTTTGGTCCCCACGGCTATCGGAGCGCCCTGTACATCCTCGCTGACCGGGCCGTAGCAGTTAGCCAGCATCGGGCCAAACAAACGCGCCCGCTTGGTCTTGGTGCAAGCAAACGAGAACATATTGCTGATGCTAGTGGTCGGGGTGCCCCCGGTCACGAACGTGCGCGGGACGGCTGGCGTGTTGCGCTTCCACGTTGGGGCCTGAGCGAACTTCTCCCGCACCTGATACAGCGACCAGACTTGGTTTGGACCCGGTTGGGTGCAGGAGCCTTTCATGTTGCCGCCGGTAACATCCGCCACAGACGGGCCGTGCAGGACAGGGCAGACGGCCACGGCCTCTGGGTACATGACGACCGTGCCGTTGGCGGCGTTAACCGCGATCTGCTTACCCGTAAGCGCGGCCCCAGAGGCGGCGCACAAAGCGAACGGCTGGTGGCAGAACACGAACGTGTTGTCGGCGCGAGCCGGGGCGACCGGCAGCAGCAGGGCCGCAATGGCGATGTACAGTTTCATTTCGTCACCTTTTTCTTTGAGCCGCCAATTCGGCCATCACCGTCGCCATCCATTGCTAGGCCGGTGATGTATTCGATGAAGTCGCGTTGCGAGGTCATTGGTCGTCTTCCCCAAAAACTTCGCAGCTTTCCTCGCACCCGGCACCCATATCTAGGTCGGCATCGAAAACGATTGCGTCGTCGTGAGCGGGAACAAACGTGCCTTTTTTGGTTTCGTATTCGGCAAATAAATCCTCAACCGATTTGTTGCCCCTAAAAAATGTGCGCTTATAGCCCGCCGGTAAGGGCGGGTCTCTCAAAAACTCAGGTCCTACAAGACCATATCTTTCCTCCATACGGCGAGGAAAGTCATAGGCCGCTGGGTTTTCCGCTATGATTGTGAGGTGTTTGCGGAGCGATTTTTTCCAGCACCATTTGCAGTTGCCTTGATACCCTTTCAACTCCAAACGGAACGTCTGGTCAGCCCACCAGCTATTTATTTTTGGTTTGGTCATCGGGTGTTCAAACGCCAAAGGGTAAACGATGCGGCGCTCAGAGGCCCTGACCGACACCCGGTCTATTTCGTCGGCGCGTATGCCTATCGCCAGATCGTAGGAGCCGTTTTCCCAACCATAGGACCGCGCGAAGGCTTCGATTGGCTTTTGCTTTAGCCCTCGTGTGCAGTCCTTGAACTTTTGGTTTGGGATGCCGTATTTTTTAATGGACGCTTCAAAAGGCGCCCCCTCCCGATTGGCCGTGTCGAAGTTCACAATCTTGAAGCCGGAAGATTTACGCTCTCCGGGGTATTGCACCGCCTCTATCCAGCGGGTGCCAAACCCAAACGCCACATCGCAGGCGTGAACAAACTCCAGCGTTTGCTCGTTCTCCTGACCTGTGTTGGCGAACACAACAAGGATGTCATCGTACCTCTCACGCCAATTTTGCATAATCCACCGCGTCATATACGCGCTGGTTTCTCCACCAGAAAAACTTATCAGAAGGCGGTCAGCCATTTCGTCTAGCGTTACATCACTCAGTGGCGTCATTTCGCGGGGTCCTCGATGCGGGTGGCGTCGGAGAGGGCTTGGTCTGCTTCGGTCATGACTTCACCCGCTTCTTGCTGCCGCCAATACGGCCATCACCGTCGCCGTCCATCTTTGCGATCTGGGCGCGGGCCTCGTCGAGCAGCGATTGCAGATACTGGGCCGTAGCATGAAGGCCCGACAGTTCGTCTCGCAGCTTGCTGATGGTCAGCCAAGGCAGGAGTGCGTCACGGATGTTCATTTGCTTACCCTACCATAAATCTCATCATTCCACCTTTCAATGAGGGCCATCGAGTGCGGTGACGCCTCCTTGGAACCGGGGCGCAGGGGCCGCAGCCCCTTCAGCGCCCGCAGACGCATAGCGATGGCCTGATCCAGATAGGCTTGCGTCACGAAGCCGCTGCCAGACGCAAGCAACTTTTTGTCGTCGTCGTAAATCGAATAGCCATGCACGGCTGACCCGCGCGGCGGCTTGTAGGTATCAATCTTAACTTCCATCACACAGTTCCTCTCGCATCATTGGAATGAAGTCCTTCAGGCGCAGCACAACGCGCCACTCCTGACCGTTCTGCCTAAACACTACCAGTGGCACTTGGCTTGCGGGCGTACAGGCTTCAATCTGCCTGACCCACTGCATCACGGCCAGCGTTTCGCGGCGCTTGACCTCGATACGGAACTTGCCAACCTCAATGTCATCCTCACCGTTACGCGCCTGACCCAGCTTGCGCTTGACGACCGTTCCCAACTCGTCTGTCAGGAGGGCGGCAAGCTCGTTCTCGCCGCGAGCGCCTTTGTTGCGGGACATTCTGCCGGTCATTGGTTGTTCCTTTGTGTGTTTTTAAGGTGGACAGCTTCCACCTAATCAAAAGGGATTTCGTCATCAAACGGCACCGGCCCAGTGTACGGCTCTTTAGGAGCCTTGCTGACAGGCGCTTTAACGTAGCGGCTCCTCGCCATCATCTTGACCGGCGAAGGGGCCTCAGCAAGCTCTGGCGGGGCCACAAGCAGGGGCGTATGCAAACTGCATCCAACACGCTGCTCGTTCCCAGTCAACGAGCGGCCATGATGCGAGCAACGCCACAGGCCACCGGCATAGGGCATGGCTGACACGCAAGTGCGGCAATTGGTTTCTGGCGCAGCTCCGTGGTGGCAGAACTTGTACATATCGCACATCTTGCACTGCCAGTAGGTCGGGTCTTCGCTCAATTTAATCGGAGGCGTTTTGGCGGCAATCAGCCGATCTTTGCGCTCGACAATCTTGGCGTACTCCTTGGGATCGAAGTGAACCCATTCGGTGTGCAGCTCGTCGGTGTTTTTGTTGACTGCAAAATACAAGGCGCGGTCGATCTTGAGCAGGCCCATATAGCTTTGCATCTGGGCGTAATGCTGTGGCTTAACTTCGTAAACGCCAGTCTTGATAAGCTCTCCAAAAGCCTTGTCGCTCATCGTTTTGACTTCCAGCACCGCCCACGACTTAGGCGCTTCAGGAAAGCCTTGGCCTATGCCATCGACGGAACCGCCGAAGTGGCCTGACTCGTCGCGGCACTCAATCTGCTTGCCGTCATCGTCGGTATGTAGGTCCACGCCTATAGCACGCAGTTCCTCATAGACACGGGACTCCTCACGCTTGCCGGTGCCAAACAGGCGCTTGATGCGACCGGCAAAGTGCGGCTGCACCGCCCAGTGGAAGTTCAGCCAGACATAGCGGTCACAGTGGTGCCCGATCAAACTCGCGCCCATGTGTTCGCGGTGGTCGTCCGACTGGGCAGAGTACCAGTCGAATATCCTGCTTTTCGTGGTGTGAATCGGATCGGGCACTTGTGGCATGACTACTTTTCCCAAGCCTTCTTCGTGGCTGAAGCCGGGGCGGCGAAGTTCGTAACCATGCGCGGCGCGCTCTGGGATTGAGCGGGCTTGTAAGTGATTACCTTGTTGCGCGTCGGGTCTTTCCGGTCGATGTCCAGAATGAGCTTGAACGGCACATCGTGGATGCTTTCGGTGTCCTTGGCGTCGGGTTTACCGCAGGCCACCAGCAGCCTATTCAGGGCGGCGCGGCTGATGTCTTCGGCTTGCTTGTTCGGGTTGACGATGTTCAGCCGTTCCCAAATCTTGCGACCGGCGCTAGGCCCGTCGATAATGTCGATCACCAGTTCGATGTACTGGCCGTTTCCAGCCTTCGTGTCCTTGAGGTCTGAGGCGGACACCATCGCGGTGTACTCGCCGGGGGCCAGAGGCTCGAAGGTCGGTCGGTCGTCAACGTAGCTGCTGACATCAAAATCAAATGTGGGCATTGGTTTAATCCTTGTTGCTGATTGCGTTTTCGAAGGCTTCCCATGACAGCGGGATGCTGTCGGGCAGTTGATAGCGGTTTTTCGCCATGTAGGCCGGACGCTCGTTGCAATAGAGCAGACGTTCGCCCGTCGAGATGCCCCGATTGGTGGTTTTGTTGAAGCCAACGTCATCGTGCTTGACGATGGTCTTGTAGTTCGCAAACAGCACGGCATCGCACCATTCGCGCACGAGAGCATTGGAACGCTCCTGTAGTTTCGGCTGGTAGCGGTCGAAGGGTTCAACCTCCGGGCTATCGAACCGCTTGATAGTGGTGTGAGCAATAAGGATCACCACCATGCCGCGCTCAAGCCGCAGGGCGTTCAGGCCCTCCAGTATGACGCGCCACTTCTCCGCAGCGATGAGCGCCCCCTTGCCGTAAGCAAGGTCTTTGGCGTCATGCTTGGTATCAATCTCGCCTTGAATGATGGCCTCCAGCCAATCAAGGCTGTCGATCACCACCGTGCCGAAGCTGTGGTCTTCCTGATACAGCGTGGCGATGGCGCTCATCACATCGTCTGTGCTGGTCGCGATGGGGAAGTGCTGTACTGGCAAGGAGCCCAGCCCGTCCTCGGTGAGAATGAAGATCGGGTTAGGCGCACCGGCTGCAAACGTGGTCTTGCCGATGCCCTCCACGCCGTACAACTCAATGCGCGGGGCAGAGATGGTATCGTTTACGCGGATTGATTTAAGGTCCATCCTACAGCTCCACCGTAATGTGCGTCTTGGCGGGCTTGGAGTCGATCACCGGGGCAATCTCAAGCCACAGCTTCGGGTACTCGTCCCGAATTGCCTTCAGCTTGGTATCGTCCAACTCGAACTTAATCTTGATCGGCACGAGAGCCTGATCCCAGTCGTGGGTAAGGTCGTTCAGAGCCTCAACGTCGGCCTTGAACGTCGTCTTGGCAGTGCTGACAATCTTGAAGCCGGTATCAAGGTGCGTCGTCGTGCGACCTTCCTTGTTGGGCTTGATCTGCTCCAGCATTTCTTCCTCAATGGCGAGGCGCTGGACGTTGGCCTGACGTTCAAGGCGCTTGGCCTCAATCCAGTCAGCAGCAAGAGTTTCTAGGCTTTTCATCGTTTGGTTCCTGTTTGTGGCGACCCGCAATCGGGCAAATCAGGTAGATCACCTATTTGTTTTAGGCGCAATATGATTTTTCGGAAACTTTACGGTTGCTAATCTTTTTTTGTGGATTAGCGTGGCTGCTTCGCCTCAAGGAAAAATCAAAATGGCTAACATTAAGGGCCGCTGTGAGCCCGCCTATAGCATCGTTACGTCTTTTGGTGGCGTGACGCAAACGGCAAAAATCTGCGGCATAACCCTTGGCGCTGTAAGCCGATGGATGTCAAAGGACGGCGGCGGCGGCGTTATCCCTACAGCGCACTGGAAGGCCCTGCTGATCTATGGCCGCGCGCACGGCATAAAAATTACCCTGACCGCTCTTTCTGGAATAGTCCTTTAGCCTGACGCCACAAGGCTGCGCCATGAACAATTCAGACTTCCTGCTTGCCGCTTACGGTAAGCTGCAAAACAATTACGGCTGGACGGCATCCTTTGCCAGTGACCCAAACGATCCCGCAGCCGGGGCATGGGCCGGTCAACAGTGGACCGCGAAGCCTTTACAGGCGGCGTTTATAAACTCCCGCGCCGAAAATAACAATTTCTACTCTGTCGGCGTAATGAACACGCCAGATGTGCCCAAGCGGGCCAAGAGCCTGTTCAAGCGCCTTGCCGTGCTACTGGCCGACGATGCAGACCCCGGCTCACTGATGGGGCCAACGTCCTACATTCTCGAAACAAGCGCCGGGAACTATCAGATTGGCGTGTTCCTCGATCCTGATGATCCCGATACGGCAAACGGCCCGCTGATCGACATTGTGCTTTCCTACATGGCCTCGCGTGGCATTATCAACGCCGACGCCAGCGGCAACAACCCAGTGCGTTACGGGCGGCTTCCTAACGGTTGCAACACGAAGAAAACGGCTAGTGGCTTTGTTTCAAAGCTGCATCACTTTGACGGCCAGCTTGTCTACTCGCTTGAGGACGCAGCCGCATCGTTTGGCATCGACTTGGCAGACGCACGGGAATGGGCCAAGAACCCGCCGCTGCAAGAAGTGAAGTTCACCAATCCCAAGATGGATGGTGTCGAAGCCTTCAAGCAGCTTATCAATCCCGACCTTGCAGAGCGTAGCTACCATGACCCGCTGCTGAAAATCAGCGCGGCGATGGTTTCTCGCGGCATGGACAAGGACGGCGCGCTGTCCATGATCCGCGCCCTGATGCTGGCTATCAAGCCTGATGAAGGGCCGGAATTGTCGCGCTGGGAAGCCCGCTTTGGGCATGACCTTCAACGCATGGTAAAAGGCGCTGATAAGTTCGCACCAGAGGCGGGGCCGGATGATGAAAGCGTTGTCCTGACCTTGGATGAGCTGGAGGCTCGAACATTGAATGTTAACTGGCTGGTCAAGGGCCTGATCCCACGCGACGCGCTGGGGATGGTGTTCGGTGGCTCTGGTACCTACAAGTCGTTCATCAGCCTAGACCTTGCCTTGCACGTTGCACACGGCTTGGACTGGACGGGGCGGCGAACAGAAGCCGGGGCGGTCCTGATTGTCGCCGCTGAAGGCGGGGCCGGGATATTCCGCCGCGTTCAGGCTTGGCACCGGCACCACGGCCTAGAGCGGGCAAAGAATGTCTTCGTGTGCATCACGCCGTTGATCCTGTCCGAAGAACACAGCATGGAAGTGCTGCGTAACTCGATCTCGAAAATGCCAGTAAGTCCTGCCCTAGTCATTATCGACACGCTGGCGCAGACGTTCGCGGGCGTTGAGAATGATAGCAGCGACATTTCAGCTTATCTGAGGTCCATCAACAGCGAATTGCGGGCTGAGTTCAACACCTCCGTAATCATCGTGCATCACTCAGGCCACACAGTCTCAGAGCGCCCGCGTGGATCGTCGGCCCTGATCGGCAACCTAGATTATATCCTTGGGGTGTTTCGGCCAGAAGGCGACGAGCGCACGGCTAGACTGTCGGTCATCAAACAAAAGGACAGCGACAAGATCGACGACCTTTATTTTGATATGCGGCACATCGTTTTGGGCGTCGATGAGGATGACGAGGAGATTAGCAGCCTTGTGGCCGAATGTGGCAAAGGGCCTTCAGAGCTGGGCCGCACTAGCAAGTACGATGGCGCAGTCATTCGCGCACTGAGCGACGGGCCTAAGTCTGAGGATGATTTGCGGAAGATGACGGCTGAATTAAGCCACAACCCCACGACAGCCCGGAAGGGACTGCGTGAGGCTATTAACAAGCTGGAAGCCGCCCGTCAGATACGATCACTTGGCGGCTCAGTATGGGCCTTGTCGCCTCACACTATCTAGCGCCAAAATACAAAACCATTCGGTTGAACGACTCGCCCTTTTTAGGGGCATATGAAGTTATCGCTTGATGGTGGCCGCAATAGGATTTGCCTTTCGGGGCCTGAGCGCCGCACATCATAGCCTCGGCCATGTCGCCTAAGCGGTAATCCCCCTCGATAAATCGGCACTGGTTTGGCCTTATGTCGGCTAGGGCCAAGGCAACTTCCGAAGTGGGCTTTTCATAAACGATTGGCTTAGGTGGCGGGACGCGACGGGCTTTGAGGTTGCGCGCCAAGTGCCAGACTTTAGGCCGCGCCGTGGCAGCTATAGGCTTGTGCGGCGGATTCAGGGCGGCTCCGACAAAGCCATCACGGCGAAGCCTACGCAGCTTGCCTATGACCGCGTTCCGGCTTCCAATGCCCATGTTTCGGGCTATCTGAGAGGCAGACAAACCCGCGTTAAACAGGTTAATTAGCTTAACAACGCGCTCGTCACTCCAGCCCTCATTCGGAATCGGATTGTTCTTCACGCGCTTTCTCCCTCGCTAGACGTTTGGCTGTGTGTGTGCGACCGGCGGCGCGGCCTATGGCGACATAATAGGCATGGATAAACTCAGGTGTCTTAGGCAGGCCCCTGATAGACCTTAGTTGGCTTTCGCCCCGGCCATTGCGTCCGCCCTTAGCACAGCCCTCTTTGCGTTGCTCTTTTGTGTAGGGTTTTTTCATCGTTCCTCTCTTGGGCGGCAAAGGGTGCAATTAAAGAACGTCTTGGTTTGAGCGTCCCATACCGCGTGGGAGCCCTTGAACAATCTAGCGCCGCAGCGGCACGTTGTCGCGTGTTGAACGGCTTGGGATTTCATGGCTCTAGCTCGCTGGCGCAAGCCTCGCAGATCAATCGTTCTTCTCCGTCGACCACAATCAGGACCGGCGCATACTCTTGCTCCTCGCAAGCCCAACAGCCGCTCTGGTCGCGGGCCATAACCTTGTCGTGGAGCTTCCACATCTTTGCGCGGCTCATCCCCCACCGCACCGCCGGCGCGGCTTTAAGGGCGATTATTTTGTCAAAAGTAATCATCGTGATCCTCTCAATTCCATCCTAGCGGTTATCGCCAGACGTTCTATCCGATACAGCAATTCGACCGCCCGCTTCCGCGCCGCCGCCGTGGTGTGGTTCGCAGCGAACACGCGGCCAACCTCAGTCGTCAGGCCCTGCAACGCGGCGTAGGTCGCGCGGGCTTCTGCGCTCACGGGGGCATATGATGAGAGGGTGGCGAGCTTGCTCACGGTTCCATCTCCTGTCTCGCCGCCCAAATTGCGGCCTCTATCTCGTCTGTGGTTTCCGCCTCGCGCAACGTATTCAGGAACGGGCGGAAGCGGTGGACGGGAAAGGGTTTTGGGATGGTGGCTGGTTGGAGCGCGATAAGCAGCTCGCGGGCGGTCATTAGGCGATGCAGTATTTCCTCATCATCGGGCGCTAGGTTGTGCGCGGTTTCCAGTACCAAAGCCTCAGCCAGTATGGCGACGAAATAATCCGGCTCTGGCAAATAGGCCAGTTTTGACGCGCGATAGGGGAAGGGGAGGATGTCGGCCATTGGCTAAATGTCCTGAAATTCGGTTAATGGGATTTCGATAAGCGGTTCGGTGTCGCTGGCGTCGCCTCTATCGGTGCGTCCGCCTAGTAATACGCGAAGGGGCCTATTCGATACGGTTGTGAACATGGTTCGCCCCGGCCATGCGACCACGAATAAGCCGGGAACGTGGGCGCTCTGGACTAAGCTATTCATGGCCGACCATTTAGCAAGTGATAACCAATAAGTCTCGAAGGTCCGCGTTCTGACCTTTATTTCAACAAAAGCCTCCAGCGTCTCGCCGCTGAACAGGGCATAATCGTAAGCATAAAAGGCCTTCAGCTTTCGCACATCGTAACCCCAAGCGGTAGCTACACGTTCGGCTGTGTTGCGTTCGCGTTCGGTATCGCTTGGGGTTTCGTATGTGGGGCGCATTAGAGCTTGCTCGCTACCCATGCCCATAAGGGCGCTGTTAGGGCATAGAGGGCCGCTAGGGCGGTCCCTAGGGCTATTGTGATGATTAGGTCAGTCATTGTGGCGTTTCCTGTTTCCTGTTGATGGTAGGGTTAGAGTGGGAGCCGCCCCAGTGAGGCGGCTCCGGCTCAAAACCTAGTCCTCTGAGGGATAGAAACACAAGTCGAAGCTATAATAAGGCTCAACAATCTTGCCCAGCGCGTCACACAGGGCGAATGACGCTCCGATAGCCCATTCATAGTCGCCAGCCTCATACGCGACACACCAGCAGGTGTCGTCGCTGTAGTGGCGAGCTTCGCCGGGCGCGCGGATCATGACCTCCTTGTCGGGGTTACAGCCTTCTTCGGCGGCGATGTTACGAAGCTCGCCATAAACCGCCTTGGCGGCTTGCTCTGCGCTCATGGCGCGGGTGACGACGTTGGCTAGGCGGGTGGCGTAGGACATTGTGGCGTTTCCTGTTGGTGGTTGATGGTAGGGTCTAACACTACCCACAGCGGACTGTGGGTAGCTGCTAGAACCTAGATGGCGTAAACGTAGGGTAGCGCCCGCTCGGCAAGGTCCAAGGCCGTGCGCTTGCCTATAGGCTTGGAATACTGCCAAGTGCCCCCAGCGCAACGAACGGCCATCGCCCATCGCCCCTTGTAGGGGACGGCGCGCACATCGCCCGCGAAACTGTCAGCCCAGCAATAGCCAAGGTCGATCATAGTGATGTTCATAGTGGCGTCCTCGTTTGAGTGGTTGATGGTTGATGGTAGGGTCTACTGAGGCGCTCAGATTGTGGCCTGAGCGCCCTATAGAGCCTAGTCGTCGGCGCGGAGGTCGACCGTGGTGGTGTCGGTGGTGGTCATGGGGTGGTCTCCTTCAGGTTGATGGTGCGGCGGAATGCCGACCATGAGTTTATTGAGCCTTTGGGTTAAGCGGTAACCGGCTACCGCTGCGCGAGGACGTAGTCGCGGCGGGCGGCGTCCTCAAGGTCGTAGCCGTGACGCCACTCGGCGAGGCCGGGGCTGTCAGTCCAC
>Ga0209086_10000508_pt1 | contig 33976 bp, 26 predicted proteins | sample M_130207_XF_Meta_FD_187312 | JGI IMG/M metagenome (GOLD analysis project Ga0209086, IMG submission 187312) | Freshwater microbial communities from Lake Montjoie, Canada to study carbon cycling - M_130207_XF_MetaG (SPAdes) (version 2) | ecosystem: Environmental > Aquatic > Freshwater > Lake... | reverse complement strand
ACGATCCTCTTGTACCAGAAGAACCAGACGTTCCCGACGAACCGTTTGCACCGGAAGTGCCCGATGAACCTGATAAACCTGACGAACCAGACGTTCCGTTAGAAGTTCCGCTTGTTCCAGATGAACCCGATGAACCGGTTGTTCCACTACTTCCCGACGATCCTCTTGTACCAGAAGAACCAGACGTTCCCGACGATCCATTAGCACCAGAGCTTCCGCTACTGCCGGACGTTCCACTTGATCCCGAAACTCCGGATGTACCAATATCTCCAGTATCGCCAGTTCTTGTATATTCAACGGAAACAATATCTGCTTCTATTGGAGAGTTACCAGAAATATAATCTACTTGAAATTTGACCCAACTAGGATTTAAACTTGCAGAAGTTACAGCAAATATCGCAGAAGCAGATTGACTTCCAGATACTCCGTTTATAAATAAAAATCCTTTTTGAAATGAAGTTGAATCGTCCCATGTAGATATATAATTGTATACACTTGACGAGTCATATGTAGTTCCACTTAGTGCAATAGTTGAAACAGTAGAATTGCTACCATTTGAATTTGAGAGCGTAAATATTACAGGAGATCCTGCCGATCCAACGTTGGTAAGTTGTCCTGTTATTTTATAAGTACCGATAGCAAAACCGCCAGCACCTGGTAATCTTGAAACAAGTACACCGGTATTTACACCAGACCCAGTAACATTCATACCAACTTCAATTGGTCCGCCACTAATAAACGAAAGTATTTTGAGGTCCGCAGTTGGTCCAATATAACCAGACACAAGTACCACAGACCCAGTTCCACTACTATATCTTAGATATCCACCACTTGGATCTGACATTATGGAACTGTCATTATATTTGTATATTAGACCAGAACGAATGCCATCTTCACCACTTGTTCCAGACGAACCTCTTGAGCCGCTGCTACCAGAAGATCCGCTTGAACCGGATATTCCGGAAGTACCAGATGAACCAGTCGAGCCACTGCTACCAGACGAGCCAGTTGATCCCGACGAGCCTCTTGTACCAGATGTTCCCGACGAGCCACTTGCACCAGATGTACCAGAGGAACCGGTTGCACCAGATGTTCCCGACGATCCGTCGTTTCCACTTGTTCCAGACGAGCCTGTTGAGCCACTGCTACCAGACGAGCCGGTTGATCCCGACGAGCCTCTTGTACCAGATGTTCCTGACGAGCCGTTCGCACCAGATGTGCCGGATGTTCCAGAACTGCCGGAAGTTCCACCTGTGCCACTACTTCCAGAAGAGCCTCTGGTTCCAGAAGTTCCACTGGTACCGGCGGTTCCACTTGAACCAGCATCGCCGGTTCTTAAAAATTCTACAACAAGATTTTCATTGTTTGCTGGAACAAATCCCGAAACATAATTTACATTCAACAATAGCCACGATGTATTTAATGTTACAGCATCTACTGAAAATATTGTGTATGTTGGACTGTTATTTAAATTTCCCTTAATTGACAAAAATCCTTTTGGTGATGAAGTTGAATCATCCCAAGTAGATATATAATTTGTAATATTCAACGCATCAAGTGTTGTTCCACTTATTGCTACGTTTGTAGTTGCTGGAAGAGTACCGGTTGAAGAATTTAGTGTGAATATAACAGGAGAACCGGCAGAACCAACATTAGATGTTTGCCCTGTAATTTTGTAAGTTCCAGTTGCAAATCCGCCAGCACCTGGTAGTTTTGTAACTACTACATTTGGATTTACTCCAGATCCTGTAACAGTCATACCTACTTCGATTGGACCTCCGCTAATAAATGAAAGTATCTTTAAATCAGCCGTTGGTCCAATATAACCAGAAACAACCACAACAGAACCTGTACCACTGTTATATCTTAAATATCCAACACCTGGATCAGACATTGACGAGCTATTACTATATTTGTACAACAATCCACCTTTATCACCTTGAACGCCGCTGGTACCACTTGTACCAGACGTTCCACTTGTACCGGTTGAGCCACTTGAACCTGTTGAACCAGAAGAACCACTTGTGCCAGATGAGCCAGATGAACCGCTAGTACCAGAAGTACCGTTTACTCCACTTGTGCCACTTGTACCGTCTGTACCACTTGTACCGTCAGTTCCCGAGGTACCATCCGTTCCACTCGTGCCGTCTGTGCCACTGGTTCCACTTGTACCGTCTGTACCACTTGTACCGTCAGTTCCCGAGGTACCATCCGTTCCACTCGTGCCGTCTGTGCCACTGGTTCCACTTGTACCGTCTGTACCCGAGGTACCATCCGTTCCACTCGTGCCGTCTGTGCCACTGGTTCCACTTGTTCCGCTATAACTCAAAGCATAACTTGCCGTTAAAGCATATGAAGCTGTGTCTGCATTTATTGCATATGATGCAGAAATAGAATACGAAGCACTTGGCACCAAATCAACATAACTTGCTGTGATAGCATAACTTGATGAAGCATATGCAAAGCCGCTCACGGTCAAATCTCCGTTAATTTCAGTATTGCCGTTTACAACCAATCCATTTGAAGCTATAAATGCGTTTTGAATCATACGACCATCTTTATATATTTAACAATCCAAGTTCCAGACAAAGGAGTGGCCAACAAATGTATGCTGCCACTTATATTATTTACAGACAATGATACTGGCACATATCCAATTTGACTTACTTCTGTTACATAGAAACTGGAAGATACATTGTTCCAACTTGACATAACTTCATTAACTTTGATATCAGATCCATTAGAAATAGAAACCAACCATCTTGCTGCATTTCCATCACCAATCAATTGAGAATCTATATCAGCAGAACCAGAAATTGTTACAGAGTTTGCGGTGAATGATCCAGTAGCTCCGCCATCTCCTCCACCAACAATATTCAATACTTCCAATGTACTGTTTTGATTTATAATGTTATAATTTATATTTTGAGAAATTGGTGGTTGATTTGAATCAGCCAAGTTTCCATCACCAACAGACACAGATGTACGTTCTCCAGATTGTCCAATTGTACCAACAATTTTTTCATGAACATCAAATACAACTTTTCTTGGTGTAAATGCTTTTTGAACAACTGATTTATAATTTTCAAATTTATCTGGTAATAAATAAGCATTTACCATCATGCTAAATGTGCTGCGTACAATACGATCTTGACCAGCATCATTTGTTGTTTCAAAATTATAATCGCTGATGCTTGTTCTAAATTTAAATCTATTTTTATCACCCCAATAATCTTCTGTAGCAAAATTTATTGCTTCTACAACAGCATTGCCTTGTTCAATCAGTTCTGTCCATATAATAAATTCATAGTTAATAATAACATGATCTGGCATTGCTACACTATAAATTTCTTTGACTGGCATAAATCCAGACATGGCAGAAAATCTATCATATTTATTCTTTTGTGAAAAATGTTTTACTGCTGGATATTGTAGATAACGATTGAGTGTAATCAAATTATCATTGCGTTGCATGGTGCTTCTGCGAAAAGCAATAACCGGTGTTTGTATTTTACCATTATGATCTCTGATCACACCATCTTGTTGAATAGATTTCCATTTTTCTGGTGAAGCATAATTTATTGGCACTTTTATTTGACGACCAGCATCTATTATTGTAGGAGATATAACAGTATCAAGATGTGTTAAAATAGCAGTATCAATGTCAATGAGTGTAACTGAAAAATTCTTTTCTTTGTCTGTGTCTCTGCGTAAATCATATGCTCTATTTGGCTTGTGATTTGGACCATAAGCAGCCTCTACTACTGGCTTTTTAGATTCAGCCATTTCATGTCCATGATTTATTGGATTATGTGGTGGGTTATTTGCCACTGGTTTAGTTGTTGGTCCACGCCATGCCATAAAATTATTGATTTCGTTCTAGAATGTTTAGTGAAGTGTACTTGGTGTAATGACCAAAACATATAATATCAAAACTCTTATCAGATTGACCGCCCAGCAGATTTTCTTGGGTTACATTTGAAATTTCATAAAATCTATCATTGAAGGAAACGATGTCACCAATTTCTGGATAAAACTCTATTTGACGGAGCATCTTTTCACGCATCTTAAAGATATAATTTTGACTCCTACTCGCGCCAAAATCATCGAATTCCGAATTCATGGATTCCCGCTCAATCAAAGCAGATATTTGAACTGCTGGAAAATACCATTTACCAGTTTCTGATGAAGTTTCACCATATATATTTGTTTTGGTTTCATTTGGACAAATTTTAAATATTTGAATAAGATTTTCAATAATATTTCCCATCAATTCGCCGTTGAGAGAATTAATCATATTTAAATCGCGCTGTGAGAAGTATCTTCCTTTCATATAAATTTTTATGTTAGTGAATAACCTGCTGCGGCCAAATAATATCTTACTTGACCAACACCCGTTGTATCAGTTGATACAACACCTGTATTACTTACACGATTGGTCATCGACGCACGTACTCCATTATATCCATATCCAAATATAGCTTTGTCTGACCCATAACCTGCTGCCGCTAGATAACCTCTCGCTGTGCCAACACCTGTTGTATCTGTTGCTACCACACCAGTATTGCTTACTAGGTTGGTTATTGATTGATAAGTTCCGTTTGTTCCATAACCAAATATGGCTTTGTCACTGCCATAACCCGCTGCTGCTGGAGCATATCTTGCTATTCCAACACCAGTCGTGTCTGTGGCTACTACACCAGTATTGCCGACAAGATTGGTCATTGAAACATTGGTGCCGCCGCTATTTTCCCCATATCCAAATATAGCTTTGTCTGACCCATAACCTGCTGCTGCTAAAAAATGTCTTTCTGTGCCAACACCAGTCGTGTCTGTGGCTACTACACCAGTATTGCTGACAAGATTGGTCATTGAAACAGTAACTGTTGTTTGTCCATATCCAAATATAGCTTTGTCCGACCCATAACCTGCTGCTGCTAGATAACCTCTCGCTGTGCCAACACCTGTTGTATCTGTTGCTACAACGCCGGTATTGCTAACTAGATTAGTTACATTCGCAGTTCCATACCCAAATAGTGCTTTGTCCGACCCATAACTCGCCGCTGCTAGATAACGTCTTGCTGTCCCAACTCCGGTTGTATCAGTTGCTACAACTCCTGTATTGCTTACAAGATTGGTCATTGAAACAGCAGCAGTTGAGTATCCATATCCAAATATAGCTTTTTGTGTTAAATATACAACAATAGGATCAGAAAATACTTTTCTAAAATTCATTTTACTTGGTGCTGGTATTGAATTTGAATAACTTGCTGCTGCTAATTCAACTCTACCGCTCCCTACACCCGCTGTGTCAGTTGCTACAACACCGGTATTACTTACAAGGTTGGTCATTGATAGAGCCGGACCATTATCTCCATATCCAAATATAGCTTTATCACTTCCATACCCAGCTGCCGCCAGAAGATATCTTGCTGTGCCAACACCTGTTGTATCAGTTGCTACAATGCCGGTATTACTTACTTTATTAGTCAATGCGTAATATACACTGGTACCATCAAATCCATATCCAAATATAGCTTTGTCACTACCATAACCTGCCGCTGCTAGACCAAATCTTGCTGTTCCAACACCGGTTGTGTCCGATGCAACAACACCAGTATTGCTAACAAGATTGGTCATTGCACCGGTGGTTCCATATCCAAATATAGCTTTGTCTATTCCATAACCAGCAGCCGCCAAATAATATCTTGCTGTACCAACACCCGTTGTATCAGTAGCCACAACACCGGTATTGCTCACAAGATTCGTCATTGAACGAACTACAGTATTATTTCCATATCCAAATATTGCTTTATCAGTACCATAACCAGCTGCCGCTAAAAGCCTTCTCGCTGTACCAACCCCCGTTGTGTCATTTGCTACAACACCTGTATTACTTACAAGATTTGTCATTGAGTAATAAGTACTAGCATTATTCCACCCATATCCAAATATTGCTTTGTCTGACCCATAACCCGCTGCTGCTAGACCACTCCTCGCCGTACCAACACCCGTTGTATCAGTTGCTACAACGCCGGTGTTGCTTACGAGATTGGTGCTTGATTTAAGGCCGGAAGAATAATCCCGTCCATATCCAAATATTGCTTTTTGTGTAGTTGGTATATTACTAATATTCTTATATTTTATTCCATTTGGTGCTGGACCGGCAGTTGAAAAACCTGCTGCTGCTAGATACGATCTCGCTGTACCAACTCCAGTTGTGTCTGTTGATACAACACCTGTGTTGCTTACAAGATTGGTCATTGAATAGTATACACTACTATCATTGCTCCCATATCCAAATATTGCTTTATCACTTCCATAACCTGCCGCTGCTAGTTCGGTTCTGGCTGTGCCAACTCCTGTTGTATCAGTTGCTACAACCCCAGTGTTGCTTACGAGATTGGTCATTGAAACATTTACAGTTGTAGTTCCATATCCAAAAATCGCTTTATTTGTACCATATCCCGCAGCCGCTAACCTATTTCTTGCTGTGCCAACGCCCGCCGTATCAGTTGCTACAACCCCCGTATTACTCACAAGATTGGTTATTGACCAATTAGTACTTGAAATTCCATGTCCAAATATTGCTTTGTCACTCCCATAACCAGCTGCCGCTAACCTAAATCTAGCTGTACCAACACCGGTTGTGTCATTTGCTACAACGCCCGTGTTACTTACCTTATTGGTCATTGAAACATAAGAAAAGTCCCCGCTATCTCCATAACCAAAGATTGCTTTGTCAGTTCCATACCCAGCCGCTGCAAGACCATATCTTGCTGTGCCAACTCCTGTTGTATCAGTTGCTACAACCCCAGTGTTGCTTACGAGATTGGTCATTGAAACATTTACAGTTGTACGTCCATATCCAAATATAGCTTTGTCTGTACCATATCCCGCAGCTGCTAGTTGACCTCTTACTGTACCAACACCCGTTGTGTCTGTTGATACAACACCTGTATTACTTACGAGATTGGTCATTGACACAGGTCCAATTCCATATCCAAATATAGCTTTTTGTGTACCTGCTAGAACAGTGTCTATATTACTTCTATTTAAATATTTTATTGGCATATACTTTTATGGAAATATCAACTTTTTCATTTATATTTTTTTGTTTGTATATTTTCCTGTGAAAAAAATTGTTTAAGTTTATTGTTTATGTTGTTGAATAACCTGCTGCTGCTAGATAATATCGTCCAGTACCAACACCTGTTGTGTCTGTGGCTACAACACCCGTGTTGCTCACAAGATTGGTCATTGAAACAACACCACCGGGATCTTCTCCATATCCAAAAATTGCTTTGTCACTGCCATAACCCGCCGCTGCTAGACCATGTCTCGATGTTCCAACACCCGTTGTATCAGTTGATACAACACCCGTGTTGCTCACAAGATTGGTTATTGAAACCTGCGACACACTGGAAACTCCGTATCCAAATAGTGCTTTGTCACTTCCATAACCGGCTGCTGCTGGATCATATCTTGCTGTACCAACACCAGTTGTGTCTGTTGACACAACACCTGTATTGCTCACTTTATTGGTCATTGAAACACGAACACCACTAGATCCATATCCAAATATTGCTTTGTCTGACCCATAGCCCGCTGCTGCAAGTGCATTTCTTGCTGTACCAACACCCGTTGTGTCTGTAGCCACAACGCCTGTATTACTTACAAGATTGGTCATTGATACACTAACACTAGCACCATCATTATATCCATATCCAAATATTGCTTTGTCACTGCCATAACCGGCTGCTGCTAGATAACCTCTGCCCGTACCAACACCCGTTGTGTCATTTGCTACAACTCCTGTATTGCTTACAAGATTTGTCATTGAATAAGTAGTATATCCATATCCAAATATTGCTTTGTCGCTGCCATACCCAGCTGCTGCAAGTGCCTTTCTTGCTGTACCAACACCCGTTGTATCTGTCGCTACAACTCCTGTATTGCTTACAAGATTGGTCATTGAAACATTGCTCACAGCAGAAACTCCATATCCAAATATTGCTTTTTGTGTTCCAAACAAAACAATAGCATCAGCAAATACTTTTCTCCAATTCATTTTACTTGGCGCTGGTATTGTACCTGCTGAAAAACCGGCTGCTGCTAACCTCTTCCTCGCCGTTCCAACACCTGTTGTGTCTGTGGCTACAACGCCGGTATTACTTACAAGATTGGTTATTGACGTAACACCGCCAATACCAGTGCTAGAGTTTAGGGTAGTTCCATATCCAAATATAGCTTTGTCACTTCCATAACCAGCGGCTGCTAATTCATATCTAGCAGTTCCAACTCCCGTTGTGTCAGTTGCTACAACGCCTGTATTGCTCACAAGATTGGTCATTGAAGCGCCGGAATTACCTTCCCTTCCATATCCAAAAATGGCTTTGTCCGACCCATAACTCGCCGCTGCTAGAAATGGTCTAGCTGTACCAACACCCGTTGTATCATTTGACACAACGCCCGTGTTGCTCACAAGGTTGGTCATTGATAAAAAAGTGAAGGCACTGTTAACTCCATATCCAAAAATAGCCGTGCCTGTTCCATAACTCGCCGCTGCTAAACCATATCTTGCTGTACCAACGCCCGCCGTATCAGTTGCTACAACACCGGTGTTGCTTACAAGATTGGTTATTGCTGTAACGGTTCCTGTGCTTCCATATCCAAATATTGCTTTATCTGACCCATAACCTGCTGCTGCTAGATAATTTCTGGCTGTTCCAACGCCCGTTGTGTCATTTGCTACAACACCAGTGTTGCTCACAAGACTGGTAATTGAAAGATTGACGTTGAAACCGTCTCGACCATCATATCCATATCCAAATATTGCTTTGTCACCGCCATAACCAGCGGCGGCTAACTGTATTCTTATTAATCCAACACCCGCCGTATCTGTTGACACAACACCAGTGTTACTAACCAGATTGGTATCAGAAGTATAATATGGCGCACCGTTGATGGACCCATACCCAAATATAGCTTTTTGTGTTCCTGCTAAAACAGTTTCTACATTAAATCTATTTGTAAATTTCATTTTACTTGATGCTGGTATTGTACCCGCCGAAAAACCCGCTGCTGCTAGACCGGTTCTTGCTGTACCAACACCCGTTGTGTCTGTTGCTACAACACCATTGTTGCTCACAAGATTAGTTATTGATTGGGCACCACCGCCAGATCCATATCCAAATATTGCTTTGTCTGACCCATAAACCGCCGCCGCTAGTTGATATCTTGCTGTACCAACACCCGCTGTGTCCGTTGCTACAACACCTGTGTTACTTACAAGATTGGTGATTGATGTAACATTAACAAACTGACTATATCCATATCCAAATATGGCTTTGTCTGACCCATAACCCGCTGCCGCCAGATAAGCTCTTACCGTTCCAACGCCCGTTGTGTCGGTTGACACAACACCCGTGTTGCTTACAAGATTGGTCATTGATGAATACTGTGAACCAACCCCATATCCAAACAGTGCTTTGTCACTACCATAACTGGCTGCTGCCAGATAAGCTCTTTCTGTTCCAACACCCGTTGTGTCGGTTGCTACTACACCGGTGTTGCTAACCTTATTGGTCATTGATTTACTTCCGCCGGAACCATATCCATATCCAAATATTGCTTTGTCTGTTCCATAACCCGCCGCTGCTATCTGATTTCTTTCAGTTCCAACACCCGTTGTATCAGTTGCTACAACGCCCGTATTACTTACTTTATTGGTCATTGAAACATAACCACTATTATCTCCATATCCAAATATTGCTTTATCGGTACCATAACCAGCCGCTGCCAGATTATATCGTCCAGTACCAACTCCGGTTGTGTCTGTTGACACAACACCAGTATTACTTACAGTATTCGTTATTGACACATTAATGTCATTTGCTCGTCCATACCCAAATATTGCTTTTTGAGTTCCCGCTAGAACAGTGTCTACATTACTTCTATTTGTATATTTTAGTGGCATATGATTTTATGGAAATATCAACTTTTTCATTTGTTCTGATGTGATTGGTTCATCTTCGCGTATGCGAATAATTTTGTATCCTTTATCAGCAGCTATTTTATTTTTCAGTTCATCTACTCTCATACTCTTTTTTTGAAATGTATATTTTGCATCTTCAGCAGTTTTTGGATGCCAAAATGCTCCATCAAATTCAAATAAAATATTTTCATCTGGCAGATATGCATCATAAAATCTACCACCCATTGGATATTGATGAATAAAATACACACCAATTTCATCAAGCATATTATAATACTTTATTTCCAATGAAGTAAAATTTGTTGGCGGCTTCATAGTTTTCTTCACACCAACATACTTTAGTCGTCGTCTTTCACCTTTGGACATTATCATATCTAATATAGAAAAAGGTTTCATTTTTTTTAACCAATATAAATTCCAAGCGGAACTTTTTGTAGAGTGGATAACATCTGTTGTGCTTCTGCTTCACGCATTTCCATTTGAGCTTTGCGACCTGTTGCTTCTAAATTTTCTCTCAACTGTGTAATCAAATCTGTTTTTTCAGCAGATGCTTCTTGACGCAGTTCAGCACCATCCAATGTAACTTCTGCGCCAGGTATTGGAATAGTTTGATACTTTTGACGAATACTGCCCAATAGTTCTTTGCACAATGCTAAAAAGTATTTTCTTATCCATTGCTTGCCAACACTGTTGATGCCACTATATGGAATATTATTGTATGGCACATTGCTATAATCACCAATTGTATTGGAAGAAACATACGAACCACTTGCATTATAAAATGAACCAGAATTATAAATGCCCTGACTGTCTCTGTCTTTAACAAGCAGATACTCAAAATACATCTTGTAGTCGTAAGTAGGAATTGGAAATATCTTTACTTTATTATTAACCAATTCAAAGCTATATCCAGATTTACGAACCAAATCATTGAACTCAATTGCTTGCATACGCAACAAATCTTCAAATATTGGTGTCATCAAAAATTGTGTAGCAGGAGAATAACCAGCAAAACCCATTTCATTTAATACATTGCTGTAACTCATACCTGTCATACTAAATGGATCATATATACGAGCGGATGCTGGAGGTGAGTTATGAAAAATTCTGCGAATTTCAATTCTATCAAAACTTTCACTCACATCTCCCCACAATGCTTGTAGATCATATGATTGTTGTCCTTTTTGAACATCAACATAACCTTTTTTCCAATCCACATTCCCACCCACACCAAACTCTGTGCCATAGCCTTGTGCCAATTTTATGAGTTGTGGTAATCCACTACCAGCCACATTTGTTTGAGTAAGATTTACATTGGCAGAAGTTCCTTGTAGCACACCAATATTATTACGAATATTAAATTGATTTACTTGTGCTCCATATTCATTCACGGCTTCTTCAAAACATGCATAAAAGTTTATGTCTATCATTTCAATATCAACAATAGGATAACCCAAACGAGTTGCTGCCCATCTGGCAGCATTTGGTGCTTCTGATATGAACTGCACATCGGTTTCATAAAAACCAAATGGAGTACTTCCGGTTGTGATAGCGGAGCCAGAACCAGGCCAGCGTACTCTGTCGGAATCAATATTGTAATTTATACTTGTGTCTGCCATATTATATAAATATCTTATTGCGGCACGTTTATATCATTCAATTGGTCAATATTTATCATAGACAACAATATCTTGTCACTTGGATATATTTATAATATATATGCGCATAATCAAACTGAAAGATCTGTTACATGAACAAAAACTCATTGAAGCAGTGTCCGACATTCCTCCAGTAAAATTTATTTCACCACCCGCACAACATGCATATGCACAGCCAGCGGGGGATGGTGCTGGAAAGCCATATACACAGCATAATATTGATTTTAGCGATACTGGAGACACAGGCAACTTAAATACTCGCGCTGCGAATATAATCAAACAGTTTGAAAACAGCACAAGCAATCCAAAAGGTGGATATAATAAAGCTAAAAAATTATGGTTTCCACATAAAAGTGTTGAAGGTGGCAGTGACACAATTGCTTATGGTCACAAAATTCAACCAAATGAAGATTTTAGCAAGGGAATAACTGACGATGATGCATTGAAATTACTTGAAAAAGACGCCGGTAAAAAGATTGATGTTGCCAAAAAACGTATAGAAAAATTTGATAGTTTGCCATTGACCGTAAGAATTGCCACAATCAATGCATTGTATCGTGGTGACATGGGACCAGAAACAATAAAGTTGTTGAACAAAAACAAGTTTGCTGATGCTGCAAAGGAATATTTAAACCACAGAGAATATCGCAGCACAAACAATCGTGGTGTAAAAAAACGTATGGACTGGAACGCTGCGGTATTTAAAGCAGCTGGTTAAATTATTTCTTTGTTAAGCTAGACCAATCTTTTTGATCTGCTTTTGACTTTTCCAATTCATTTTGCTGTTTTTCTGGCAACTTTGGATTGAAATTTATTCCAGTCTTGACTTCTATCTCTGATATGGATACAATATATTTATGAAGGTCTTCAACGGGCAGTGGAGCATTGGGAAACATAAATGCAATAGCTTTATTTGACTTTGCATCTACAATAACTTTCCACATATAATCTGGAATACCAACTTTGTTATTACCAATTTCTTTATATCCTTTGTTATAAAATGTGCCAGTTATAACATATACATCTTTGCCTTCAATTACCCAATTTCTGACAGCAGTTTCCAATTGTTTCCAAATTCCTCTATTATGATTTGGAACTTGCGGAACCATATTAGAAAGAAAGAAACTTTCACTCATAACATCATCATTTTGAGTATTGTCTCCAGCAGGCACAAGATGACCACGATCAAATGGATTTCCAGCATAATCACTTAATAATGATTGATGTTGTTTTGCTATTTCTGGATCTGGTCTAAAATCATCTTTACGTTTTGATTTTCCATTGATCTTTTCAAGTGTTGGATGTTCTACAACATATTCAGCTGTTTTGGTATCATAGCGATAATGTATAGCATAATTCTTTTTGATTATATACTGAGTATCTTTTACAATTTTGCTGATTGGCGCACCATTCACAACAAATTGAGATGCCTTATCATCAATTGGATTGGCGACCAAAGCAGTAACCAATGTTAACAAACACAATGAATAGTAATATATTTTCTTCATAAGCATGGTATAATATATATTATATATACGATTACTTTTTCAACTTGTTTCTGTGATACTTTACTGCCGCAGTTGATATTGTATATTTATCAGCAATCTGTTTACTAGACAATTCTAAGTTTAATATATCAAGTAAAAATTCTTCTTTTCTACCTTTTAGTGCATTTCTTCCACGGCTCACACTATCTCCTCTAGTCGATTCTACAACGATCTTTTTTCCTTTATTTTTATTTACGTGGCTATAATTGATTTTACGAGATGATAGCATTTTACGACGTTCTTGATATTTTTGAGTACCAATTTCTTGACCATTTCGTTCTACAAACCATTCAAGAGAAAAACGACCTTTTGCTTTGTTTTTAAGTTTTTCTATTGATTCGTCTGTGTGATTTTTTCCAAACATTGCATTATTTTCTCCCGACGACATCAGTCTGTTTTTTTCTCGCATAGATTCTTTGTTTGGATTGTGTGTAAAATTGTCACCCCCACCGGCATGTTTTCCAATATTATACCCGATTGATTTATATGGTTGAAGTGTGTCTAGATAATATTGTTCTCTTTCAAAGCACTTTTCCGGAGAACATTCTTCTAATATTGCGATAGAAAATGCTTTTTCGCCATGCTTTTCCCACGAGCGTTGTAATATTATATTTACATGAGTTTTATTGTTTAAATCCCTCCTGTGATCCAAAAAACGCTGATCTATATCTATAGAAGATCCGACATAAAATTTTCCAGTTATTTCATTTGTTATTTTGTATATTCCAGATTTTACCATAAATAGATTGAGTTATACTCATAAATACATACCAGTCCAACCAAAAAGCAAAATAAATAAACAAAAAAAGACCGCCCTTTCGAGCGGTCTTTTTTATAAAATCTCTGTTTAAGAGATGAACTATTATACTTCGTCCAAGTTGCCGATAACAATTTTCCCAAAAAATTCCGGGCGGAGCATCTTCTTGGCATAACGTGTCATTACGCCACGACGTGGTGTAAAGTTCACTGGGTCATACACCAACGGTGTTTGAATCAGTGGAATGTATGGAGCGTAAACAGCGCCGGTTTCTAGGAAGTTTGTTCCACGGAAACCTACCAACATAACATTGTCTGTCATGTATGGGTTCTTGTATACTGTCCAACGGTTGCTCAGAGCGCCAACTTTGGCAACGCCCATTGCGAACTTGGCTTGGTCGCCGTCCGTGTTGGTGCTGAAGCCTGGAATGGATTCAATGATTGTAGCAACGTCTGGTGAGCAAACTAGGAAGTTTGCACCGCCACGCAGTGTCAATTGGTGAATCTTGTTCGAGACCTTTTGGATCTTGTTGCCCAAGGTTTGGAACCATGTGCTCTTGACATATGCAGTGCGGTTAGCAGCTGTGTCTTGGAACTTACCAAGAGTAGCATTGTATTCAGCGCCAACGCGAGCTGACCAGAATTCAGTTGTAGCAGATGGAGCAGCTGTGACCAACATGTCCAAGATTTCCAAATCAATTTCCATCGAAACGTATTCAGATAGAAGAGCGGTTAGCTCGGCTTCTGCGTCGATAGAGTGATATGCATTCAAGTCTTGAGCCAATTCTGGTGTCCAGACGGCTTTCAACTTACGAGTCTTGGCAACAATGGCTTCGCTCTTCAGTTCCAGATTGACTTCTGGAATACCAATGTCGTTTGCTACGCCAGTGGCGTTTGGCAATCCGGCTCCTTGATCTTCGAAGTCGCCGCGAGATGTTGCCTCTGGTTGATTGTGGTACGAAACGCCGAAGCTGTTTGCACCAGCTGCAATCGACGCAGATGTTACGAAGGTTACAGTAGCACCAGATGTGGTTGTGAATCCTGGATAGAAGTCAACAATTCCAGAACCGCTGATGGTGAAGGCACGAACACCTGTGGTGTCAAAGCCTGTACCAGTTAGGTCAACTGTAACGTTGATGATTTGGCCTTTTGCGGCAGAAGCCGAAAGTTCTGGAACGAACTTTGCATCCAGCCAAGAACCTGTGGCCAAAGAACCTGTTAGGCTGACGGAGGTGTCATTGATGGTGTAACCGAAACGACCTTGGCCATATAGACCATTAACGGCGGAATCAGTTGAACCATTCTTTGTGCCTGTACCGCCGAACAGCGATTGTCCGCTGAAGCTTGGTTTACCGGCTTGGTTGGAACCATATTTGAAGTCCAGATAGAATACTAGACCAGAAGGAAGATTCATCGGTTGAACCGATACAAATTCCTTGGCTGCGATTTCAGCGAAAACGCGACGAACCAGTGGTAGAGCAACGCCCGCCCATTGTTCGGAATTGGCGGAGGTACCTGTGCGGGTAGCTTCGTCAATTAGTTGCTTTGCTTGATTTTCCAGAAGGATTGACATGTGTGACTTTTCCATGTCGGTCTTGATGCCTTCTAGAAGCCCTGTTTTTTCCCATTTGGTCATTAGACCACGGGTTTGAGACATTAGTTGAACCATTGGGTTCGATGTCTCGCTTAGTAGTGATTTGATGTCTGACATAATAATTTCCTATATTTAGGTGTTGATTGTTTTTACTTACTTATTTACTGCGAATACCGGCCAATTTCTTAAAGCGGTTTGCCATTTCGGCTCCTTCTGTAAGAACAGCGGCTTTTGTCGGTCTTGTTGATGCAACTGGCTTGGAGGCGAGTCCTTCGGTGATGGATCTAACAGTTTGAGAAACAACCTTTTTAGTGGCTGGTGCTGCAACAACTGTCTTTTTTCCACCGAAATTAAATGATTCGGCCAACGTAGCGTAAACAAGTTTGGCTTCACGAACCGATTTCGTGAGGTCAAATGACTCGATTACTTTTAGTTTTTGCTCATTGTTTAGGCTGGCTTGTTTGAACAACTTGTTCGTATACAACAGCTTGGCATTGAGCAGGTTAACTTCATTGATGCGGTCCCGTAGATAAACGACTGCGCTACGGTATTCTGCTAGTTCCTTCTTCAACGAAATATTTTCTTTGACGGTTTCTTTTTCTTCATCGTCGTCGTCTTTTGATTTACCAGCTTTTTTGGCTTGGTAATCAGCAAGACCCTTTGGAAGCTTTCCTTCTTCAATTTCTTCTTCGGCGTCTTTATCGTCCGTTTCAGATAGAAGTTCATCAAGATCGACTATTTCGTCGGATGCTTCGGAAACTGGAGCCTCTTCAGCTGCCACATCTTCCGTGCCACCAACTTCGGTCAGACCGTCTTCCAATTCTTTTAGGATTTCATCCAAAGAAGCTTCATCAACTTCTTCGTTTTCCTTCAAGGCTGTTGTGTCATTATCATATCCACCCTTGGATACTTCATTTCCTTGACCTTGTGGGTCATCAGTCTTGTGACCAGTTGTGGTCTTGGTATAGTCCGACGACGCTTTTTCATGTTTCTTGGCGGCTGGTAGAGAACCCTTGGTTCCGCCGATTGCGGCTCCAACCGACTTTACCATCTTCTTACCTGGATCTTCTGTGTTGTGACCCTTGGTGGTCTTTTTGTAATCACCAGAAGCCTTTTCGCCTTCGGTCATATATCCAGTGTCATCTTCAATATTTAGTTCAGACAGCGCATCTTCGCCACCCATATCATCGGTTGGCAATGGAGCTTCTGGTGCTGGAGCAGCTTCGCCACCCATATCATCCATTGGCAATGGAGCTTCTGGTGCAGCCATTTCTTCGCCACCCATATCGTCCATTGGCAATTCAGCTTCTGGTGCTGGAGCTGGAGCTTCTGGTGCTGGAGCTTCTGGTGCTGGTGCGACTTCTTCTTCGCCTTCCATCTCGGCACGTAGCTTTTCAGACAACATGCTTTGTAGTTTCGGAGCAAAGTGCTCTTCGAGAGCAGCTTTTGCGTTTGATAGAGCAGTGGCACGAACGGCTTTGGCGTCGGCAATTGCTTGTTTTAATAGATCTGACATAATAGTTTTATCCTTTTTGGTTGATGAAACTATTAGAGTTTCAAATGAAATTTTGAACTGTCTCGCACTAAATAATAGTGCATTTTATAATAAATAAATATATACACACTTACAAAAAACGTAAAAATATATAATATTATTTACTTTTTTGCAATTTTACTGATTGCTGGACCAGCGCCTTCGTTCAAATCTTTAATTTCAAAGTAACGACCCAATACATGCCCACCATCTTCATATAATGCCTCCATACGTTGTTGAACAGTGTGTGCTTCTTTAGCAAGTTTGTTGAATTCTTCACTAACACGGCGCAAATCTTTCATGTTGCGTGACACAGTGTTTTTATCAAACCAATCGTCACCAGTTTCACTGAGAGTAAATTTTTCAGCAGCTTCTGTAATCTTGCTTAATGTATGAGCAATCTCCATCAAATTACCTTCTGGTGGACGACGCAAAAGATTTCCATATTCGTTATAACGGCCAATGGAATCAAGTGCAGATTTCTTTTCTTCATTAGTCCATTCTTTTTGTTGAGCATTGTTGGTTGGTTGGTCAATACCTTCAATCAGAGGTCTTAGTTTAAGTATTTTCATAAAAATTATTAAGCTGATGGTTCTTCTTCAGTTTCTTCTGGTTGTTTGGTTGCCATTGTTTTCATAGAAGACAACAGTTCTGGAAAACCTGGAATTACTCTGTATGATGCAGTTTCTTCACTGAATGCATTAATGTCTTCTGGAGTGGTGATTTTTAGTTTTTGTACCATTTCACCAGCCAGTGCATCAATTGTATTGGTCTTGAACGCATGATCCAAAATCTTTCCTAATAGAAATTGTGTACCAGAATTGGAACCAAGTTTTATATAAGAATGTTTTTCAATTTCTTTTTCGGCTTGATCTTTTTCAGCCTTGGCTTTTTCCAGTTCTGCTTTTGCTTCGGCAGCGTCAGCCTGCGCTTCTTCAGAATCTTCTTCTGTACCACCTTCTTCTCCACCAAGTCCTGCGAGTGCATCATCACCAGCGTCTTCTTTTCCACCATCGGGCGGTGCATCAGCACCTGCATCTTTACCACCCGCTTTTGCTTTTGGTTCATTGGTTGGTGCTTCATCTTTGCCTCCTAGTGGTGGTAATCCGCCAGCATCTTCTTCACCGGCATCATCTGCTGGATTCTTTTTTTCATCTGCTTCTTTTACACGATAGCTTTCAGGATTCATTTTCTTGTCATATTCTCTCCAAGACACATCAGACTTTTCAAATTGTCTTGAATGATATGGATCATTTTCCCATTCATATCTGTCTTCTGGTTGTTGTGATGGTTTTTTTTCATCACCTTCTTTTTTCAAAGTTTTCTTTGCAACTTTTTTATTTTTCTTGGCTTCTTCAAGAATATTCCAATCAACGCCTGTTATACGACCTTGAGTAGCTTTTTGAGATATACCAGAGATAAGTTGTTTTAGAAATGGATTTGTGATTTTGTTGCTCATATGTTATAAATATATATGCGGTGGTATAAAAATTAGTTATTTGGCTCCCAATAACGACCTTTACCAAATATTTTTTCAGCCGCAGAAACTGCACCAGTATAGTCTCTACCAATTTTATGTTTGATTCCCCATTTGCTACTCTTGAATTGAGTCAAACCATATTGTGTAGCAATTGATTCTTTACCAGACGGAACATTGAAGAATGTAATACCAGCCATCTTTGGTTTGTTGGAGTATTGTCCTCTTTCTTCTTTGTCTTCTTTGTCATATGCAGAACTGCCAAGTTTTTCTTCTTCACCTTCTTGCATATACAATTGATCGTCTTGAATTTTTTCATGAACCAATTCATTATTTTGATCATCCAACTCTTCAATTTCTTTATCGCTGAGTGGTGTACCATCCATATAATTTGCAGCAGAAATATAAGCATCAGAAAAATCTGGATAATCTCTACGATCAACTCCGTCAATTTCAATTGATTTTTCATCAACTGCTTTGCCATTTAGCATAAGAGGTGTTGATTTATTTTCTTTGATCATCTTCTTTGCGATGTTGGAAAGATTGCGACCCTCATACATGTCATCGCCATCGCCATATTTTTTTTCTAAAACATCAACTACTTTATAGAACAAATTTTCTTGTTTTTTGTTTCCCATTGAATTCCAAAATGCTTGAAGCTTTTTGTTTTTTGGATCGTTTATGACAAATTCCTCGAAATCATCATAAGATATGTTTTCTGGAGAATCTACATCAACATAGTTCATCCAATCTTCTGCTTTTTTTGCAAGAGATTTTATCAACTTGACTTCATTACCACCAGCAGGAGCATTGGTTGGAGTTGCCGTTTTTGATGAAAGTTTGTAATTTACTGGAGTTGGTTGGTCGTCACCATAATAATCTGGGTCTGCTTTCAGTGCTTTATTATATAAATATGTTGACACCATATCATGTATTTCGTTCTTCTGCTTGCTGCTCAACTTGTTCCAAAAATTTAGAATCTTCTTGTTATTGGAATCTTCAATTGCAGATTCTAGCCCAGAAATATCAATGTCGTGTGCAGCATCAAGACCAATAATATCTTGGTACTTGGTGGCTTCTCTAGCAAGATATTGCACAATTTTCTTGATTTCTGTTTCGTTTGGTGCTGTTGCTTCGTTCATATAATTTAGCGAGTTTAATTTTAGCGAGTTTCTGACAATATATCACGAATGATATTTTCAATTTTTAAATATTTGTTGATGTCTTTGCGATCTTGATTGCCGCCAATCAATTGTTTTTCACGATTTATTCCTTCAGCAAGATTCATATAAGCACCACGTGTGCTTGGTGAAGATACAAGGTCAAAACACAATAGTTCAAAGTCATCTTGTACTTCAACAGTGTTTTCATTCACATTGCGAACACTTCCCAAACCTCGACTGCTAATACCAATACGAATATTGTTTTTAATCAAATCTCTTGCAATATTACCACTTGGTGTTGTTAAAATTTCAATTGTACCAACCACAGTATCACCTTCCCAGTGACATTCCGTAACATTGTGACATACATTCTTTAAATTTATCACACTGGATTCTGGATGATCAAGTTCACCCAAAGCACGACGTTCTTTGATGATTTGTTGATATTTTTCAACTTCACGCTCTAATACTTCGCGTGGATATACACGACCATTATGATTCTTTTCACCGGCTTTTTGTAATGGACCTTTGAGAACCAATGGACCACCGGTATTTGCTTTTGCTTCTGTAAGCATCTGCGGAGTAATATCAAATGGTATAAAATCTACTAATAGTTGTTTGCTCATATTATTTACTTGGTACAATGTTTCGTTTAGACGCCATACCCATAACTTGTGGATATTGAATGCCGCCAACTTGACCGCGTGTCAAACTTGCTGGTGCTTGTGATTTTGCTTGAGGAGCATCATTTACTTGTATTTGTGAATCATCCAAATAATATTCATTTTCTGATTCATTGCCTTCTTTTCCAATGAATACAACATAATATTTGTCTTTCATATAACGAACATCAATGTTATTGACAGAAACGTTATATTCTTTTTCAATTTGACCAACACTGCCTTTGGATGCTTTTACAATTACATTCTTTTTTAGAAATGATTTCTTTAGTTCATCAGCCAGTTTCTTTACAGCAGCATCTTCTTGAGTTTCCAATGATGTCTTGAAATTCTTGAACCGACTTGAAATGTCAAGCATCTTGGCATTTGGTGTAGCAGGTGGTGTGACTGCGTTTGGTGCACGACCTGTTGACATAGCACCAGCGGCAGATGGATTGTTGCCCCAGCTGTCTTCTTTGATAATCTTCTTGGCAATGTCTGTTAGATTCATAAATTTTATTTTTTTCCCATTCTGTTGATTCTTTTGGCAATTTCTTTCAATCGACCATGAATTTCTTTCATGTCTGGTTGAGTACGTTCCCATAGACTTGTGGCTGGAATATTTGCTTCTGTCTTGAGACGTTCACAGATATTTAATAGATATTCAACTTCACCAAGCATCTTCTTTGCTTGATTGATGCCATATGAAATTTTGGCATGATTTTTCATCATGTCACTATCTTTAAAATTGCGATAGCGGCTACGACCTTCCATAATACCAACATCACGACGTAGTGTTAGTGTTTCACCTTCACCAACTGTTGTATCATCTGTGTCTTCTTTGCCCACAACTTTTCCACCTGGCATACTACGTTCTGCTGATTTCTTTTTGCTTTTATGACCACGAAATGCCGCTGGTGTTTGATAACCAGCAACAGCACCCGTTGATGTCATTTCTTCAATGACTTCTTCAACTAATTCACGGATGATTTGTTTGGTGTCTTTCATTATTTTATTTTCCAATATATGCAGTATATGCATGATCTGATGGAGCATTGTTTACAATATACCAAGCTGATATGTCTGTAACGCTGTCGATTCCCATATCTCTAACATCTTCTCCTTGCATTACTGTTGCTTTTGTCCAATTATTTGCTACTGATATATCACAACGATTTGCAACAAGTTCGTATGGATTCATACTATACAACTCTTTAGAATCAACAAAATAAATGTATTTTCCAACAACCTTTTGTGGTTGTGTGGCTTCATTTATTGTTTCTCTGATTAGTTGTTTTAGTTGTGATTTTTTCATAATTTTATTTTATGTTTACATCCATTTTTTCATCATGTCACTATTCTTGTATGGTTCGTGCGGAGGATAACGGAACATCGTTCCTCCACCGTCTATTTCTACAGAGGCGTCCTTTGGACCGGCTTTAAGATTTACTTCGACCGCAGAACCAAGTTCTTTGGTAGCGACTTGATTAAGATCTTGTTGCAATTTCTTTATCGCTGCTTGGGTTTGCTTGATCTTGGATTGGAGTGTTGGCGACAACTCATTCATATTTTTGTAACCATCTGTTACTTCGTCGATAGTTTCTCTGATTAGTTGTTTCAGTTCTGATTTTTTCATAATTTTATTTTAGGTTTTTAAGTTCTTTTACAAGCTCATAACTCAACATTAGAGCCATGATTTGATTTTCTTTGACCAATGTACCCTTGGAAATTTTATCCAATTGATTCAATGTTTCATCCAATTTGATGCGAACAACATCATTGCTCACATGCGATTTGAGTTCATTGATTTCTTTGCGAACAATTGGAACTTCATTATTGATATATTGACGCAACGAGTTGGTGTTGCTGATATTATTGATATATTCACGAATAAGAATTTTTTGCTTTTCATCCAATCCTTTATATTTTTCATTGAATGAATCAACAAGCAATTTATAAGCAAGCAAACGAACATCTTCATTTTGTTGCTGATATACTTTGACCAAATCTTTCTTTTCATCTTCACTAACCAAACGAGTTGGTGTTTTTGGTGCAGCAATACTTTCTACAATACATGTACGAGCTTTGAAAATTTCACGAGGATCACAATCAACTGAATTTACACTTTCTTCAAATACTTTATAAATACTCGCAAGCAATTTATAGTTTGAAATACTGCCTTTGAGAAAATCATCCAATGGATAGTTTTCACGAATTTCTTTTATCAAATTATACTTTTGTAGATTTAATGCACGTTCATCCAACTTTGTTCTGGTGCGAATAATTTGTTCAAGTAGTCTGTCAGCAGAAGTTTGATCCTTGGTTTTATCTTCCATTATAATACGATATAATCTATTTTCTCTACCAAGTTCAGTAGATTCTGAAAAATAATCACGCAATATTGCATTAGCTTTTGAATCCTCCTGACCATTTAGAATGTCGGCGGTTACTTGACGTACCAACAGTTCAAATAGTATTCCAGCATTCTTATACTTAGAGTGTTTCAGCTTCTTCATACGGTTTTATTATTTATAAATATGTGTGTGGGTGATAAAAACTCATATTTTAGAGAGGTTTATCATCATCAATTATATTAGACTCATCCATAATAGATTTTTCTTCGGCTATTATTTTCTTGTTTTTATTATTATACTTGTCCATCAAAGACTTTTTTATACTTTTAAGATCTTCGTCCATGCTACCCAACGGGGAACCTCTGTATATATGAGTCGTTCTGCGATCAGACTTAGACTTTTCTTTGTTTTGTCCGTTACCAAGAATATCTTCGCCGCGTGTTTTTGTGAATGTGTCACTATATTCTTCTTTTTTTCCTTCTTGACTTGGGCGAATTCCTCGTTCGCGCTCTTTGCGAGTTTCTTCATCCAGAATTGGTTCGTTTGCGTTCTTTTCTTCTTCCAGTGGAGGCAAGCCGCCGGATTCTTCACCACCGCCACCAGCGTCTTCACCACCGCCACCAAGGTCTGGTAGACCACCAGCATCTCCACCACCACCACCCATGTCTACCCCACCACCACCACCTCCACCCTCACCAGACTCGCCGCCACCGGTGGTCAAAGATGGATCGCTTCCTTCATCAGTAATCTGTTGAATTCTCCAAGCCTCTTTTTTGTCTTTTATGACTTCTTGTTGCAGATCTTCAACATCATCGCCAGAAATATTAAATATAGTATTATACAACCATTTTTTGCTGAACATGTTGCTTTCCATCATATCAGAAGCAAGATTCACTTTATTCTGCCAAATTTCCAACTTTTCTTGTTCAAAGATGGTGGAAGGATTGCTCAGTTCCAATTCAAAATCAACCAACGACGCATCTTGATATCCTTGTACATACAAATGAACAATAGCAATCTTGGTCAGTTCAGAAACAAGAATGCGTTGAATACGCCCAATGGTACGAGCAAAACGAACATCTTCTGCTGCCAATGTAGCCTTGCCAGAAATACTTTCATCATAACCCAAGAATGCTTTTGGAATCTTGAGTGCTGCCATCATTTTATTACGAACATATTCCAAGTCATCAATACCAGTAAATTCCATACCAGGTAATGTATCAATCTTTGTGCCACTGTCTCCACCACGAACTGGTAGATAAAAATCCTCAACCATGTTGTTTAGATTGAAACGAAGATTATAATCACCAGTCTTTTCATCAATATATGGAACTTTTTTTACTTGTCCTATAATTTTTTGCATGGCTGCATCAACTTCATTTGGTGCAATATTACCAACATCAATATAGAACATACGTTTTTCCGGTGCACGCATGATACGATGAATCAACATGGCATCTTCCATGAGACTCAATTGCTTCCATACACGACGTGCCGGTTCAATCATGCTCTTGCCATATGGTAAGAAATTACTGTCGCTCAACAATCTAAAATGAGCAATTTCAAAGTTTTCATACTCCATGCCACCGCCCATACCATCATGCTGATATTTGACATAGTTAAGATTTTTTGGATCACTACCTTCAATACGAGTCAATTCATATGGACTGATTGGATGCACCAAGTGAATGCCATATTCTGGTGATATTTCCAATCTCAAGAAAAAATCACCATATTTACACATGTTGCGAGTCCAACTCCACATATTGAACTCAACATTTAAAATATCATAAAACAAATTGTTGAGAATCTTTTTGATGTTTTCATTCTTTGAGCGAATGGTAAGAACATTTCCAAATTCTGAAGGTACGAGACACTCATCTGAATAAATATCCAATGCAGATGCAATGATTGGGTCCATGTCCATTACATCATAATCTCTAAACAATTCTAAACGACTTGCTTGATATGCCATAGACATATCGCGATTATGCAAATTGTATGTACTACTTCTTAATCTATTGAAACGATCACGCAAACTATTTCTGTCTGTTGCGTATTGAATTTCATCTGTGTCTATAACTTTTATCTTTTTTCCGCCAACATGACGCACGAGCACGTCCGTTGAGAACATCTTCTTTAGTCTTGTGAATATATCTTTTTGTTCTGCCATAAGTATGTATATATATGAGCGTCTATTCTATAAATATATACTCATGATATTTTTATAAGATATATCATCACAGCAGCCATGTTAGGTCTTCTGTTTTACTTTGACCACCCACACCACTTGGACCACCAATACTCATTTTCCAAGGATTGCTGTAAACTCCATAAGGATTATTACCAGATTTATGCAATGCCACCATGTTATTTTTTATCTGTTCGCTTGAAGTAGAACCTATCTTTGATATTATAAGACGAGTAGATTCATCTGCTTCTTTTCTCAATCGCAATGCTACATCTCTGATCCATAGTCCAATAGCCATTGACAATACAAGGTCATCATTGTAACCAGTCATGGCTTCTGCCTTGGCAGATGATCCACCGGTGTTTTTCCAGATGAATACATTCAGTTCTTCCAACAATCGCTTGCTGTGTATGATTACTTCTTTGTTGCGAATATAACTTTCAAGTTTGGATATTAGAAGCGGTCTGGACTTGTTGGATGTGGTAAAGCCCGGTGTCATTTTGCGTTCTTCAGCATTTATCTTGTTTGTGGCTTGAGATTCTATATCTACATATTGTAAATCTGATGAACTATAAAATAGATTTGGATAGTTGCTGTCTAATACAACTTGTATAACTGCCCATCCTACATTGGCATTTTCTATAACAAGTAATGCTTGATTATATTCAGTTGCAATTGTCATGAGCAATCGAGCATAATCACTTGTGGGTATTTTTCCTTTATATTCTGCTACTTGTTCCATTGTTTCTATTTCCAACACTTGACACGCACTAAAGTCGGCGGCATCTCCTCGACCAACGTCGGCACTTATCATATAACTTTTACCAGCTTCTGGATATTTGTATATCCATAATCCTTTGTCATGTCCGCGCTTTTCTGTTGGATCAATGGCATGATTTTTTTCATACCATTCTATTAGTGGAATATCAATAACGGTATTGCCTGACGTACTAAATTCACAATCACATTCTTGTGCCGCACCTTTTTCACCAGACAACTTTGTTTGATCATCGCGCCATTTTTGATCGCGTTCTGGATGATGATTCCAAGGTAAGCTGATACGATTCATGTTGTTTAGACCAGATTCGCTTTCTGTCCACATTTTGTGAAACCAATTACCCACACCATTTGGTGTAGACAACACAACCGCTTTACCACCAGTAGCCAATGTATATTGAGAAGACAACCATATTTCGTCGATATTGTCGATGAACGCAGCTTCGTCAATGATCAGCAAAGATGCGGCACCCGAACGACCGGCTGTACCGGCTGATGAAATAGCAACAATCTTGGAGCCGTTGGATAGTTTCAATGACAGTCGATTGTCTTCTGATTCTCGCAGTTTTAACCAACTTGGTAGATTGTCATTTGCAAAACGAACTTTGGTTACAATTGCCTTGGATGTTTCTTGTGTGATGCTCAAACAAATAATTTCTTTGTTTTCATGAAACACCATGAGCCACAATGAATATCCAGCAACCAATGTAGTAATACCCATCTGACGACTTTTGAGAATAATGTTTTGATCATACTTGATCAAGTCAGACAAAGTTTTGTCTTGAAATGGATAAGTAAGAAATGGCAGTGTGCCGCGAATAGGATGTTGAATTTTCACATACTTCTTCATGAAGTATATAGGATCTTTGGCACACTTTATATACTCTTCTCGAATTACATCTTTGATATTCTTGGTCGTACTAGACATAATTTTGTGGTTCGTATTTGGTATATAACGGATGTGTATAATTTACCATTACAATGTCTGGTATTTCATCATACACATATTTTCTAAACTGTGAAGCTGATGCATCAACAATCACACCTTCTACTTCCACCCAATCATGATCTATTGTATATTCATCATTTATTTCGTCCAATGGACTAATGAATTGATATGCTGCTGGCTCGTCCAATGTAAAATTTCCTTCCACATGTTTGGCATTTATACCGTGACTTTTTAGTTCTTTGACCAAATCTTTAGCAATGAACTCGCACATACCCTTTTCTGGATATCTGTTCTTTACTCTGATAGCCAATCCTTCGATTATATCAGACTGGTGCAAGAACTGCGTCAATTTCATTGTTGATTTTCTTTAATTCTTTTTGACCTTCTTTGATTTTCTTCAAACAAGTTTTCCAATCTTTTTCTATACTTGCTGTCAGTTCAGCACGCACAGTGTTATCCCACTCTTCAACAAATCCATTAGAATTGACATAAGTGAGTTTCTTTGAACCATCAGATGCCAAATATTCTTTGCTTTCTTTTAGCTTTTGCTTTATATCATTCAAATAAGATAATTCATTCTCCAACAGTTTTTTGGTTTCGTATAGCTTAAACTTACCTTTGATACGCAGTTGAGTTTCTTCTTCAATCAAACAATCAAAACATTTACCGGTTTTTAGATGCATTTTGCGATCAATCTTTGATCCCCAACGAACCTCTGTTCCGCAGCATTTGCATTTATCATTGGTTTCCATACGAATGATGTCCGAAACTCTGGTCACTGTTGATGGACCATATTCTTTTTGTTCCCACTCTTTTCCGCTACTATCAGTCCAGCGTTCACCTGTTTTGCGAACAATAAACTTATCCTTATCGCCGGTATATCCTATTTTTACATAGGGTCTTTCTCCTGCCAAATATGACTTAATTATATCCGTGTTTTTCATAATGTTATAACCTTTTGTATATATATGAATGCTCGCTTCATTTATTCTTCGCGAACATTTATTATATGGATATTCCCAATATAGTTTTAGCCGCTTTTTGGATTGGAGCATATTCTGCTGGTTCCAACCCCGCTTGAGCAAGACCTTCTTTGGCTCTTTCCAGTGCTTTTATTTGAACATCTTTTGGTAGAGTCTTCATGAGTGTCAGCAATCCAACATAACTTCTAAAGTTTTCAATATCTTGACCACTTGGCTTGCGTTTAAAAATAAGCTCAAATACTTTATTTACGCTGTTGATACGATCTTCTGGTTTGCTTTCGCTGGCAGCAATGTCGGTATAAACATCTACTTTTTTACCTTGATAGTCCATGTTCTTGGCTACAAGACGATATGCCTTGCGCACACCGGCATGACCAGAACCGCTTGTATTGAGTGTATATTCTGCCGGTAGAGCGTGTGTAGCATTGACTGATACAACACTCTTGCCTTTGGCATCAACCAAACTCTTCAACTGACCAGATTGTATCTTGAGTGCAGTTGAGTTGGTGACATATACTGCATTTGGTAGTGCGGTTGCTGCTCGTGTCAGACCACGCAACAAAATAGCTCCTGCCAATCCTTTGATTCCTGTGGTCAAATCTTGCCATGGAGAATCTTTGATAAACTTGTTCCATTCAGATGGCTTTTCATAGCCTTGGGGGTCCAATGTCATTTCATCTCCTTCAAAGTCAATTTGTACTACTTGTTTTACTGGAGCATAATACCACAATGTGACTGTCTGACCTGCCAAAGCACGTTGATTTTTTGTACGACCAACATAATAAAAATTCTTGCTCACTTTATTTTTTGGAGTTGCATTCCATTCAACTTTCTTGTCATCAATGCTATCTAAGTATGCTTCCATTGTGTCCAACTTTTCTTTTGGAACAATCACATCAACATCACCGAATCCAGATTTATATTTGGACAAATCTTTATATTTTTCATCGCCGCTCATTAGATATTGAGAACTACCGTTGAACACAAAACCATTTTCAATATACGGATTATTTTTCTTCCAAAAACCTACCTTACTATTTAGTGCATATATAAGTTCTTTTATGTCGGCAGATACAGAAGAACGAATGTCTTTACCTTGTGGATCAACAATCTTGAGTTTGGTGGTGGCTTGGGCTGGTTGACCATTTACGGTCTTTGACGTTTTGTCATCTACAGCAGCAACAGATTGACCAGATTCATTCAATAATGCAATTTCTTCTCTGATCAGTTGTATTGCCAATTCCATGCCAAAATTAGCATCATGTTTTATCTTTTCAATATTTTTCATAGCTTCTGGTGTTTCTGCTTTTTCTAATTTTTTTGCAGTGCTTGCTGATTTCATATTTTTTATGAATGTATCCAGCACATATTTTACAAATTCTTCTCTGGATTTAAATGTCGTTCCATTCTTTGATACAACAACTCCTTTATCAAATGCTCTGTTATTATCAAGTGCTTTACTCAAAGCAACCACGGTTTCGCATTTTTTCTTTAATGATGGATCATTTGTATCCAATCCATAATAGCCTTGTAATACTGATGAATTTACTTTTGAAACACCAGCAAGATTGCCATAGAACTTTAATATATCCAAAAATACTTGATTTGGATTAAAGAACACAGGCTTTGCGTTTGTTTTAATCAGAGATGACGCAACCTTATTATCTATCGTATTTATATATGGATTGGTGTTTGATCCCAACACAACATTAAGAGCATCGGATAATGCACTCAATAGATTTCCAGTAACAAATCCTTTTAGTCCTTTTTCTGGAGTTGTTCTAATTTTTGTCCATTCTGATGATACTTTATATGACAAAACCAAATCAACTTGAATTTTTTCACCACCAACGTTGAATATTAAATATCCTGTGCCAAAGTCTTTATCTTGAAAATTTGGATATATATAACTTGGTTTTTTTTCTTGAATAAATTGAATAATCTTTTCTGAATATTTTTTATTGGATGCTAGTTGTGATGTTCTATCATTAGTTTCTTCTGGTAATATAATTTGAATATCTATATCACCATATTCTACATCATCTTTTTCCAAATCTTGTTTATAATACATTGCTGAACCTACTGGTCCATTGGATTCTATTGGAGGAAGATTTGAATATGCATTAAATTCTGATACAAATTTATCCATTGCACTCAAAATATTTGATACTTTTTTTGGAGTTATAATAGTTGATTGTGTAGCAGTAGATCTCCAACCACCTTCATTAAACATTTCTTTTTCCATTTCATTTACGACTTCCTCAGCAAAGTTTATATATGGATTAACTTCTGATACCGGCTCTGGCTTGTTTGCTATGAGAGTGTTCCAAATTTCTTCTTTGTCTTTGTTGCCGACCGGTGGAAGATTTTTCAAGAATGATTCTTTATCATTGTTCATCAAAAATTCACGCATTTTTGTGCCGCTTACATTCACTGTAGCGGTTCTTTCTACACCAATTTTTTTAATTTTATTAGCAGCCAACAACTCTGGGTATTTTTTTAAATCTTCGTCTTTGAAGTTTATTTCAACATCATCTTTGTCAGAATACAAATTTATGGTTGGTATATCTGCGGCGTCTTGAGTCAATCTTTGTTCCAACCATCCAAGTTCATGCATAATAGCTCGAACAGGAGAATCAACAAACTTTACTTTTACATTTTTTGGCAAAGATGGAATAAACACATCACTCCATAGTTTTACAAAGTCATCGCCCTTTATAGGAAACTCACCCTTCTTTATTCTGTCGGAAGATGATGTATAAACAATGACTCGATCATTTTCATTGGCTGCTTTTTCAATAAGCTTCCAGTGACCAATGTGCAATGGCTTGCCAGCAATTGGAATAAGACCAAGAGTTTTATTGGTTGATCCCAACAAACCTTGTTTGGATGTCATCAAACGAATTGTATCATGAATATCATCTTTGATTTGAACAATGTTCTTTTTGTCACCAGCAATCTGTTGTAGAGCATCAAAGAACTTTTTTAACTTTGGTTGATTCTTAGCAACATAAAAATTTGAATCTGAAATAACATCTTCTTCGGATTTCCCTTCAGTACCAATTGCAGCAAAAATATTTTGTATCAATGCTCTGATTTGTTGAAAGTATGCTGAAGCGGCTTCTGGTTCAAGTTTATATGCGTCCTTCTTTGCACCACGAACTCCAGCATCATATTGATCGGCTTGCACCAACTTGAAGAACTCTCCATTATCAAGCTTCATTACCACACCTTCTGTTGTGCCACCCAATGTAGATGGAACAGCCAGAATAGCCTCCGAAAATTTTGTTACAACATCAGTCGGATTGGTCCAGTCAGTATTTGTTAGTTTTGATCCAAACAAAGGATTTTTTAACAGATTTTCTTTAGTCAATTTTCCTTGAAAGAAGATGGGAAATGATGATATTTCCAACAAGTCTGCCATCTTTTTCACAGATTCATAATCTGTTATTTCTTGTTTTGGAATGGTGTGCAAATCTCCACCAACCACACGATACTGCACTTCACCATAACTTCTCAAAAACAAGCCACCCTTGTTGACATATGTACGAGTTAATGTATCTTTGTTTTGAGCAAACTCAACACTAAACTCAGTACTCTTTGGAATGCTGTTAATCTTATTGTTTATCTTGGACAAATGATCAAATATCATGGAATATTGACCAATGCCAACAGAAGATTGAGATATATCACCCTTTTCTTTATCATTTAAATGAGCAAACTCTTTGGCATACAACACAGTTCCTTTATATGCCACAACCCAATTCTTGGTATAATCTGCTTTATCAACTTGCTGTGTACGTACCAATGTTAGTTTTGTTCCATCTACCTTTTCGGTGATGACCATGTTCTGACTTAGTATTTCATTGGCTCTTTTTAAACGCAGTGACTCTGTTTTTGGTTCAAAAATATACTTTTTTAGGTTTTTTATAGAAATGTCCATGCCTATAAGTATATATAAATACACAAATATAGCTTCAAAAATAAAGGATACGTTATATTAGTAAGGATAATAATTTAGCGGATTCCGTGTTGGATAGAGTGGGTTGGTCGGTTTGTTGCCATATCATGGATATCCACCGTCAATAATACTTGGCGTGAATGAAGTGCCGCTCGTCACCAATCCAGTCGGATCAATAAATACATTATTCTTGAGCGGCATGAATTTTTTATTATAAGTAAATGTATATGAATTTTCTCCATATGCTAGACCACCTTTGACATCATACAACTCAGCTTCTATTTCATACAATTCGTTTGCCGTGGACGGTTTTATAGGAACCTTGATTGCAAAACTGTCCACCGAATAATCGATATTCATATGTGGTTTTAAATCAATTGAAGATATATACCAATTTCCATACGAAGGCACCAGTATTATTGTTCCAAAAGTTTCTGTGTCCGAAAAGAACGTATTCTCATACAGCTCATTTGCGCCATAACTATATGAATTATCCACATATCCAATCAAAGTTTTGTTTTTTCCACTAATATAATAAACATAAAGTTTGGATGAATCCACGTTGGTTGGAAATGCTTTCACTTTCATACTAAATTTATAAAGTGAATTGGCACGCAGTTTGATAGAATTGCTGTCATGCGCAGTTCCACTCAATAGATTTTCTTGAGAATTGGTATATGCAGAAAGTGGTGATATTCCCGTTATTCCCATATATGACGCCGTTGGCATAGGAGCATAATTTATGAAGGCATCTGCGTTACCATACCAATATGAACTTGGTAGTAGATTATAAGAAACATATGTAGAATTTAAAGACGCGGCGTCTGTATTATCTTTGTATATGACATAATCGAAAAGATTGGAATTATCACCATGTCCTATGACAGCACCATCTATCAAAAGAGTATTGTCCTGGTAAAATGTACATCCACCAGAAATAAACCAGTGCTTGTTCATAAACGCTTGACTATAAAATCCAGCGGGATTTCCCCTGACCGCATTATCAAATTTATTGGATATTATAGAACTATCGGCATATATCCTACCCTGTGTTAAAAGTCGCTTGGATTCTGGCGTATCAAGTTTTCTACCATATATCTTGTATGAATCCAATGCACCACACAAAACTCTGGTATTGTTAAACTCTATATTTACCAACGATGCCATATAAGTTGAACCGGATATCGTAGCTCTTGGAAGCTCTATGGGAATGTTGTTATAAAATATTTCAAATTCACCATCAGTGATACTCAGTGCATAAAAATTATTTTTATGAAAAACTGTTTGTTTATAAGGATTGTCATTTACTGCAAATCCTTTAATTTTTACCAAATTATTTTTTGAATACGGAGAATCTTCATTTGTTCTATTAATAAGTTCAAATACGGTGGTGAATGGTATATTAATCAACAATGAATTTTCATTAACTACTTTTTTTATTGTGGCTATAAAGTCTGTATTTAATGTTCCTTGATATGGATCTTGATATTCGTCATATTTAAATTTTGTAATTGTTGGATTTTTTAAACGAATTGGCTGTCCTTCCATCGATGAACTAAACTTGGTTCCCGATTTCCAATGAAGTTGATATATGGCGTCATCAAACTGATAATCATAATCTCCATTATCATTGTGCTTTGGAGATACTGCTACAGAAGAAAAATTTCCGGATGCCAGTGAGTATGATAATGTTGGATATTTTGCCACTGCATATATTTCCGAACGAATTCGGGTATATGGAGAATCAAAAAATCTAACTTCCGAATCAGTTTTTCTTGTTGTGTCTATCAAGAAATTTCTATTCCAAATTACCTCGGAAGTTGTCAGCAATCCCATAGACGGTGCAGACACAAGTGGGAGTTTTTGGTCCACGCTCACTTTGTATGCTTGATCTTTGTAATAAGCAATACTGCCCGTGTAATCAGCCAAATCTACCCCAATAGCTCGTATTTTTATATTTCCTATTCCATTTAACGTTGCTTTTTCTATATTTACAAAATAAAGCTTTCCTGTATTGGTTTGTTCAAAAAAACTGGCATTTGTGGGTTTTATTTCACTGCAATGAAGCTCGTTTCCATTCGGATCATATGCTTTTACAAATATAGGTTTATTTGGAACAATTAAATTCGTGGGGTTTATTGTGAACGAATTCCGCCCAGCATTCAACGTTTCGCTGATGTTTGTCAGGAAAAAATATGAATTTGAGTTATATTCCGAATCTAATATTTGTGACATAGGTTATATATACGCCTATGGCTATAAATATGACTTAGATGCTATTATCAATCTTACTAAACCCGTTTTCCTTCTTGATTTCCAGTTGTTTGTCTACCATGTCTCTCATGGCATCAAGATGGCTTATTATAATAATGAAAT
>Ga0209086_10000507_pt1 | contig 33983 bp, 26 predicted proteins | sample M_130207_XF_Meta_FD_187312 | JGI IMG/M metagenome (GOLD analysis project Ga0209086, IMG submission 187312) | Freshwater microbial communities from Lake Montjoie, Canada to study carbon cycling - M_130207_XF_MetaG (SPAdes) (version 2) | ecosystem: Environmental > Aquatic > Freshwater > Lake... | reverse complement strand
AGGCAACTGGCTGATGCTGTAGTGAACAGTGACTTGCATCCCGCGCGGATCGGCAACAGTGTCGGAGTCGAGCTGTCCGGCGTAGACCGCATTGATGTCGAGTTCCACGTTCTGCTTGAAAGACTTCACGTTGCCGACCGTGCTGCGATCGAAGACGAAGCTGGCTCCGAGCATTCGCCCGATTTGTTCGTCATCACTCAGAAAGACGCGCGTCATATCCACGAGATGACCGCCGGGCGTGTCCGTGATGACCGGCAGCGCGTACAGCACGCTGTCACTGTACGCGAGCTTCACAGCGCTCGCTTCGGGACTGCCCGGCCGCGCCTTGAACTTCACATTGCGGCGGAGGACGTGAACCTTCTCACCGACTTTGCGGAACGACCACAGCACGTCGTCGCCCCACGTCATGCCGCCGAGTACTTGGCCCTGGCTGACACCACGCGCGATCGAACTGAGCATCAAAAAGTCTTGCCCGAGTTGCATCTGCTTGAGATCGACGAGGATCTGCTGGTCCTTGTGGTAGATCGTCCACAGGCCCTCGACCTTCTTTGCGCCGGTCACGGCCGCTTCAAATTTGGACGGAACGGCCGGGGTCGCCGTCGCGGGTTGTTGCGCAATGGCGGGCGACGAAGCCACGCCGAGAACGAGGATCGCCCCAAACAGGGGGACTGTGAACAAGCGACTCATGCGGGTGACTCCTGCGGAGGGAATGGGCTGGGGTGCGAACCATTACGCAATCGGAAGGCTCAACTCAACTCACCCAGCTTCCGAATTATGGCACGAGACTGCACACGGATGCACACCAAGTCTTCATATTTCTCCGACTGTTCAAGCCGGTTGAGAGGATTGCGCCACCAAAGGCACTCGCCGGGACACGGAGGCCGAGAATAACTCGGTAGATTGAAGCCGGACGCGCAAGCGAAGCTGGCGGTCGTTCGGGCCTTCGCTTGCGCGTCAGGCTTTGATTCGGCAGGCCGCGAACTCGTCGCGAGGACTGCTCGCGGTCACGCTTCGATGAAGATCACGACACCAGTGATGTTGTCCTTCGAGCCGCCGTCGGTCGCGGCTTGGACGATCGCTTCGGCCGTGGCTTGAGGATCGGTGCCGGTGGCCATCAGCTTGGCCAGCGTGGCATCGTCCGCTCCACCCGTCACACCATCCGTGCAGAGTAGGTACTTGTCGCCAACTTGTGGGCGGACCTGTCTCGGATTGGTTCCCTGTCCACCCTCTTTGCAGCCGAGGTACTTGTACAGGACGTTGCGATAGCGGTGCGTCGCGGCCTCTTCTAGCGTGAGCGTTCCCGCATCGACGAGAGCCTGCGTGAGCGAGTGGTCGGTCGTGAGCTGTTCGATCTTCCCGCCGCGCAGCAGGTAGACGCGGCTGTCACCGACGCCACCGACGTAAAACACTTCCGCAACTCGTACGAGAAACGTGAGGGTCGTCCCCATGTTCTTCAGCTTCGAGTCGATCTCACCCAGCGCCATGATTTCAAAGTTGGCCTGCGAGACCGCTTCGTCGATCAGCTTGACCGCCTGCTCGGCCGAAGCCCGATCAAAGTCGAGTTGGCCGAGCTTCTGCGGAATGATCTCGGTGGCCAGTCCGCTGGCTCGTTCGCCTGCCGACTGTCCTCCCATGCCGTCTGCCACAAGAAAGAATCGCGACTTGGCATCGACGAACAACGCGTCTTCGTTGTTGTCTCGCTTGCCGACGATACTGAGTTGTCCGACTCGAAACTTCATGATGCTCTACCAAAGTCATTGGTGGGACAGAAGGGCGGACGAAAGTGAACTTGCTCCACGGTTCTCGACACCTTCTGGTCGAAACAAGTGCCACGAGCCGAGCCGGAAACCATCAAAAAGCTCCCGGCAGTTTACGGGCGGTCGAACGGAATGGAAGTCCGGCCTTCATAAAACTTAAGCCGCTGGAAACGACTCGCGCGATCACGCGGGACAGAGCGTTTGAACGAGATCGGTGATTCCGAGAGTCGTAGCGGCCACGAGCATCTCACCCGCCTCGAACCCCGCGCTTTGACCGTACAACCGGGCCTGACTCTCCACCCATCCGAACACACGTTGCTTGGCCACCGGAAACTGCGTGGCATACGCGCGAATGGCCTCCAGCTTGATCGGCAGCGTGGCCGTGATGTCCGCGACAAATCGCCCGCCACCGGCAGAAACGTCCAGATTGGAGAGGCCCAGCGGATACCAAAGTTGCCGCTGGATCGTATGAGCGGGTAAACCGGCAAACTCGTCGTCCCACTTGGTCAGCCGACTGTAGAAGACGGCCGCATCGGTGATCTGCATCGCCTGCCAATGATCGGGCGACGCCATCGGAGTTTTGTCGGCGATGCCGAGGACGATCTTCGGTCGCCACAATCGGAAGATTCGTGCCAATGCGACTCGTGCCGCGAACGAGTCGAACAGACATCGGTTCGGCAGCGTGAGCGTCTCCCGCGCGTGAACGCCCAAAATGCGCGCCGCTTCGCGCGCCTCAGCCAGTCTCACTTCGACGCCGGGACTGCCGGGAGTCGGCTCGCCATTCGTGAGGTCTACAATACCGACGCGATACCCCTGTTGAACCAGCCGCGCGAGCGTTCCGCCAACGGCGATTTCGACATCATCGGGATGTGCTCCAACGGCGACGACATCAAACGGCGGGGGAAGTTCGGGAGACATGGCTCGAAGTTTTTCTCATGCGGGAAGGGGCGGGGCACTGGCAAAGAACGTCTTGAGAAGTTTGACCAGTCGGTGCGGGTGCGTCAGAGACGGGTGCATTCCCGATGAGTGCATCCATTCGGTGCGCGCGTTCTTCAAACCTTGTTCGAGGACCGAGTGACATCGTGCTTCGATCGGCCCTTCACCTTCGGTACGAACCAGCATCACGGGACAGGCGATCTCACCGAGTCGGCTCGTGATGTTGAACCTCGCAGTCGCGAGGGCCTTGTTCGCGAGGTCGGCCTGCGGGATCGATCCGGTCGATTCGACGAGGAACTCGAACCGCGTTCCATCGAACGGAGGGAACCAGCGGCGGTGGTTCAACTCTTGAACGCGGCGGCGGCCCGGAAACGCTGACAGTGAGCGGCGCGAACGACGGCACCACGCGGCAAGGACTCGTTCACTCAGCGACAACGGTCGCGCGGCGAAGCCGTGTTGCAGCACGAGTCCCAAGATTCGCGCTGGCGCTTCGAGTGCCGCCTGCAACGCGACGGCCGCACCGAACGAGGCCCCGAAGACGCGAATGGCGTTGTCACCGTGATGGTCCGCGACGGCGAGCAAATCCGCCGCAAAGTGATTCATCGCTGGTCGCGACTTCCGTGCAGAACTGTCATCGAACGAGTCGAATACCACGCAGCGAAACTGCTCGCGCAGCAACCACAACATCAGCGACGACATTTCTGCAGTCGCCGCGAATCCGTTGAGCAAGTAGAGCGGCGGGCCTTCACCCCAAGTGCGGCCCACCAACCGCCGCGATCCGTTCGTCAATTCCCACGGGGTCGATTCCGAGTGATATGCAGCCAAGACCTCGGACCAAACGAGCGGAGTCGGGCACGGCTCTCCCACAGTCGGTGCTGGCGAGTGCGACTCTGCACTGGACGAAAGAGCAGGGGAGGGAGCCGCATCACACGAGGAGCCGCAACCGCCGCGCGAGTCGCACTCGGTTGGAATCAGGTCACCGTGGCGTGCCTCGCCGTGACCGGGCATCGGTCCATTTGAGGTCACCGAAGAAGTACTCGTCGCATCGAACATCGTGATCTCTGTCCCAACCAATCCTGTGTCTCAGTGGTTCAATCGGCTGCTCGTGATTGAACAACCTTGCATTGCGGGGTCCATCACTAGCCCGACGCGCAAGCGAGGGCTTCACTTTTCTAAGACGGTTTGCCCTCGCTTGCGCGTCGGGCTGGTTTTTGAAATGGCCACCAGTCACCCGACGATCCGTCGATCCGCTGCACAAATGGCGTGATAGGCCGAGACACTGTCTTCACACGATCGCAGTTCCGCAAGAAAGTCGGGGTTCTGCAACATGCGACCGAGTCGGGCGAGGACATGCAGGTGCGTGCGCGAATCGCGGCAGACGACCAGAAAAAACAAATCGGTTAGCGCGCGGTTGGGTGCTCCAAACGGGAGGCCCGACAGTGTGCGCCCGAACGCGATGACCGATGACCCGAGTACGTCCGGTTGTGGATTGCGGGGATGCGGGATCGCCACGCCGTTCTCGAATGCAGTCGACAGGACCGCCTCGCGGTCTTGAATGGCGGTGAGCAACGACGCGGGTTGCCACACCTCCCACGTGCGGCCCGCCAGTTCGACCAGTCCCTCCAACACGGAGCGTTTGGTCCGCGCTTCGAGCGGGACTTGGACGGTCTCGACTCTCAAGAGGGCCGCCACGGGATGCGGATCGTTGAACTCCATCGATCGATGCGATTGCTCGAGGACCGCCAGTTCGCGATCGGTGTACTCGCGCATCTCTTGTTCGAGCCAGTGCGTGATCTCGGTGGGATGAAACTGCCAATCGCCGGCTATCTTTCGGCCCGGAATGCGGCCGCGATTGACGAGCTTCTCAATCTCGCGACGGTCGCGTCCCAATTGGCGCGAGAGTTCATCTAGGTTGTACCAATCGTGGGACATGGTGGGTGGGCTTTGGCAGGTTGGACTTTGATCGGGCGGGACGGAAGTCGGGCGGGGCCAACATCGGCGGGCGATGAAGCTCACTGCAATCCCGATTGGCGGGAATGGACTGGCGATGAGGATTGCATTCGCGGCGAAGATTGTCGAACGAAGCAGACAAATTTCCGCACGGAAGGGCCGCACACATCTGCTGTCAGTGATCTCGTGAACGCATTCATTTGTTTAGGCGAGCGGCAACGAATGACTTACCAGTGGACATCAACCCGAAGTGTGAACGAGGACATTGATCGACCTCGCCTCGTTCACACTTCGGATTGGTGTGGGCCAGAAAAGCCTTGCCGCTCGCCTCATGAACCACCACCGACATCTGCTCGAACTACGGGGCGCGAACAGGTGTCCGTGTGGAATGTCTCGAAACGACAAGAGACGGCTCACCGGAGAGTCGCCACCTCCACATCACAGCGTGTTCGGCAATACGCTGTGCGTCGCCTCGGTTGTCGAGTTGAAACACTGAACCGAGTCGTGACACAACCGAGACACTTCTTCAGATGACTTTGCCCAGCCTTCATCCGACCAAACTTGCAAGTCGAAGTAACCCGCGTATCCGGCGTGTTGGAACTTACGGACGATGTCGGTCAGCGGAATGCAACCTTCACCGGGGAAGCAGCGATCCGAGTCCGTCTGCGGTGCGCGGCGCGAATCGCTGATCTGCACCACGTTGGTAAAAGGGACCAACTGCGGAATGCGCTCGATCAATCGAGGCTCACGCCACAAATGGTACGTGTCGAACGCCAAGCCGACCGCAGGGTGATTGACTTGGCGGAGCAAATCGAGCGTGTCGTCGATCGTGTGCAGGAAGGTCCACGTTGGAGAGAAGAAGTTGAGCATCGGCAGCAGCGACAACTTCACACCGTGCAACATCGCGAACTCGGACAACTCGCCCAAGGCTTGTGTCACCAGCCGCCGACAGTGCGCGACCGTATGAAAGTTACGTGAGCCGCCCACGACAATCACGTTCTCGGCACCCAGCAGCGCGGCGTCCAAAATGGCATCGCGACCGTCGGCCACGGCGTCGCGATAACTGAAGCCGTTGCGTCCGGTAAAGCCGCCGACGAACGACAGCGATGCGACACCGACATCCGCGTCGCGAATCATCTCGGCCGCCGCCTCTTCGCCGATCTCACTCACCTTCGGTCGCCACAATCCGATGCCATCGAAACCGAGGGCCTTCAGATGCGGCAACTCCTCCGCCAGCAACCACCGCATTGTGGTGAGCTGACTGAGTGACAGTTTGATTTTCGTCGAAGGGGGGCTGCTACTGATTAGGCTGTGGGGGGCATGGCTGGTTGCGTCCGATTCGGTGTGTAAGAAACTGTCGCTTTGGGAAAGGCCGGCCTGCTCGGGGTGTGAAGCAGATCGACAAACGTCTTGCGAAGCAGAATGTTTATTCACTCTTGCGATACCTCAAGAGTCATGTGCGGAGGGGTGCGCTGCGCCGCTCAATTCAATCGGGGGAACGATCAAGTTCGAGCGGGTCGGGATTGTGCGCAGGAGATTCGCGATTGCCAAGAGTAACCCAGACATTGTGTGTGCGAAGTGGTCACATGAATCCGTCACACTCACTTGACGCTTCGTTTCGCGTTTGTTGGGAGATGCTCATGCACGATGAATGAGACGATCATGAGCCACAGGGAATCAGCCACTCAGTGGAACTCGGCGTGAGCCGTTGCAACCAGTCCGCATCATGATCACACAGAGCTGATGTGGTTGAGAAACATGTTGCTCGTTGTCCGCATGATCGACCAAATAAAAAACGCGGAGCAGACGGTTGTCTGCTCCGCGCGTGCGATGACTTGGGCCTGCGAGTTGCCGCTACGACGGCAACTTCCATCGCCCCTCATCTCGAATAGAACCGGTTGTCGTCGAAGCCGCCTACGTAGCGCGGATCGACCAGGTAATCAAGTCGCTCACAACGGAGATCGCCTCGCCCCCGCAGTTGCAGCATCTGCTCGTTCGGTTTGAGTGCGAGCAATTCCTCGGTCGAGCAGCCCAGGACATCGGCCCAATCGCGTGCCATGAGCTTCGTGTTCAGACCGAACAACTGGAGCGCACCGGCGTTGTTGATAATCGACTTCCAACAGGTGGGGTAGCAGTCCGTCAGTTGCTGCATGTCCTGCCAGAAGGACCACACACGAACGCCATAGCCGCGTGCGAGCGTCATGGCCGCCTTCATCATCGGGAACGAACCGAGATTGCCCGCCTCATCAACCAGGAAGAGCGTTCTCGGGTTGGGCATCTTGCGGCGTGAGAAGACCGCCGCAAACAACGCCGCGAGGGTGATCCGCAGGAGCGCCCTGTGACTCTCCAGCCGTTCCGGCGGGATGATGATGTAGATCGACATCGGTTTCCCGTCGGCGAACTGCTGCAACTCAAAGCTCGATTTTTCCAGCATCTTCGAGACACGTTCGCTGTTGAGAGCCTTGGTGTACGCCTGAGCGGTGGCCAAGACTCCGGGGCGCGTATCCCGCTCCGACAACTGCAAGAACGCCGCGATCTCCTGATAGGCTAACTCGCGCAAGTTCTTGCCGTCTCGATCCAACATGATGGCTAGGTTCGTGACGACATCGTCGTTGTTCAGCAGCCGCCGCATCTCGTTCAGATTCTGCTTGTCGGCAGGAAGTCGCGTCATCAGATAGTTGATGACGCCGCTGTTCAGACCGCACGCGGTGTTATCCCAGAACGGGTCGCGACCGAACTTGTTTCCCTCCGCCAGCATCGACGCCATCATCTGCGAGTCCGTGTCCGCATCGGCCGATGACAGCTTGAACATGTCGAGTGGATTGAAGCCGTCCGTCTGACCACCGATCACATGAAACGGATCGAGCTTGATGACCTGCTGTCCCATCTCGCGCCGTTTACGATGAGTGCAGTCGTACAGCTCGCCCTTCACGTCGATCGCCACGACTTGGCCGGGGTATTCGAGCAACGTGGGGATGGCGCTGCACCGACCTTTGCCCTCGCCCGTGGGAGCACAAGTGAGCAGGTGCGGCCCGTCGTACAGCACCGGCTCTTGAGTGGCGATTGGATCGGCGGGTTGCTGATGAAAACCAATCGTGCGACGTGGCGTGGTCTTCACGTAACCGAGCAACACCGCGTCGTCGAACTCGAGCGGGTACATCGGCGATGACACGTCGGGCGGCACGATCGAGGGTGGCTCTTCTGAAGCCAGAACGGGAGCAGACACGGCGGGGACAACGGGGGACGACGATTGCGACTTTTTGCGGGCATAGGCTTTCATGCGGATGATCCTTTTGAGATTGCCGCCGACTCGAAATCTGAGTGGCGACCAATCAGGCAGTGTGAAACTCGGAAACGAGACAAGCAGAAATGAACAGGGCCATCGCCGTCTCTCACGACATCGACTGCGATCAACGGGCACACAAGCACAAGGCTTGCTACGGCGCGGCTGGTTGATTGGCATTCGGCCCACTCGCACCGCTCACTCGGCGGAGCCGGTTGAAAATTCAACCGGCCCGTCGAGTGCTTCGGATTGTTCGAGTGACCGGAATCGTCCGTGCGTGGGATGTCGTCCTTCGCGAATCACTGCGACAGGTCGTCGGCCAACATCGTGTCGGCTTCGTCTCCATATCGTCGTGTACGACCAAGAGTCGCCTCTGAAGGACTGCTGGCAACTCTCGATGTCATTCACCTGCAGAGGAATGACTGAACGCACGTTAGCCACAAGCGCGGAGTGATTGGAAGCGGGACGGTTCGTTGTTGTTGAGCAGGATTGTCCGTCCCTCAAACAAGCTTGTTGAGAGACGGAAAACCAGGGTCTTGACGGGCCTCGGCAACCGCGGCAGCGACTCACGGATGACCTCGCTCCGCAAACCCGTTTGAGTCGTGCGGCGGCAGAACGACGGCAACGCAACAACGAGTACGTTGCGAGTCGCGATACCTCTCGCGGCCCAAAGTGAGAGATCTGCCCAACGTCGGTCTTGGTGAGCCGGGTGGCGTCAGCCCTCGGACTCTTCATCACGGAGTCCAGGGGCTAACGCCACCCGGCTCACCAAGAAAGCCTCGTTACCTACTGCGTGAGGTGTCGCTCGCACACGAGTGAAGACTCTCATCTCATGACCGTCGCTCACCGAGATCGTGCGGCCTTAGCGCGGACGAGCCGGCTTGCGCGAGGATGACTCTGAATCGCGAGCAGCCTTCGCACGCGATGCTGCCAAGCGTGGCTTTGCTGTCCGGCTTGGAGCGGATGACTGGAAGGCAAGTTCATGCTCGAACGGAACCACGCGATCGCCGACGAGCTGCAGATTGGGGATCGCCGCGTCCTTGTGCTTGGTCACGAGCGCACGCAATTCGCGCGCGGTCAGTCCGGAACGCGAATGCAGAATGACCGGCCCGCCGGTGGGACGGACTTCACCGTCCGTCCACGAGCTGCGACCGACCCAGTGACCGACGAGTGCCTCACCGCTTTCCAAGTCGGCTGTCGTGACGAATAGATTTGTCGTGCCGCTCTCTTCGCGCAGATCGCTGCTGCGCCAATTCAAGTTCCAGACCTTGCCGTCGTGCAGCTTGAGCGGTCGCCCGAACACGCGAATCCGCATCGGCGGCCCCACGGGGCTTCCAATGGTCAGTGAGCCACGCAGATTTCCGTTGACAGTGCATTCGAGCTGCAACAGGCCCGTGAACCACAATCGTTCCGGTACATCGCCATTCGACGGCGCGAACTCGCTGACGTGATACGTGTGTGTGAATCGCGCGAGGCGGCGCGTCAATTCCGCGGCCTCCTGCTTCTCCGCTGCTCGCTTTTGAAATTCCTCGCGCAGGCACGTCTTCAAGATCGCGAGTGCCGCCATCTTCTCCTTCGAGTCTCCCGTTGAGGCGACCTCCGGTGTTGTCGGCAATGCAGCCCCTGCGCCTGCGGGGGTCGCTCGAACTCGCCTGCGTTTCTCTCCACGCGGCATCACGGCCACGATCAAAGTCCCATTGCGAGTTGGATCGGAGGGCAGGCCAAGCGCCTCCAAATTGCGTTCGTCCGCGTCGTCCAGCAATTCCCGGTACGACAGCGTCCAACTGTCACTGGCCGCGACGCGCGCGTGAGCCTCCAGTAACGTCGGCACTTCATCGAAGGACTCGAACAGACCCTCGAGCTGCTTCCAATCGACATCGAAATGTTTGCGCCGGCTCGACAGCGCGACCATGCGCGTGTCGCGAATCGCATCCCAATTGGGCAGGCTGGGACTGAGCGAAGATTCGTCGGCAGAGTGGATGCGCTGACGCAGCAGGCAACATTGCAACGGCAGTCGGGCAACGAGCTCTTCCTCTGAAATCTTGCTCGCGTGGCCGTCGAGGCAACACGCCACGATCGCATCCAAACCGGTGGGAGGATGTGTGCGGGACAGCAACTCTTCCGAGTCCATGATCGCCTGCACGAACCGCAGTCGCACGTCAGGGAACTGCTCCTGAAACTGGTGCCGCGCGGCGTCGAGGACCGATGGCAACACGCGCATATTGATGAGGTTCGTCGTGCCGATGGTGATCGTCACGGGACGCACCAACGGCTCGTCCTTCAACAGAGACAACGCCACGTCGTAGTCTTCTCGCATGGCCGCCAGTTGATTGCGGAGTTCTTTCAACTTGGGTTCGTCGTACAGGAAGGCGTTCACGATCCACTGCTTCACGAAGGCTCGGTCCAAGTCCAGGGCCTTCGACCATTGCTTAATGAACGCGGACAAGCGACTCCCGGCGGTATATCCGCCCGGCTGCGCCTTGCTCGCCGTTTCCTGCTTCACGGGCAGGTTCTGTTCGAGAAACTTTTCCGCATCCATTCCCTGCTTAAATTTCGCCCGGTTCCGTATGGCCGCATCCAGCAATTGCCGCAGTTGGTCGCACTTGTAAATCGTCGGACCTTCGGCGCCAGAAGCGGCACGAACGTGAAGCGAACCTGTGACGGACGACATGGAATGACTTCCGATAGCGAACGAGTTTCGGCGGGAGATGGCGAAGTGATTGATACCTCGCGCGGCGGAGTGTGAGAGGTTTCTGAGCGGGGCGGCGTCAGCCCCTTGGTTCTTGGGCGTCAGCCCGTTTTCAAAGAATCATGGGGCTGACGCCGCTCCGCTCAGAGGTCTCATCAAGGACCGCGCGAGGTATCGTTCTGCTGTTGTGGATCACTTCTCACATTGCACTGCCCCTTCAAGACCAATCCATCACAGTAGAACTACTTCCCCAACATCTTGACCCGAACGTTGCGGAAATCGACTCGCATGGGACCGCCGCTGTGGACTTGCAGGGCGATGATTCCGGAGCGAGCGATCGCGGCATCCGGCTCTTTGTAATCGACCGTGGTGACGCCGTTGATCTTGAGCGTGATGTGGTCTCCCTCGGCGCGGATCGTGTACTCGTTCCAGTCCGCTTTCTTAAGAGCCTTTTCCAAGTCGGGCGAGGCTGTGACGAGAATCTTGTTGCGGCGTGACTCGTCGTAGAGACAGCCCCAGTACTTCTCACCGAGGTCCGCTTGATAGCCGGAGACCTCGGTTGAATCGGGGACCTTCTTCGTACGGAACTGCACGCCGGTGTTCCCCACGCCGCCCTTCACTTTGAATTCGAGCTTCAACTCGAAGTCACCGAACTCCTCCTTCGTGCAGAGAAACTGATTGTGCTTGATGCCGGGTGAGTCCCCGACGATGGCGTCTCCCTCGACCTTCCATAGCGTCGCGTCTCCCTCCCAACCGGCGAGATCCTTCCCATTGAACAGCGAGCGATACCCCGGCTCATCCGCCGCCGTGATGGCAGACGCAAACATCGCCAGCGCACCACAAGCCCATCCCAAAACGCACACGATTCCAAAACGACGACTCAACATGATGCAGGCTCCTGAAGTGAAAGGCGAAATTCGAGGCCGAGGATCGGCACATCATTCACTGCCACAAAATCTCAGCTGTGGGTGCCACGGTCACGGAGTCTTCGACGTGGCCGTGTGACGATGGAACACGCACCCGCCACTCTCACGGCCACGTCGAAGACTCCGTGACCGTGGCACCCACAAAGTTGACGGTAATTGATGCGCCAATTTCAAGCGTTTCTCGCCGATGCCCCGGCAACATTCAACTCGGCACCGCCGATTGTCACCGCGCAGGACCAGCGACATACTCCCGCGACGTTAGTTCGAGTCCATTCAACCTCGCACGGAATGCTGCTCATGAATCGTGTCGTCTCCCGATTATTGATGTTCGTCTCGCTCATGCAATTCACTCTGGGAACGACCAGCGCTGCACTGATGCCTCGCACCAACTTCGTCATCGTGTTGTGCGATGACCTCGGTTACGGCGACATCGGTTGCTTTGGGCACCCTCACATCAAGACGCCGCAGCTCGACAAGTTGGCGGGGGAGGGGTTGCGGCTGACCGACTGTTATGCCGCCGCGCCGGTTTGCTCACCGTCCCGCAGTGGCTTGTTGACGGGACGCATCCCCAATCGACTCGGTGTGTACGACTGGATTCCGGAGAAGAGTCCAATGCACCTGATGCAGCGCGAGATCACGATCTCGCGGCTGCTGAAGGACGCGGGCTATCAGACGTGCCACGTCGGGAAGTGGCACTGCAACGGGCACTTCAATTCATCCGAGCAGCCTCAGCCCAGCGACCACGGTTTCGATCATTGGTTCTCGACGCAGAACAACTCGCTGCCGAGTCATCACAACCCGATCAACTTCGTCCGCAACGGCCAGCCGGTCGGGCCGCTGGAAGGTTACTCCAGTCAGATCATCGTCGATGAAGCGATGAGTTGGCTCGGTCGGCGCGAGACAACAAAGCCGTTCCTGCTCATGGTCTGGTTGCACTCACCGCACGAACCGGTGGCGACGGCGAGTCCGTTCGTCGCGCAATACAAGTCGGTCGCCGAGTCCGACGATCAGGCCGAGTACTTCGGCAACGTGACGCAGCTCGATCACGAGGTCGGTCGGTTGATGAAGCGACTCGACGACGACGGCCTGCGCGACAACACGCTCGTCTACTTCAGCAGTGACAACGGGCCGGAGACGCTCAACCGTTACAAGGGTTCGCAGCGCAGTCACGGTCGTCCCGGTCCACTGCGAGGCATGAAGCTGCACATGTACGAGGGAGGCATTCGCGTGCCGGGTCTGTTGCGTTGGCCGGGTCATGCCCAAGCGGGACAGACGGTAAAAGAACCGGTCGCCAGTTACGACCTGCTGCCCACCCTCTGCGCGATCGCGAACGTCAAAGCCCCGACCGATCGAGCACTCGACGGCGCGAGTCTCCTGCCGCTGTTCGACTCCAAGCCGGTCGCTCGCTCGAAGCCGCTCTACTGGCAGTACGACCGAGCCATCGGCGCGAACCGCATCGCGCTGCGAGATGGCGATTGGAAGCTCCTCGCCAACGCTGACCTCTCGAAGTTTGAGATGTACAACCTGCGCAGTGACCTCGCCGAACAACACGATCTCAGCACGAGCGACCCCGCGCGATTGGCCGATCTCACCGCGAAGTTGAAGCAGCTCCATGCCGAGGTCAAAGCCGAAAGCCCCACTTGGCCCGCCGGTCCCGGCACGGGTGGACCGAATGCGAAAAAGGCCACGAAGCAGGGGCTGTAGGATGGGCACTCTTGCCCGTCCCACAAGACACGAATCACCGCCCTTAAAATGAGACTGCTCCCTGATGCCGAACTCCCACGAACCCACGAACGAACGATCTCCAGCGCGGCCGCTAGTGGCACCGAGTTGGCTGTTCCGCGCCGTGTTACTCGTCGTGGTGATGGCTCTCGTCGTGGCATTCGTTCGCAACCGCGAGGCATTGTCGTTCGACTCGCTCCTCACGCAGCAGGCGGCACTGCAACGCGCGGTTGTGGAGCAGCCCGCCGTCGTGCTGGGAGCGGCCTTCGTGCTGTACGTGATCGTGACAGGACTCTCTCTACCGGGAGCGGCCGTGCTGTCGTTGGCGTATGGCTGGCTGTTCGGGTTTTGGCGAGGACTGATACTCGTCAGCTTCGCCTCGACCGCCGGAGCGACCGTCGCGTTCCTGATGTCCCGCTTCCTGTTTCGCGACGCGATCCGATCCCGCTTCGGCGAACGACTGACGACGATCAACGAAGCCCTCGCGCGCGAAGGAGCCTTCTACCTATTCACGCTGCGACTGATCCCTCAAGTTCCGTTCTTCGTCGTCAATCTGCTGATGGGACTGACGCCGCTCCGCGCGACCACGTTCTGGTGGGTCAGCCAACTCGGGATGCTGCCGGGAACGTGCGTCTACGTTTACGCCGGAGCATCAGTCAGTAGCTTGGAGCGACTGCGCGACGAAGGAGTCTCCAGCTTGGTGACGTGGCAGTTGCTGTTGGCCTTCGCACTACTCGGCCTCTTCCCGCTGATCGTGAAGCGGGCGGTCTCCGCGTGGACCCACCACGCCGTTTAACCGCGTGGGCAACACCCCGCGCTTCGAACGTCACACGTTTTCCTCTGAGAGATTCTTGGTGAGCCGGGTGCCGTAAGGCCCCGGATTTCCTCGAAAAAGAATCCAGGGCCTTACGACGCCCGGCGAGCCAAAAAGCAATCCCCGACAGTAACTGATTCGTCGGCCCTTACAATGCGGGGCATTCCCATCATGCGGTTCGTTCTTCCTTGGCCAACCTGCGGATGTACTCTGAAAAGTCGGCGTCTTCCCCTTGCAGCAGGCGCGGCAGGAGCGAGTAAAAATCGTCGCGGCGGACCCACTCGCGCATGAAGTCGTCCCACGAGTGCCAGCGGCGTTGTTGCTTGACCGTCATGCGGTCGTCGAAGGCTGTCAGGTAAGCCCGTTCAAACAGTGAGATCAGCATCTCGAAGATGACCTGCATCCGCTCCTGCTGTTCCTCGGTGAGGTTCGGCGTGGCGGCTTGAGACCGCAACTTCAAGTCGGGATTGGCGAGGACCAGCTTGAGGAAGTCGTGGTACGCATCCGACAGCAGTTGATAGACCTCTTCGTCCTCGTTGTCCCGTTCCTTGCGCTGCTCATAGATGAACACGGTCACAGCCATCGGCAAGCCGATCACCGTCACGATGTAACTCAGCACCTCCCAGACTTCCATGACAGTCATGATTCGAGCCTTTGCTTATCCCCATGTCCCTCGTGGGAGATTCCCGCAGTGTTTGCCGATTGTCGGGATTGATGTGCCAACAGAAAGTGTTGTGCGAACGTTCGGTCTCACTTTGGCAACTCAGTTTTGTTTGACGGACTCGGGTGTCGCTCGTTTTTGGATCGCCTTCCAAAGTTCATCGGACAGTGCCTGCATTCCTTTGTCGCCGGGATGGCCAGCCACGCCTGCGTGCTCGAACTTGCGTTCGGATCGGGCGAAGTTGGCTTCATCAGCGCCGAGCTTGCTGATGTCCACGAACGTTCCGCCTGCGTCGAGGCTGGCTTGCTTCATCTTCTCGTCCTTCGCGGCATCGGCCCAGAACTGACTGCGGACGATGAGCGTTGGATTGCCGTGACGCTTCAGTTCCGCCAGCAGCTTGTCGAACGATGTCTTGAAGCGAAGCTTGGCCTCGTCAGTCGCGAGTGCCGCTGAGTTCTCGCCGATTGCCACGATGATCAGATCGGCTTGGAACTCCAGTTCGTCCTTTAAGCCTTCGGTCACGTTGAAGGCGTCGAGGTTCCGTTCAAAGTCAGCGATGTTCTTGGCTTTGACTTCGGGCATCCCACCGGCCGCCTTCGCGATCTGAGCCGTCAGGACGTGGACGTAGTCTTTCTCCAAGGCACTCGCCGCCATGCCCCAATTTCCCGTCCAACCAATCTTCGGAGCAGGGCCGTGCAGCGTGATGCTGTTCCCCAGGAACAAGACTCGGTCCACACGCAGAGCGCCGACTCGCAACTCTTTCGCCGCCGGAGCCACGGGCCGCGCGGAGTCAATCTGTTCCACGGCCCCACACTCCGGCAACATCACCAGACTGACAACCATCGCCAACGCGACTTGCAACCATTCACGGCAGACCATTTCGAGATTCCTTGGGAAAGAGTGACGCAACACGATTGCGGAGTCCTCGGTGAAGCGAGCGGCCAAGACAACTCGCCCGTCCTTGGTGCGAATCGTGAGCTACTCTTCGGAGGGTTTATACTCACGCGGCCTGAAGTGAGGCACCTGCCCAACGTCGGTCTTGGTGAGTAAGCCCCCGGACTCTTCAGCACGGAGTCCGGGGGCTTACGCCCAATGGCACTCACTTTGTCATTCACTCCGTGAGCGGCATTCGGCTTACGCCGCCCGGCTCACTAGGAAAGCCGCATTACTACCGCGCGAGGGTTACCTTTGTCACCGGGGCCACTGTGGATATCCAGCCTGATGCCGACTGAACTTCCTGCGACGGCCGGTTTGCGTGGCCAGTCCATCGTCATCGATGGGCTGACGGTGAGGTATGGCTCGTTTACGGCCGTGGACCGACTGAGTCTTTCCGTGGGTGAAGGGGAGTTGTTTGGCTTTCTCGGGCCGAACGGGGCTGGCAAGAGTACGACCATTCGCGTGCTGATTGGCGCGAGCCGTCCGACTTCAGGACGAGTCGAGATTGCGGGACACTCGTTGCCGCGCGACTTCGCGAAAGTGAAGCCGTTGTTCGGCTACGTCCCCGACTCAGAAAACCACATGGAGGAATTCTCCGGGCGCGAAAACTTGGTGTTGTTTGCCAAGCTCTACGACGTGCCGCTCGCGGAAGTCGACAAGGCGCTCGGGCGGCTCGAACTGTCGGAAGCCGCCGACTTGCCGGTGCGGGCGTACTCGAAAGGGATGCGGAAGAAGCTGCTGATCGCCCGCGAAATCCTGCACCAACCCCGGATTTTGTATCTCGACGAACCGACGGCGAACCTCGACCGGCATTCCACCGAAGTCGTGCGAAAGCTGCTACGGGAACTGACGGCACGCGGCACCACTGTGTTCCTCACGACGCACGACATGGAAGAGGTCGAGCAAATCTGCGATCGCGTGGCAATTCTCTGCAAGGGAAAGCTGATCGCCTGCGATACGCCGGTGAACTTCATGACGCGACACGCCGAACGCAAGGTGCTGGCGCAGTACGAACAGTCCAGCCAAGTGCTTCGCGAAGAGCTTGATCTGGACGACGATCGGCAGCGCGAACGGCTGGCGAACATCATTCGTCACGAGGCGTGCGTCCGCCTGCATTCGCAGGAATTCCAGTTTGAAGACGTGTTCCTCAAGCTGACGGGGCAGATCTACACATGATGCCGCGACTCGACAAAGTCCGAACACTGGTCGGCCGCGAGGCACTCCGGTTGTTGAAGAATCCGTCGGCACTGATGGTGCTCGGGTTGCTCGTGGCGTTCTCGCTGCTGTTGGCCTTGAGCCGCAACGAGAAGAGCCCTGCGCTGTCCTGTTGGATCGTCCATCCCGACTCCCTCCTGACGAGCGAAGCGGGTGGGGTCTCGAGCGACTTTATCGAGAAACTCACTGAGGCGGCGAAGCAGACCAAGACGATCCGCGTCCTGCCACTCAGCCGAATTGCGGTGTTTCGCGAGCAGCGGATGTATCCGCCGCTCACCTGCGCGATCGAGCTGCTGAAACTGCCCGCCGACGACGGATCGACTACGCAGTTGAGCGTTACCTATCGTCATCCCGGCGGGAAATCCGATGTTCTCGAACCGTTCTTGCGCTGGTTTTGGCCGATCGCAGTGGATCACTTCGGTCAGGTGCAGGTGGTCGAGCAGGCCCCGGCTGCGAGTCGCCCGACATCGGCCACGGCGCTCGTCATGGAACGGCTGCAATCTGGTTCGCTGAAAGATTTGATGAGTGAAGAACTCGCGGCAGCCATTCTGCTGCTGGTCGTGCAGTTCGTGACGTGTTGTCAGTTGATCGTGTCGTTCACGAGCCAAGATCGCGAACGCGGGACGCTGACGGCGCTCGCACTGTCACCGATCACAATGTCAGAATTGCTCCAGGCCAAGATCCTGTTTCACCTGCTGCTGTCGGCCCTCGGTTGCGGTGCGGTGATCGCCGTGTTGAAGCCGTCTGCACTGACGCACGCCAGTTTGTGGGCCACGCTCCTCTTGACGAGCCTCGGCCTGTGCAGCGTCGGGATGGTGATCGCGTCGCTCACCAAAACGCAAAGCGGCGCGAGCCTCTTGGCGCTGTGCTACATGCTGGTCGGAGCGGTCGTGTTCTATCTCGCGACCAAGTTTTCGGCCTTTGCCCAATTGAAGTCGTTCGCGTTCGAGAACTACGGTTTTGGAATGCTCTTCCTCTCACTGCAACGACCGATCCCCTTGGCCCGTGCGACAGATCTGGCACCGATGCTGGCACTCGTTGTCGGCTGGCTGACCACCGCGACGCTGCTGTTTCGGACCCGCGGTTGGCGGTGAGCCAGAACACGCGCGAGGCGTTCAGGCAACACCCCGAAAATGAATGACCCGTAGGATGGACGCCTCGTCCGTCCTACGAGTGAGCAACCTCGGACGGACGAGGCATCCATCCTACGGCTCGATTTATCAGCGGGATTGTCGTCATGGCCCCGCCTGACCCAAGAGTGCGAAGCGGAGTCGGGGCAGAGGACTGTCCCTCCAAAAAGTCAGGACCTGCTCGTAGCGATTGGAGCGACGGCGGGATAAAACTCCATTCCCCAGCTAGTCCTCCCGCGCCATGCCAGACCTCCTCCACAGTAGTCGCTTGCCGATAGACCGTCCCATGCAGATCACAAACCTGCGCGAACCTCTTCTCTCGTCACACCGGTCACCGGCGCGTTTTGCCGTGTCGCTTGGCTTCGCCCTGTTCGCGGGAGTCGCTTCGGCCGACGAAGTGCCAACCGGAGAGTTGGTCTACAAGCAGAAATGCGCCGCGTGTCACGGAGCCAAAGGGGAAGGAGCGACCGACAAGTATCCTCAGCCTTTGGTGGGAGATCGTTCCGTTGGCGAGTTGACCGAGTACGTCAGCAAGACGATGCCCGAGGACAAGCCGGGGACGTGCGTCGGTGAAGAAGCGCGTCTCGTTTCCCAGTTCATTCATGACAGCTTCTATTCCCCGACGGCGCAGGCTCGCAACAAACCGGCTCGTATCGAGCTGTCGCGTTTGACGGTCAGACAGTACCGCAACGTCGTGGCCGATCTAATCGGAACGTTTCGTGATACGGGGAAGCTCGACAAGCAGTCGGGGCTGCGCGGCGAGTATTTCAAATCGCGGCGAGCCGACGGAAAAGATCGGGCCATCGAACGGATCGACTCCGTCGTTGCGTTCGACTTCCAAGACAAAAGCCCCGACACCGAAAAGCTCGAACCGCACGAGTTTTCGATCAAATGGGAAGGGGCCGTCTTTGCGCCGGACACGGGTGAGTATGAGTTCCAAGTCCGTACGAATCAGGCGACGCGGCTGTGGATCAACGACCTCAACCAACCGCTCGTCGATGCCTACGTGAAGTCCGGCAGCGATATCGAACATCGCGGTGCGATCTTCTTGATTGGCGGCCGAACGTACGCGTTGCGGCTGGAGTTCTCGAAGGCGAAGCAGGGAGTTGATGACAAGAAGGCGAAGGAGAAGCCGCCCGCTCCCGCGTCGATCTTTCTCGAATGGAAGCGGCCGCATCGCGTGACGGAGGTCATCCCCGCGCGAAACCTTTCCACGAGCAAGCCGTCCCTGTGGTGCGTAGTCTCCACGCCGTTTCCGCCGGATGATCGGAGCCTCGGTTGGGAGAAGGCCACTTCCATCTCGAAGGAATGGGATCAAGCGACGACCGACGCGGCCATCGAAGTCGCCACGTACGTCGTCGCGCACCTCGATAAACTGTCCGGCACGAAGCGTGACGCGGCGGATCGAGTCGGTCGGTTGCAGGACTTCTGCCGCCGCTTCGCCGAGCGCGCGTTTCGCCGGCCGCTCGATGACGACACGAAGCAACTGTTCATCGACCGCCAGTTTTCAGAAGCGACCGATCCCGAAGCCGCTGTGAAACGTGTCGTGTTGCTGGTCCTCAAGTCGCCGCGTTTTCTTTACCGCGAAGTCGGCGGTTCGGTTGAGAGCAGCAACAACCCGTATGACGTGGCGTCGCGCATGGCGTTCGGATTGTGGGACTCGATGCCGGACCAACCGCTCCTCAACGCAGCCGCCAAGGGGGAGCTGGCGACGCGTGCCCAAGTCGTCTCGCACGCCGAGCGGATGCTCGCCGATCCGCGCACCCACTCGAAGCTGTCCGATTTTCTGCTCCGTTGGCTGAAGGTCGATCACGTTCCCGATGTCGCCAAGGACACCGAGCGGTTTCCCGAATTCAACGCGGTCCTCGCCAACGACCTTCGCACGTCGCTCGAACTGTTTCTCAATGAGGTCTTGTCGAGTGAGTCGGCCGATTTTCGGCAGTTGCTCCTCGCCAATTCTCTCCCATTGAACGGTCGGCTGGCGAAGTTCTACGGGGTCGATCTTCCCGAGGACGCGCCGTTTCAGTCGGTGCCGCTCGACTCGAACGAGCGGGCCGGAGTCCTGTCGCACCCGTACTTGATGGCGGGCTTCGCGTACACGGCGACCAGTTCGCCCATTCATCGCGGCGTCTTCATTGCGCGTAGCGTGCTCGGCCGAACGCTACGTCCACCACCAGAAGCCGTCACTCCGCTGGCCGCGGATTTGCGTCCCGACCTCACCACGCGAGACCGCGTTGCTCTGCAAACCAAGCCGGAGTCATGTCAGTCCTGCCACGCGATGATCAACCCGCTCGGGTTCACACTGGAACACTTTGATGCGGTCGGCCGATTCCGTAAAGAAGAGCTTGGCAAACCGATCGTCGCGTCCGGTGCGTATCGCACTCGTCACGGCGACACGGTCCAATTTAACGGGGTGCGCGATTTGGCAAACTTTTTGGCCAACAGCCCGGAGACTCACGCCGCCTTCGTCGAGCAATTGTTTCACGCCCTCATCAAGCAGCCGATCCGAGCCTACGGTTCGCAGACCAAGGACTCATTGCGACAGACCTTCGTTCAAGAGAACTTCAACATTCGCAAGCTGCTGGTCGAGATCATCGCCACCAGCGCGCTGACACCCGCCGAATCCAAGCCGCAGACGGCCTCTGCCCAGTAGTGCTTCCCATCTTCGGAGACATCCGGTGACTCAAACTTCCCGACGCGACTTTCTCCGTGACCTAGGCCTCAGTGCGGCAGCGCTGCCGTTTGTGTTGAATCTGCCCAGCCTCGGCTTTGCTAATCAGCAGGCTCGCAAGCAGCGGCTGGTCATTATGTTCAGCCCGAATGGTGTCGTGCCGAACACGTTCTGGCCTGAAGAAGAGGGCGAAGACTTCAAGCTGAAGGAAAGCCTCTCCCCGCTGGAACCGTTCAAAAACAAGTTGCTTACGCTGCACGGCGTCTGTGACAAGGTGCGCGGTGATGGCGACAGCCACATGCGCGGCATCGGCTGCTTGTTGACGGGAACGGAACTGTTCCCCGGCAACATTCAGGGGGGATCGGACACGCCGGCCGGGTGGTCCAGCGGCATCTCGATCGATCAAGAGATCAAGAACTACTTGCAGGTCGATGCCAGCCGACGCACGCGATTCGGATCGTTGGAGTTCGGCGTAATCGTCCCCGATCGCGCCGATACGTGGACGCGCATGTCGTACTCCGGCGCCAACAAGCCGATCACGCCGATCGACGATCCGTATCAGATGTTCTCGAAGCTCTACGGTCGCATGAAGGATCAAGAGTCTTTGAAAAGCATCCTCGATGAATTGCAGGGTGATCTGAAAAAAGTCGCGTCGGTCGTGAATGCCCAGGACCGGCAACTTCTCGAAGAACAGACGAACTTTGTTCGCGAACTCGAACAGGAACTGAAGGCGACTTCCACTGAGGGTCTCAATCACACGGTTCCGGAACTCGAACCGGGGATCAAAGAAGACAACGACAACATGCCGAAACTGAGCAAGCTGAACATCGACCTCATGGTGAACAGCTTCGCCAACGACTTCGCCCGCGTCGTGACGCTGCAATACACGAACTCTGTCGGCGGCGCGAAGATGAGATGGCTGGGTGTCGATGAGGGACATCACGAGCTGTCACACAACCCGGACACCGATGAGAAGTCTCAGGACAAATTGACGCGGATCAACAAGTGGTACGCCGATCAGATGGCTTACCTCGCACAGCGTCTGTCCGAGACACCAGAACCGGGCGGGCAGGGGAGCTTGCTCGACAACACGCTGATCGTTTGGACAAACGAGTTGGGCAAGGGTAACTCGCACACGCTCGACAATATCCCGTTCGTGTTGTTGGGCAACGGCCTCGATTTCCAGATGGGCCGTTCGCTGAAGTACAAGAAAACGGCGCACAACCGCCTGCTGATGTCGCTCGCCCACGGCTTCGGCCACCGCATCGAACGCTTCGGCAACCCCGACTTCTGCGGCGACGGGCCGCTGTTGAATCTGACGTGATCGCCGAGCCGCACGGAAGCGGAGTCTTCGGCGCCTGCTCTCGCTTGGAAGTGCCCGGGAGCGGAAGCTGGTAATAACTATCTCGCCTCCGGTGGTCCGACGACGTGGTGGGGAATCGCCGCTGCGGACCAGATCGGCATGTTTAATTACCAGCGAACAGTGGCGATGTCGGACATCACCGACGGGACATCGACCGCGATCGCTGTTTCCGAAGCAACGGTCGGAAACAACAGTGCGACCGATAACGTGCGTCAAAGCCATGTGCGAAATCAGGCATTTCCGGGTGGCGTGCCGAATAAATTCTGGACGAAGTCCCAACTCGATACTTATGGTACGCAGTGCCTGACCGGAACAGGGAATCTGCACTCGCACAAAGGCCGCGAGTGGGCCAACGGCATTGGTAGCCAAACGATCTTCAACACGATGAATGGGCCAAACACCACGAACCCCGACTGTCATCCGTGCGCAGGTTGCGGCTGGTACGACAGCGCAGGAATTTGGTCCGCTCGTAGTCAGCACACCGGTGGGGTGCATGTTCTTTTGGGCGATGGAGCCGTCAGATTTGTTAGCGACAACGTTGACCTTTTAACGTGGCAAAGAGCCGGGGCCATCAATGATGGCGGGGTACTCGGTGAGTTCTAATTGTTGTTCCACAAGTGGACATTGAAAATGACTCGCGAGTGTAGCTGGCTAGGCTCGCGAGTCTCTCTTGCACCCTGTAAACCCCGGTCACACTATTGTTGGGAGTCTCATATGTATCGTCCGTCATTCGTCATGGTTTGCCTCTTTTGCGCTACACTCGGCTGTGGTGGAGGGAAATCTGGCCCTGCCGCTCCTGCCCCGTCGCTCGACGTTAGCAAAGCTGTTCCCGCCGACCAGTTGAAGCAAACGCTGGATGAAGTTGGGAAAACAGGCGAGACTGGCAGTGCCACCGCTGGATTGCGGGCGGGAATTGAAGCCCTGAACGCGAAAGATCCCGCGAAAGGGGCCGGCCTCTTGAAAGATCTCGGCGATCTGGAAGCAACGACAAATCCCGAAGAGGTCAAGGCAATCGCCAAGAAGATGGCAAGCCTGCTCTAGGCGATTGGGTTGAATTCAATGACCCCGACAACATCTAACGTTCGGTGTGAGCGAGGAGGCAGAGTCATTTGACTCTCTCGTTCACGCCGAACGTTGATGTTGCCGGGGTCAGTTTTTTTCGTTCGTCCCAATCCTGCGCTGCCGTAACCGACAGGCGGCGTGTGTGCCGATCCCTCAAGACTCACCGGTTCCAAGGACCGGTGCGTCTTTGAAACAATAGAGGGAGCTACGGCGACAGAAGACTCAGCCTTTGGCAGCGGCCAAGGCGGCGTCGTAGTTCGGGTGGTTGGCGATTTCCGGGACGTACTCGACGTGCGTCAGTTTGCCTTCCGGGTTGACGACGAAGATGGCTCGCGAGAAGCAGCGGTCGAGTGGGCCACCGTTAATGAGGACTCCGTAGTCGTAGCCGAATTCCGTGCAACGATGCGCGCTGAGCGTCTTCACCGTTTCCACGCCCTCGGCTCCGCACCAACGCTTCGCGCCGAAGGGAAGGTCCATACTGACAACCAAAACTTCGGTATTGGCGAGAGTCTTAGCTTCGTCGTTGAACCGCTTCGTTTCGGCATGGCAGGTCGGCGTATCGAGCGACGGGATCGTGGCAATGATTCGCGTCTTGCCCGCGCTGCTGGCCAGCGTGATATCGGCTAGGCCATTGTCTTGCAGCTTGAATTCGGGAGCAGCGTCTCCCACCGCCAAGGCTCGCCCCTTGAGATCAACCGGGTTTCCTTTGAGTGTCGTCGCACCAACTCGCTTCATCGTCTGTGTCCTAATAAAAGAGGCTTCAAAATGCTCCGGAGAGCCGCGCCGAAGTATGTCGTCCCCTCCGCAGGATGCAATGGACGGACTTGGCGATGAACGTTTCGCTCGTGGCTCGACACTCGCAATTCGTAATGCTCGTCAGCCCCTCTCAGGATGAAAAACCCTCCAGCGCGACGTGACCTTGCCCATGTTGGCCACCCAGGCACGGATCAGGGGCGTATTGCTGAGTAGGGCGAGGGCGAGGCACCCGATAGAAACGCGACCGCACGTCACAGTCGTTGCCCAGCGCGGCATCCACCTCGACCGGTCACCCCTGAGTCGCCGAATCAGCCGGTACCGCCGTCTCCATCCACTATCAGGTACAAAAAAATGCTCGCCCCCCAACGCCAACTCACCCACACGCTCACACTGATCGCGGTATGGCAAAAGTCGAGCTAACAGTCTGTTGAAAAATGATGTGGGTCGTCATGGGGAACGCTCGTGGGCGTTCGAGTTGAATGTCATCGCAAGAGGCTTATTGGTGCTTGAGTTAAAGCGATACTTTCACAAGAAGGGGGTTGCGCAAGCCATGACAGCCCGCGCGTGTTTGGATCGTCTCCGTTGATCGGGGTGACGATCTCCACGCGGGTTGCTGCTGCACACCAACCTCGTACTTCTGGCGAATCAACAGCAACAAATGTTTTCCGGAAAATCTTGTTGACATTTGTTGAAATCGGCAGAGAATACGCCCGCTTCCTTGAACGGTCCCGCCTGCCTCCTCTACCCAACAATCGTTACGAACCTACGGTCGCCTGTTTCGCCACCATTTGCGTGCTGCGTCCGCTTTGTTTGTTGGTTGTGGGTCGTTTGTTGACGAGTGAGGTCGTGGATTTTGAGATGAAGCTCACCTGTTGCATGTTCTTGGGTTCCTGTTTACTTGGAGACATGGCGAATGTCGTTCGACTACGACGTTGAAGAAGAAATGGAAGAAACCGCGTTCGTTGCGGAGGCTTCTGAGGGCGAATGCTCCTCAGAGTTTTCCGGCGACTTTGAGGAGATTGACTTCGAGGCACTCGGGATCGATCCGGGTGGACCAACAGCGGCGAAGCCTGGAACCGAAGAAAAAGTGTTGATGCTTGCGGCACGTTATGCCGCTGGAGTCCCGCTCTGGCATGGAAGTGATTGTTACGATCATGGCCCGGGACAGTCCGTGACTCGGCTGGTTCGCAAAGGTTAATTTCGATGTGATGAACTATTGCGGTCAAGTCTCTGCGAATTGAGCGCGAACTCACGTTACGACAATTTGAAAATGGAACAGCCCCGCCAGTCGTGCTTGAGTCATGACAGGCGGGGCTTTCTTTTTGACGGTTTATCATCGACGACCCCTCAAACACTCCTATTCCGATCACTCGCATCCAGCCGGATTGCCCCTGCGTCACCACGCGTTGTGATCGTCCATTCCTGCCGCACGGTCTTGGACTCCAAAGATGGCTAGCACCGCCGCTTGTGATCCATCGCAGACAGGAAGTGGTCCGTCTCCAACAGATGTTCAGCGGGCGGTGTTGGGGCGTGACGATCTTTATTCTGGGCGACACTGCTCTTGGATCGTTGCATTTGCTTGCGCGGCTGTCGGTTGGTCATGCGGACTGGATGTCCGCCTAGCGGTAGCCGACGAAGAGTCGGCGTCGTGGTCGATGTGTTACCGCGATCGCACGCTCTCAAACGCACTGGCTCAAGCGGAGGATTGCCTGCGCACGAAAGCAACGGCCAACGGCATCGTGTTGTTGCAATGGGTACTCGACCAGCCGTTCGATTGTTTTATCGACGACGGCACGAACCGAGGTGGGGTGTCGGCCAAACGCAAGGCCGAGCGAATCCTTGCCAGCAACTTGGCGGCTCAGTACCAGCGACAATTGGGTGCGGATGCGAATGCCTTGCTTGTGAAAGCCAAATCGGATGCCGATCACGTCGGGCTGCAGTCCGTCGTTCAACGTTTTTTCCTGACGGATGCGGGCTACGCTGCCACAGAACGGTTGATTGCCGTTTGGCGCGATCGTGGTGAGATCGACTTGGCCACGGCACTCGCAGAGCGAGTCCTACGCGAGCCAGTTCACGCCGCGCGAATCACAAGACAATTGCGTCGATTGGCCGAGGCATTGTCCGTCGAGGCCGCAGGCGCGGATGCTCCGGGCAATGAAGCCGTTCGCGAGACAGACGAACTCTTCCGATTTGGGTGGATGCTGAGTGGAGGTGATGGCCGACGGAACCGCGTGGTTCGAGGAAGTGTTCCTTTGTTGAGGGCCTCGTGGATCGCGAGCAATCAGGCATCGTTGCAGCAATCCGCCACGCAGTTAAATCCAATTACGAGAAATCGCCCCGGAATCGCGACCAACCGCGAGTCTCTTCAGAGAATGGAGGCCGAGCAGCTTCTCAAGCAGTTTGAAGTGCGACAGCGGGACTTGGATCGCCAGGCTTGCAGTGCTTCATTTCCGATTGTCGTTCGCGACAAAATCATCGTTCGAAGCGTCGGTGAACTGCGTGCGATCCATGTCCCGAACGGGCAGACCGCCTGGTCTTTTGCCTGCGAATCATCTGCGAGGGAAGCGGGCGAGCGAGACGAGACCGACGCCGCGCTACGACGCGAGTTCGGGCGGGCGACGAGTCCGCAACTTTACTCCACCGCAGAGTCTTGGTTTGAGAACTCGCGGACGGGGATGCTGTCGTCGGATGGTCGGTTCGTTTACTCAGTCGCGGAATCTTCGGCACTGGATGATGATGACGATTTGATCGAGACCGATGCGAGATCGAGAGGGCTGCGTCCTAGTACTCGCAACCGCTTGATGGCTGTTCCGGTGGAAGCCCCCATCTCGGGGAACCAACGTGCGGCCTGGATCAACGACGGTCGGCTTTCGATTTCGTCTGGCTCGATCTCAAACAACTCAAACTCGCCCCGTTCACGCTCAGCCGGCCTGAGTCCTCCCGGGGGGAATACCGCGCCGGGTCGCGCAGCCTTTCTCGGAGTGCCGTTGCCAAGCTCATCCGAGTTGTTGTGCGTGACCGAGCAGCAAGGTCAGATTCATCTGACATCGCTCGCACCCAGTTCGGGAGAGTTGCTTTGGACTCAGCCGGTCTGCATTTTGGGGCGATCCAGCGAAATGGACGGAGACCGACAACTTCGAGCGTGCGTTCCGGCGCGGTCGAAGGGAGTCGTGATCTTTCCGACCAACACCGGCTTGGTTGTCGCTCTCGACTTGGTGCAGCGTCGGCTGCTGTGGGTGGCTCATGTCGATGACTTGCCGAACGCGCAGCAACCGCGCGGGCGGGGCGAGTATCTCCCGCCGGTACACGGTTACGCCGGATTCGCATCGGGCCTGGTAATGGCAGAGGGGCGAGTCGCTTATCTGCCGCCTCGTTCCGCGCGAGTCCACTGTCTCGATCAACAGACCGGCAAGAGTCTGTGGACTTCGCCGCGGCGAGACGGTGAGGTCGTGAGTCACATTGTGGACGGACGCGTGCTGGTGGTGGGGCGACAAAATTGCCAGTGCCTCTCGCTTGCGGATGGCTCCGAACTTTGGAGCTGCCCGACAGGACCAGCGGTTGGTCGAGGAGTTTGCTTCGGTACTCGGTTCATCCTCCCCGTGGAGGGCGGGCGACTGGTGACGCTCGACATGGCGACGGGCCGCAGCGTGGGAAATTCGATGCTCAGCAGTCCGGTTCCGCTCGGACATCTGATCGCGGCGGGAAATCATGTGTACTCGATGAGTCCGCGCGCGTTGATCGCTTTTCCACAGTCGGATCACGTTCGCGCCGAACTCGATTCACCGACGGCCGCGCCGCGAACAAACTCGGAACGAGAACTGGTGCTCGCCGAGATCGACTTGGCGCACGGTCGTGCGGGGACGGCTGAGACGCGATTACTTGGCGTCGTCACGGGCGAGTTACCAGCGGCGGAGAGGCTGCGAGCTAGGCGGCATCTCAAACAGTTGCTGTTATCCAAACTCAACGGCCCCGACGCACCGTCAACGGCCGATTGCGATCGACTCGAACGACTGATCGAGACGCCCGATGAGCAGTTTCAATATCTGGCCGGTCGCTTCCGGCATCTGCCGCGCGACGAGCGAGACCGGCTGTCGGTCAGTCTCATTGAGAACGTCTATCGACTGCCGTCGAGCTTGAGATACTCGCCCCCCGGCGAGGATTCGTGGACGATCTCGCCAGCCGTGTGGAACCGACTCACACGGACCGCGCACGCGGAGGGTGAGTCGCCGCCGCAACGGCCGCAGCGAATACAACCGCCGCAGCAAGCCGTTTGGTTTGAGCAGGAACTCACGGCGCAGGAGCCGGAGGCACGGTTGCGATTCGTGCGTGCGTTCGATGACACCGCGATCGTGCAGCCGGTGCGAGCCAGTCTTGCCGCGCAGCTTGCGGTGAACGGCGAGGCTCAAGCGGCCGAGACTTTGTGGTTGCGCAACAGGATGTCGGACGACCCGACTGTCGCTGCCGAAGCGGCGGTTCAATTGAGTGAACTTTGGGAACGTGCCGGTTTCATTGATGAGGCTGCTGAGCAGTTGGAGTCACTCGCCACGGAGTTCGCTGGCACCCCGTTGTCGAACGGAATGGTTGGCGCCAAGTACGTCGTGAGTCTCCCGAACATTCGTCTCGCATCGGAAGTGTGGCGGCGGATGCAAGCTCCGGCTTGGGACGTTGACCGCGTGGAGATCGTCACTTCCCGCGCTGACAACGACGATGTTTGGCGACCCGACTCAGAAGGCCGTCACTCTCCCGCTCCGGCACGCGCCAACTTTGAACGTCCCGGTTCGTTCGCTCGCCAATTCCGGCTTTCCAACGAGCAGTCGTGCGAGTTCAACATTCAATCGTTTCCGAACGGAAACAGCCGCGAGGAAAATGTGGTCGTCATGGACCGACGGACCATGTTGCCGCGCGGCTCGGTGCGCATTGAAGTTCCGAACGACTGGCCGAAGAAACAGAAGTTGAATGTTCCGGGACACCTGTTTCCCATCGGCCTCGCTCACGGTGCGGCCGGTCTGTCCACGTTGCAACTCGCCGAGGAAGAACCGGTTTGGACTCAGCTTCCGCCCGAGTTGCAGGACCGCAGTATTCCGACGACTCCCGGACCGTTCGGGCCGACGTTCGCATCGTTCCTGTGGCGCAACCGACTTTTCGTCGTCGATCCTCTCGATGGTGAACTGCTCTGGCAACGAACGCTGTTACTCGGTTCGGCCGATCGGGTGGCGAACGAACAACTCGAAGTCACGGGAGATCATTTGGCAATCGTGGTGCGCAGTCCCGACCGCAGCACGTTTGAAGTCTTCGAGACCTCGACCGGTCGCAAGCTCAAGTCTATTCGCCCCGGTTTCGATCCGGGGCAGTCACAATTCACCTACGGACGCCGCCTCGTCGGGATCGCCGCCACACCCGAGGGGCGTCGCCTGCAAGTTCTCGATCCGCTGAAGGACGCGCCCGATGTCAGCATGCTGATTGGTGAACGAATCCTCGTTCACGAAATGGGGCAGGGGGAGTTTGCCCTGCTCGGCATGGACGGCACCCTGCGCGTGTTCGATGTTCCGCGCGGACAAACGCGGGTGAGCGTGCAGTTCGACCCCGACGAACTCGGCAAATTCGGTTCGTTCCGAGTTCTCTCTGATCGTGACCGTTATTACGTCAACCTCTGGCGACAAGTCCCCTCCGTCACCACGACGCACTACAACTACTCGGTGAACGACTCGCGGCTCTCGGGTGGCCATTTGCGCGATGATGTTTACGCCTTCGATCGCGCCACGGGACATCTGCTCTGGAAACGATCGCTCGCCACCCGCACCACAGTCCCGTTCCCGCGTTGTCGAGTTCCGTTTCTCGTGACCTACAGCGTCGTGAAGCCTCGCAACAACACGAACCACCAAACCCTGACGGTGGAAGTTTTGAGCGGACTCACCGGTGAGACGATCGGCTACCGCGAGAACATCCGGCACGACCAACTCCAGACCGCCGACTACGACCCGCTCACCGGCACGATCACGCTCGCAGGCCAAACGTCTCAGATCGAACTCAAGTTCGGTCACAACATTCAGCCGCACGATCATTGAGAAGCCTGGCTTAGGACCGGCGCAACGAAAACGGTCCCATCGTGGCGGATGCTGCCAGCATCCAAGCCGACGCTGGCAGCGTCGGCCACGACAGTGATTACTGCGCCGCCCCTTAGGGGCTGTGCATTTTCAACTTCCGAGAGATGGGATTTCTTGAGCCGCAGAGCGGCGTCCGAGTAAAGCCTGGGTCGGACACTTCGTCCGCCCCAGGACAGGAGATCACCTCACCCGGTTCACCCAGCCCCGGCGGGGCGTCCCCTTTCGAGCCTGTCTCCGGGCGGTCTCGACACGCTCGGAGCGGATTGAGGCCGCCCCTCCGGGGCTAAAACCATTTTTGACGGCCGGCTGTCCTGGGGTGGGCGAGGGCACCCGCTCTAGGCTTGATTCGGCTGCCGCTCTGCGGCTCGACACCTTGGGGACACCAACTCTCGGACGTAATCCATGCACAGCCGCTTAGCATTGTCAGCCGGACTTCTTCTTCATCGCACCCTGCGTTGACCGCGAGACGGCTCAACCAATCTTCCCACGGCCATCGCCTTGTTCAATCTGCGATGTACGGCGCCACGGCCACGCAGTTTCGACGTGGTCGTGCAAGTGTAAAACCGCCTTCAGCTCTTCACACGGGCACGTCGAAGCTCCGTGACCGTGACACTCAGATTGAAAAAGGTATTGGTTCTGCAATCTTCCCTTCAGCCGTTGACCGCAGGCAGGGGTCGTGTTGATAATCCGGCCCCCGAAAGGAATCGGGGCGACCCAAAGGTGTGGGTCGCGAACATCATACTGGCAGGGAGGCCGACGGATGATTCAAGCAGATTTGCAGGATGTGGGTTTTCGGTGGACGAAACCAACTTGGGAACGGACCGCGGATCGGACATGGTTGCTGATCGTGCCGAGTCAGTTTTCCAGAACGCACGAACGCGAAGCGACCACCGACCCGCGCTACGACCGCTCTCAACGGATGTACGAGGTCTTCGAGTTCGACGGGACTTGGCTCGATCAACTCCACGAGATGCAGCTCGAACAAATCTTGGCCAGTCCCCGCTGGCGACGCGATCTGGAACTGGTCGCCGCGTGATGTGTTGCTGATCGCTCACCGAAATCCGGCTTAGCTTTGTTAGCCGGACTTCCGGCATCCAGAAAAGCCGAACTTCATAGCACAACGCTTTCGATGGCGGCCGGGCGTCGCTGGAAATGGACGCTCATCATGCAGGCAATCGTCGTCACGTTGGATCGCCTCGCGACATCGGCTCTCGGGTGCTACGGCAACGAGTGGATTGAGACTCCGCACCTTGACCGCCTCGCGTCCGAAGCTGTGGTATTCGATCGCCACTTCACTGAACACGTCGGTGCTTCGGCGGGAACGAGTCTTGGCACGGGTCAGTTTCCGTTCGGCGCCGCGCCGCGTCTCCCGTTGACGGACTCGGCTTGGTCGAACATCACGGCGGCGGCTGGTGTCGAACTGCATCTCCTCCGTGAGTGTGATGCGCAGCCGTGGTCTCGGGCGCTCGAAACGACGACCTGCTCGATGGTCGCAACTCAACCGGTCCTTGACCCGAAGCCCGATGAGATTCCGTTCGCGCATCTGGTTCGAACCGCCATGGAAACGCTGGCCTCGCCGCGCGGAACGGCCTCGCGCATTGTGTGGCTGCATTCGGCGGGAGTCCCCGAACCGTGGTTGCCGCCTGAGGGATTCGCCACGCTCTACTTCGAGGACTACGAAGAGCGCGGCTGCGAGATGGCCGCTGTCACACGTGACAATTGGGGAACTCATCCCGCCGTCTACGCGGGCTACGTGTCGCTGATCGACCACTGGCTTGGTGAGTTGCTCACCGCCGTGAAGAAGTCCGCAGTGAACGAGCCAACTCTGCTTGTGTTCGTCGCCGCGCGCGGCTGCGATTGGACAAAGGAACCCGGTCCGCGCCGCGAGTTCCTTGAACTGGATGACGACGAGTCGCCAGCAGTGACGGACCTTTTGACGACAGATCTCGCGACAGATGACGCTGCGTCTGCGGAGAGAATCTCCACTCCAGCCACGCTCCTGCTAGATGTCGCCCCGGTTCGAATTCATCAACCGGCAGTTCCGCGACCGACACATTCACTCACGGAAGCGATCACGCGTACACCGCTGTTTCTGCGGCTGTTCGACGGAGCATCGTTCGATGTCGAATTCGCGGGGACGCGCTCGAATCGACTCGTTCAAACGGCGGACCTCGCCGCGACGCTGCTTCATTTCTTTCAATTGCCATCAGCCCCCGCAGTCACCGATGGACGCAGCCTGCTGAACGAACTGAACGAGACCGAGCCGCCACGCGCCATGGTCTGCTTCACCGACGGCGACGGCTCACGCGGGATTCGGACAGCGGATTGGAGTTGCCTCATCCAAGACGAACCGCTGGAACAAGAATCAACCGTACAGCTTTTCGCCAAACCGGAAGACTATTGGGAAGTGAACGATCTCTCGGGGCAGCAACGCGACGTGACCGCCACGCTGATCAAAGGCCTGAACGCGATCTTGACCGCATCAAGTCGATAGGCCCGGCGCTTCGTGCGACAGGCACAGACTCACTGAATTGCATCTTGAGAACGCTCGCAAGCGGGGTCGCGTCTCGTTCAGCGTGCCGCTACGATCCGACCGCTCACTCGTGTTTTATCACCGTCAAACCCATTGACTCCATTCGAGAGACCGCCGCGCCATGAGCGACTCCGCATCGTCTTCAGGTTCCGTGTCACAGGCCGAGATCGAAGCGTCCATTCACAAACTGGGGAAGGCTTACCAAGCGATCCGCGATCAGATGTCGAAGGTAATCGTCGGGCAGGACCAAGTGATCGAACAGTTGCTGATCGCGATGTTCAGTCGCGGGCATTGTCTGCTCGAAGGAGTGCCGGGACTGGCCAAGACGTTGATGATTTCGACGCTGGCGCGATGCCTGTCGATGACGTTTGCTCGCGTGCAGTTCACGCCCGATCTGATGCCCGCCGACATCACCGGGACCGATGTGCTGCAAGAGAACCGCGAAACCGGCAAGCGCGAGTTTCGGTTTATCAGCGGGCCGCTGTTTCACAACGTGATCCTCGCCGACGAAATCAACCGCACGCCGCCGAAGACGCAGGCCGCGCTGCTCGAAGCGATGCAGGAGCGACAAGTGACCGTTGGACAGACTCGGCACGTGCTGGCCGATCCGTTCTTCGTCCTCGCCACGCAGAATCCGATCGAACAAGAGGGAACGTATTCGCTTCCCGAAGCGCAGCAGGACCGCTTCATGTTCAAGGTTTTCGTGAAGTACCCGACGTTTGACGAGGAGCGAGAGATCGCCAAACGAACGACCTCGATCCAAGTGGACGACATCGACAAAGTGCTCGACGCGAATGAAATCCTCGCGCTACAGCGACTCGTCCGTCAGGTGCCCGTCAGCGATCACGTCGTCGATTACGCGCTGGCATTGGTGCGACAGACGCGCGTCGGTGAAACAGGAATCCCCGCCTTCATCGAAGAGCAACTGAGCTGGGGAGCCGGTCCGCGTGCAGTGCAATTCCTGTTGCTGGGAGCCAAGGCGCGGGCGCTGCTCAACGGCAGGACGTATGTCTCGACCGACGATATCCAGGCGCTGGCCGCTCCCGTTCTCAGGCACCGGCTGGTCGTGAACTTCTCCGCCGAGAGCGATGGCATCACCAGCGACAAAGTTGTCGAACAACTGATCAAGACCACACCGTCGAAGGAAGGCGAGCTGACTCGTGACCCAAACCTCGCGAAGATTTTTGCCGCCTGAAGCCATCGCACGGATCGCGCGGCTCGAAGTTCTGGCCCGCAACGTCGTCGAAGGGTTTCTATCCGGCTTGCACCGCAGCCCGTACTTCGGTCAGTCGGTTGAGTTCGCTCAACACCGCGAATACGCGCCCGGTGACGACATCCGCCGCATCGACTGGAAGGTCTGGTCCAAGACCGACCGCTACTACATCAAGCAGTACGAGGAGGAAACAAACCTTCGCACGACGCTGCTGGTGGACCTGTCCGAGTCGATGCTGTTCGGTTCGGGAAAGCTCACCAAG
>Ga0209086_10000506_pt1 | contig 34010 bp, 49 predicted proteins | sample M_130207_XF_Meta_FD_187312 | JGI IMG/M metagenome (GOLD analysis project Ga0209086, IMG submission 187312) | Freshwater microbial communities from Lake Montjoie, Canada to study carbon cycling - M_130207_XF_MetaG (SPAdes) (version 2) | ecosystem: Environmental > Aquatic > Freshwater > Lake... | reverse complement strand
GTCACGCCGAACGGGTAACCGGCGTGTTTCCCCGCGCGCCGGTTGCGCGCAGCATCCGTCGCATTTCCCCCGTTGCGACGGGTGCAATCCGCCTGGTGCCCGTCGGTGCGAAACACCGGCGGGCATCATCCGTTTGGATGGTGGCGGTCTCCGCCGCCACTATTGCTTCCCTTCCCCTTCCAGTCCGGTTCCCGCCCGTTCCTCGGTTACAACCACCGGGGAACGGGTTTTCCGTTTGCCCGGAATTGGTCCCTAAAAGGTTGACATGGTTATAGCCACGTGGCTACAATGATCGTGTGGACGGGAGACGGCCACAACGGCGAAGGGAACGGGACGATGGCACGCGAGATCAAGTCCAATCTAACGGGCGACCAGATGAAGGCAATCATTGACGCTGAACAGGCCAAGTACGACGCGATTGGCAACACCGAGGCGTACATGGCGCTTGCTCGCGTCTTGCGAGTAATTGCTGCTCAGGAAGTCGAAGCAAGCCTCATCGAGCGCAAGGCGTCGGTTGCGCGCAAGGCGCGCGCGACTGTTGCAATCAGCAACGCAGATATCTGGCCGCTAAAAGACTGCTAGGCACACCGGGCCGGGGAAACCCGGCCACACTTGTTTCAGGGGGATTGCAATGGAAGCACGAACGGCCAAGGTCCGGGCAACACTGGCACCGCGGATGGACCCGACGCGGTACACGCACTCGTACGTCGTCAACGCGGTCCCGCAGTACCGCGGGTTCACGGTCAACGAGCGCGAACGCAGCGTCACGCACCTCGGACTGATCACGTGGAACCAGGAGGATCGCGAGCGTCGCAACGACGCTGGTGGTCAGATCGTTCGACTGATCGAATGTGACGGGACGTACACGATCCGCATCGTGGGACCGACGACGGTGCGTGATTGGTCAGCCGCGAAACTCTCCAAGGCGCGGGCACACAACGGCGAATGGCGCGACGTGTGGACGGGCGCTGCGGCTGACGTCCATTTGATGGAGGCGGTGGCGCGGTTGCGCGCACTGCGTGACGCGATGCAAGAGGACGCCGACGCGTACAGGCGAGGCCTGTGAACGTCACGCGCGTGGTGATGTTCTCGGGCGGAATTGGGTCGTGGGCAGCGGCTAAACGCGTGGCCGACGAACACGGGACGGAACATTTGATTCTGCTGTTTGCGGATGTCAAGGGCAATAACACCAGCGAACATGTTGGTGAGGATGCCGATACGTATCGGTTTATCGCGGAATCCGCTAGGAACGTCGGGGGCACGCTGGTAACAGTCCGGGATGGCCGGGATATCTGGCAAGTTTTCCGTGATCGACGATGGCTGGGTAACTCTCAGTTGGCGTCATGTTCAACTGAACTCAAAGTCAAGCCATCCCGCCAATGGCTGCTGGACAACTGCGACCCGTTGCAGACGATTGTGTACCTCGGCATCGACTGGTCAGAGGCGCATCGAATTCCGGGCGCAATCAAGCGCAACGAACCATATGCCGTGGAATTTCCCTTGAACGCAAAGCCATACCTGGAAAAGCACGAATTGCTTGCGTGGGCGCGTCGCGAAGGCTTAGTGACCCCACGTCTCTACGATCTTGGATTCGCTCACAACAACTGCGGTGGCGGGTGCGTCCGCGCCGGTCAAGGGCACTTCCGGCTGCTACTGCGAACGATGCCCGAACGGTTTGCGGAATGGGAAAAGCGTGAGTCTGATATGGCGGCTTTTTTGGGGAAGGACGTAGCCATCTTGAAGGAGCAAAGCGGCGGACAATCAACATCGTTGACGTTGCAAACCTTGCGTTTGCGGGCGGAATTGCAACCATCGTTGATTGATGACGCCGACATCGGCGGGTGCGGATGTTTTGTGGATGAGGAGGAACGATGAGCGTCACCGACCCGGAATACGACGGGGAGATCGTGACGCTCGGTATCCGGATCTTCGAAGGCGTGGCGGACGATCTGCCACGCTGGCAACCGTGGATCGCAGGCGAGACGGCGCACTGCGTCGCGTCGCTGTACCGCGACGGTGCGAACCACGTCAGGCCGACGAGCGTGACTCAAGGGTCGACGCGAGGCGTGTGGGAAATCATCCTGCGCGACGGACGGTACGCCGTGGTGCCGTGGGGCGGTGGACGTGACGCGGAAGTGGATCTCGGGACGGATCGCGCGGTGGCGCTGGCGCACCTCGAGGAGCGCCTGGCGGCGTTGACGGCGACGGAACCAAAGGGACAGATGGAGTTGGGACTGTGACGCTGAAGGCGCCGTTTCCCTATTTTGGGGGCAAGCACCGCGCTGCGCCGATGATCTGGCAGGCACTCGGTGATCCGGGCGGGTACGTGGAACCGTTCGCGGGATCAGCCGCGGTACTGCTGGCGCGTCCGTCCGTCACCGGCGGTCGCGTGGAGACGCTCAACGATGCGGACGGGTGGCTGGTCAACACGTGGCGGTCCATCCAGTTGTCGCCGGACGCGGTTGCGGATGCCGCATCCGGGCCGGTGACCGAGATCGACTATCACGCACGTTTGGCGTGGCTCCAGGCGCGTCGCGACGCGGACCTTGTCGCGTGGCTTGAGGGTGATCCGCTGCATTACGATGCGCGGGCGGCCGGGTGGTGGCTGTACGTGTGCGCCTGCGGCATCGGAGACCCGTGGGGATCAGGACCGTGGCGCGTCGTTGACGGGCACCTCCGCAAGGTTGGCAACGCGGGAAAAGGCGTCAACCGTGGACTGCCACACCTCGGCAACGCGGGAAAAGGCGTCAACCGTGAACTGCCACACCTCGGCGACGGGGGAAAAGGCGTCAACCGTGAACTGCCACACCTCGGCGACGGGGGAAAAGGCATGCTGTCCGTGAACGTCACATCATTGCAAACGTACATGCAGGCGCTCTCGGCGAGGCTGGCATCGGTCCGCATCACGTGCGGGGATTGGAAGCGCGTCGTGACACCAAGCGCGGTGCGTGCCACGCGTGGCGGTGACGGGTCGGTGGGCATCCTGCTTGATCCGCCGTACGCGACGTCAGGCGACCTGTACGCGCACGTCGATGCGGACGTGTCCAACGCGGTGCGGAAGTGGTGCCTGACGGCGGATGCGACCCTGCGCATCGTCCTGTGCGGCTTCGAGGAGGACCACGATGCGCTGCTGGCGCACGGCTGGCGCAAGGTGCAGGGGAAGGCGGGTGGCGGACCGGGATATAGCACTGATGTCAAGGCGCACAAGCGCGAGCGCCTGTGGCTATCACCAGCGTGCCTTGGGGCACAAATGGAGTTGGGACTGTGACAACATACAAATGGACGGTGCGTCGCTACGGCGCGCATCCGCGGAACCAAATCGCCAACGAGCACATGTTGGCGCTCGTGGAAGCGCCGGATTGGGAGACGGCGAAACGCGCGGTGCTGGACGCTCCAGGCGTGACGTTGTACGACGGGCAACGGCTGAAAGTGTCATTGGTGCGTCCTGATCGACCGGACCCGAGGCGGGTTGGACGCGCACTAAACGCCAACATGATGCGCGAGCGCTTGGTCGACGGGTACGACGCGTGGGTGATATCGCAGGGTCGGGTGCGCTTTTACGTGCTGCATGCGTATCAGCGCACCGGCGCGCACCGGCGCGAAACAGCGTTCGAGGCGGCCAACATCCAAGCCGCGAACAATGCCCGGTGGTTGCATCAGGAAACGGCGTGGATGTTGCGCCAGCGCGACACCGGCCGATTGATCTACGTTGTCGGTACCGGCGTGTGGCGCACGGTGACGGGCGATGGTCACGACTTTGCACGGTGGTTGTGTGGTCCGTACCGCAATGGCGTCAAGCCGGTGCTGGCGTGCCAAACACCCGAAAGCCACGGGACCGCGGGCTGGTGTCCGCTCCGTGACCGGTCGTACGACGCGGTGGCAATTGCCAGGCGCGTTGGTGAGGATCGCGTCAAAGTCATCGTCCTCGGACGCGGTGAGGCGTGGTACGACAACGACGCGCAACCCGCATCCGCGGTGGTTGCGATGCCGATCATCGACGCGATGGGACGGACGATTTCGAGCGGCCGGAAGTGGTAGCCAAGTTTCCAGATTGGTTCGCCAAACGCTTGACATGGCTATAGCCATGTGGCACAATAAGTGTGTCGGCGGGAGACGCGGACACGGCGAAGGGAACGGGACGATGCAGATGCGACGGGCATGCGGGCACACCGAGCAGGTCTACGGCGGAAATTACGACTACAAGCGCGAGGGTGCCCGCGTTTGCAAGCAGTGCTGGATCGCGCAGCAGGCGAACACGGTTACCGCCGACGCAGTCGAGATGCCGGTGCTCAAGGGGTCAGACAAGCAGGTCTCATGGGCGCGCAAGATCCGCGCCGAGTACGTCAGCAAGTGGGACGAGGTGGTCACACAGCGCGCTGGTGCTTCGGACGCCAGCCAGGTCGTGCGGTTTCGGCGTGCGATTGCCATGCTCCTTGAGGCGCGCACGGACGCGTCGTGGTGGATCGACAACCGCACCGTACCGGCCGGGCAGATGCTGGCGCCGGTGTTCGCAGCAGCGTAACGGACACGGGCCGGGGAAACCCGGCCACCAGCCAGCGAAGGGAACGAAACGATGACACGGACAGCAACCACACGACGCGATTTCGAGGCGATCTTGCGTGACGGTATCGAGGGCGATGCCGATAAGGTCGAGGCGGTTATCGAGGAGTTAGTAAGCGAAACCGCGCGATACGAGGATGCCAACATGGAGGCACTCATTCACGAGGGTCAGACGCGCGTGATCGAATACATGGGCGTCGAGGATTGGCGCTGACACGCTGACAGGTCGAAACCACCGGGCCTGCGGGTCCGGTGGTCGGGCGGTAGGGCCGCTCCTGACGAGACCGCGAAAGGGGAACAGGTGGAGATCGAGGTAACGTACACACCGGCGCTCATCGGCGTCGGTCCCGAGGTCGGCGATGATGTCAACGCATCGTGCGACGCGTTCGAAATGCAGGTGCACATGGAGTTGTCCGCGCGCTATCCCGATGCGGACATCACGGTGACGCGGGATCACGGGCACTTGGCGGACCTATCCGTGGTCACGCACGGGGTCGTCGATGTGCCGAACGTCCTGACGGTGCGCTCGGCGGTGTGGTCGGACGTGTGGGACATGATCGGACCGTACGGGCGGTATCGCCGTCCCGTTCGCGGTGGCATCCTCCAGGCGTCGGTTGCGGTGGTTGTCGTGCGACCCGAGCGCAGGCCGGACGTGTTCACGATCCTTGTGGACGATGCCTCCGGCGACAGCGTGATCGAATGCGACGAGGATGAGGCCAGCGCCGTAATGCGCTCCGGGTTCGGGGTGATGGCATGAATGGAGACCTGATGGATGATGTGATCACCGAGGTATCCGTCACCGGCGCGGTGACGACGGACGGGCGCCTGCGGTTCCGATCACCGCTTGATGTCGAAGCGTGGGCGCACGGTCACTTGGTCGCTCGTTTGGCGTGGGAATACCTAATCGACGGTGATGACAATGGGGTCCCACGGGACACGGACGAGGCGCTTGAACGGGTGGAGGTCCGCTACATTCCGGAGGCGGTCCGGCGCACGATGCTCGGACGTCAGGCCGACGGGTACTACCTGACGTGGGCGGTGTACGGGCTGGATGACAAGCGACAAGTCGAGTTTCTTGACCGCGCGTGGCAGGAGTTGCTGGTGGCGATCACGCGGAGGGACGGGTGATGCCGGACTTTGCGAATGCCAGCGTCACGGTCGTGTGGCGCGGGTACGGCGATGATGTCAGGATCTCCGGCGAGACGATGAGGCAAGTCCGCCTGCTCGCTGGCATGTCGATGGAGACGCTAGCGCGGTTGTCGAACACGTCGTATGCCACCATCGTGCGCGCCGAGCGTGGTCGTGACGTCGCCGACGGCAAGCGCGAGGCACGGATGCGGAAGGAGTCGGTCGAACGGATCGCACAGGCGCTCGGGGTGGTCCCGGCGCTGTTGATCAGGCGCACGGAACGGAAGGCAAAGGGACGTGGGCGGAATAATGCAGATACGGGGCCGACCCTACGCGACGGTGGCGCACCGGGCGCAGCAGGCGCACGGGGAACACATCCGGCCGATGGGGATCGCGTCGACGGTGACGCGGTTCGTGACGATCGGTGAGTTCCAGATCGTCGTGGTGACGGTGCAATTTACCGACGGGCGCATCTTCGAAGGATCGTCCGAGGTGACCCGCGGTTCCGGTGGTGGCGCGCAGGCGTCCTCGCCGGTCGAGACCGCGGAAACGTCGGCGTACGGCAGGGCGCTTGCGATGGCCGGGTATTACGGGTCCGGTGACGGGCTGGCGGGATACGAGGAGGTGACGTACAGCGAGGCACGCACGACGGTGCGTCCGGTGCAACCACGGGCGGTGACGTCCGGGATGAATGGCGCGACGACGGTCGCGAATGATGGCGAGTTCTAAGGAGACCATGATGGCAATGCCACGACCACAACGCAGCGCGCTACCCAAGTTCCAACGGGTGGCTGGTGGCGGTGAGAAGCAAGACTACGAGATCACGCACCTGTGCGGACACACCGGCATCATCCAGGTGTTCGCCGGTTCCAATCCGGACAACAGCCGGTGGGTGCAGGCGCAGCGCGACCGGGACTGCCGGGACTGCTACACGGCAAAGATGGTGGAGTCGGATCAGGCGTCGGTCGATGCCGGAAAGCGCGTCGCGCTCGATGGTGGACCCAAGCAGGTGCCGTGGGCGCAAAGCGTCCGGCAGTCCCGCGCATCCGAGATGCGGACGTGGCTGGAGAGCGTCACGGCAGTCGGTGCCGGTGCCGTCAAGGCGGGACGGTTGACGCAGGCGGAATACGAGGTAGCAATTCAGGACGTGCGGTCTGCGTTCAGCGACCTGATGATGGGGGTCGAGTTCTCGGACGAGGACTACGACCACTCCGGCTATGCCAAGTGGTGGATCGACACGCGCAAGGAGCCGCTTGAGGCGGGGATTATCGCGAGGCTGTTGCCGGACCGGGACATCCTCGGCACCGGCGTGTTCACGCGCTTGTCCGAGGATGGCTGGACGCCGGTTGATGATGCGACGCTGTTGCCGGTTGAGGTGGAGGAGGAACCCGTGCAACGGACCGCCACGCCGTTGCCTGGCACCGCACCCGAGCCGTTCAACCCGCATGCGCGTGGCAAGGGTCGCCTGCCAGTCAAGGTGGTCGCCGGTCCGGCGGCGGGCCAGTGGGAACGCGAGGTTGTGGAACTGGATCTGGACGACAGTCCGTTCTGATCAACGGTCAGCGATACACGCGGTACGGCGGGTTGGTGCATGCCAACCCGCCGTATTGTCTATGGCGCGGTTTCATGCATCGTGGCTGGAACCGAAAGGGACGGGACAACATGCCGAGCGTCCGGATGATTGAGAATGTGCCGTGCGCATGGCCGAAGTGCGCGCGCAACGGCACTAAATGGTGCCCTGATGCCCGGTTCATCGCGTTTGCTGAGGATGAACATGCGGGCGCGTGGTTTTGCCGTGAGTGCTCATGGAAGCCCAAGCGTGACTTGGACGCATCGGCGTTCATCGTTCCAGCCACCATCGCATGGGATGCCTGGGCGGAGATCGAGGCAATGGAGAACGCCGTGGATGGTGAGGCATGACGACGATGACGCGGTATCCAACCGCCGAGGAACTGGCACGCAGCCTCGGCGGTCGACGGAATGCGAAGGGCTGGATGGCGAAATGTCCGGCGCATGAGGATCGTCACGCGTCGCTGTCGATTGCCGAGAGCAGCGATGGGACACGGGTGCTGTGGAAGTGCCATGCCAAATGCCCGCAGGATGATGTCAAGCGCGCGCTGATCGCGCGTGGCCTGTGGCCGGAGGACATGGCGACAATGGAACTGGTCCAACCAACTCGACCGGCGGTCAAGGCGGTGCCGAACCGCAAGGCGGTGGCAACGTACCAGTACCGCGATGCGGACGGAACCGTGGTGCACGAAACGCTGCGGTACGAGCCGAAGGACTTCCGGCAACGGGCGGTGTTGTCGAGCGGGGATTACGAATGGTCGCTAGCCAAGGTGTGGACGGTCCTGTACCGATTGCCGGAACTCCTGGCGTCGGACGGTCCGGTGTGGATCGTCGAGGGCGAGAAGGACGCGGACGCGCTGGCAGGCACGGGCGCGACCGTGACGACGGTGCCGATGGGTGCCGGGAAGTGGAAAACGCATTACGGCGACTGGCTGCGGGGTCGCGAGGTCCGCATCGTGCCGGACAACGACGATGCTGGACGGGCCGGGGCGCGCACGATTGCAAAGGCGCTGGCGGGGATCGCGTCATCCGTCGTCGTGGTGACGTTGCCGGTCACTGGCAAGGGCGCGGACGTCTCGGATTACCTCGCGGGCGGTGCGACCCTGCCGGACCTTGAGTCGCTCGTGACGGATGCGTCGGCAAGCGAGGCCATTGCGGTGGTTGATGATGTGCCCGATGCAACTGCGATTGACCACCAGCCACTGACCGATCTTGGCAACGCCGAGCGGTTGATCGCACGTCACGGGCTGAACCTTCGCTACGTGCACGCGTGGAAGTCATGGCTGCTTTGGGACGGCATGCGATGGCAGCGGGATGCGACGGGCGGGGTGATGCGGCTGGCCGCGGAGACGATCCGCGAACTCACGAACGTGGCATCCGCCGAACGATCACCGGAGATGCCATCCGCACGGCGGACAGCGCTTGTCAAGCACGCCGAACGATCAGAAAGTCGCCAACGGTTGGAGGCATGCCTGGCATTGGCGCAGAACCTGCCGGATGTTGGCATCCTGCCGGATGCGCTCGACAGGGACTGGTGGGCGCTCAACGTGGCTACAGGCACGGTGGACCTGCGTTCGTGCACGCTCGCACCACATCGGCGCGAGGACTACATCACGCGCATCGTGGCGTACAAGGGCAAGCCGTTGGCGTGGTTGCCTGGCGTTCGTCCACCGATCACGAAGTTCTATGCGTTCCTGACGCGGGTCCAGCCGGACGGGGCGACGCGCATCTTTATCCAGAAGGCACTGGGCTACTCGATCACCGGGAGCACGCGTGAACGTCGGCTATTCGTGGCGCACGGTGGTGGACGCAATGGCAAGACCACGCTGCTTGAATTGATACGGGACATCATCGGCGAAGGCTATTCACAGGTGTTGCCGTCGGACATCCTGATGGCAAAGAAGCACGCGTCCGGCGCGGGCGGCGCATCGCCGGACATCGCGTCGTTGCATGGAGCGCGGTTCGTCCTATGCGCCGAAACCGATCAAGGCGGGCGGCTGAATGAGGGCCGGGTCAAGTGGGTCACGGGTGATGACACCGTCCAGGCGCGCCGGTTGTACGAGGCACCGTTCACGTTCACGCCGTCGCACTCGATCTGGTTGACAACCAATCACCGGCCAACAGTCCGCGACGGTGGCGAGGCGCTGTGGGACCGGCTGATCCTGATACCGTTCGACGTGCGCATTCCGGACGACGAACAGGACAAGACGCTTCCCGAGGCGCTGCGCGCGGAGGCCGAGGGCATCCTTGCGTGGCTGATCGAGGGCGCGCACGGATGGCACCGTGACGGGCTGAACCCGCCGGGTAATGTGCTTGCCGCAACCGACTCTTACCGCGTTGATAACGACTGGTTCGCGGAGTTCCTTGACACCGCATGCGAGGTGCGTGACGGACTGCAAGTGCCAAGCGCCGATCTGCATCGCGCATATGCAGCGTGGGCGGCCGCATCATCGGAGCGTCCCTTGACGCCAACCGCTCTAGGCATACTCCTGCGGGAGCGCGGCTTCATCGCGGGCAAGGCGACGGGGGGCAAACGCGTGTGGACGGGCATCCGCCTGGCGCGAGACGTCATGGATGTTGACGGATGATCAACCCGCCACTAGCCGGAACGCTAACAGGTTGCGGTGGCGCGTTTTGGCAAAAATCGGGCGAAAACGAGCAAAGTTCCAACTTTTTTTTCTTCACGAAGGGGGTTTTACGAAAACGGGGTAAAAACGTGCCACTATCAACAAACCTGCCACTAAAGGGAAAGTGCATGGACATGGACGCGATGGACGATGCTGGAGGCCTGTTCAGGGAGATCGTGGCATTGTCCGGCGTTGCGAGGGACGTGCTTGTGACCAGTCATGGCACTGGCATCGGTGCGCAGACGGGTGTGCCTGTGCAATGGTGGATCATTCGCAAAACCAATAATGATGCGCCACGTGGCAAACCACGGCGTACCAGCCACACATGGTGGGCACTGTCCCAGTGTCTTGAGACCGGGGCGTTCGAGGATGCCGTGGCGGCCGATGTCGATCAGGCGCGGGCAAGGCTTGGAACACTCGTCAGGTGGCCGGTCGCGACTGCCAATTGACCGCAACCACTTGACAATACGTCCGTTTAAGAGGGTGGAACGGGGGATACAATGGCGGGATACTGGCTGGCGGTCGGGTTGGAAATGGCGATGCTGGGGATGCTCCTGGCTATCGCACTGTGGGCGCTGTTCGATGCGGACCGCTTACGCGGACTGTGGATCACGGAACGGGAGAGGCGTGTGACGGGATCACGCGAGTGCACCTGCGGGGCGTACCGCCGGTGCTGAACACGGATGTACGGGTGACGTTCGAGGTGCTCTACGAGGATCTCCAGGGTGAGGTCGCCGGACACGTGCAGCGCCTGATGAAGGGGCGCACCTTGGACAGCGCATCCGCCGAGGATTGCGTGCAAACGGTCTGGACGAAGGTGTGGGCAAACCTACCGACCGTGGAGCGCAGACCCGGTCATGGACGCCACGACGGGCTGCGCTCGTGGGTGCACACGATCACGCGCAACACCGTCCTCGACCTCGCCAACCGTGCGTCGTACCGGCGTCACGTCAGCCTGGCACCGGACGGGATGCTGGACCACGGAACCGTCAACGGGTCCGGCGACGCGGTCCGTACGGACCCGCACTTCGAGGCGTCACCGGCCACCGACCCGCATGCACGCGCGGTCGGTAACGAGGTCGCGTCAATCGTCAATGAGGCGCTCGGCATGATGACGGCGTACCAGGCACGATGTGTCCGGACGATGCTGGCAGGACTCAACAGCGTCGAGTCGGCGCAGCGCCAGGGCAAGACCGGCCGGGGCATCCGTCACGCGCTGTTCCGTGCGAGGCGGACATTCGAGGCGGTCGCGTCACAAAGGGGCTACGACTCATGCCATTGATTGACGGGTTTGGGTTGCCAGCACGCCTAATCGTGTGGATCAGGGCGCAACCGTGCGGTGTCACGATGCAGGTGGAGACCGAGGACGTCTTGCAGGAACTCCGGATCATCTACCCACCGCGTCCGGATCTCGGGTCGCCCGAGGAGTTGTGGGACGCCATCCGCCAGGCCGACGCGGAGGACGAGGAACTCGGCAACGCTAACCACTGGCGATCATTCGTGCTTGTCGCGTGGGCGTTCGAACCGGGCGACAGCGTCACGGGCGGCGTACCGCGGACAATCCGGTTCGTGTGCCCGCGGTCCACGTGGGAGGTGGCGCTGTGACAACACTGATCCTGCCGTACCCACCGACCGTCAACCACATGTACCGTCGGGCGCGGGGCCATCTGGCACTGACGCCGGAGGCGTTGGCATTCCGGCATGCGGTGCGGATGATCGCGATGGTGCAAGGCGTCACGCCGATCCTCGGACCCGTGGCGGTGTTCCTCGATGTGTACCGGCCACGCCGACGGGGAGACCTGGACAATATTTTGAAGGCGACCCTCGACGCGCTCCAGTCGCTGGCCTACCATGATGACCAGCAGGTCGAGCAGATCACCGCGCAGCGGTACGAGGACAAGCGCGCACCACGCGTCGAGGTCAGCGTGGTAGCGCTGTCGTGAGCGTGTGGCATGATTGGGACGACGTGGCAACGATCCGGTGCGCGCAATGCAATCACGTCCTTGGCGTCGTTGAGGCGTCCGGTGCCGTCGTGTCACGCGTGCGTGGTCGCGAGACGGTGATTGACCCGGCGGCAGCGATGGTCCGGGTGACATGCGAACGGTGCGGTCATGTGACCAACCGGCGCGCCAATGTCACGCGTCACGGACCAACCGACGTGGAGCGACGCTGATGGCAGTGGCACCGCGTCCGTTCTGTTTGGTCACGGGATGCCGAGGCAGGTCGGTGCCAGGCAGTCGCAAGTGCGGGACGCATCGGACCGCTCCGCCCGCCAAGGCGGTCGAACCTGTGTATCACACGGCCGAGTGGCATCGCGCCCGCGCTCGCACATTGCGTGATCATCCGTGGTGCGAGTGGTGCAATGCGACGACGCAACTGTCCGTTGATCACATCGTGCCGTTGTCCGCGGGCGGCGGTCATGAACAGGCCAATCTGCGCGTGCTTTGTCTCTCGTGCCACGGCAAACGGTCAGCCGAGCAGGCGCATGGCCGTCGCGACTGGGTGCGACCCGACGGAACGCGCGAGACGCGAATAGAGCGTCCAAGCATCGGTCGGACTATGCAAAACATGCAACAACAGGTCGAGGGGCCGGGGCGGGGGTCGCCATCGGGCACCCTGCCTTGTATCCCAGCGCCAACCTCGGAATGAATGCGTGGCCCCTAAGAGGCTGGCGATTATGAAGGACGCGGGATCAATCCACAAGTGCAGAGTTTGTGGAGCAGGACTGCATCGACCTGGGACGAGGGGTCCATGGCCTGTTGTATGCACCAACGCCGACTGCATCAGCGCGTCACGGAAGCGTGATTGGCAGTCGGAACCACGTCCGTGCATGGTTTGCGGAATCGGATTTATTCGCGGAGACCGTGGCGTAGCATCTTGGACTTGCAGTGATGAATGCAGGCATTTGCGATCCACAGAACGAAATAGTTTGCGCTCCCTAAAGGCAAAGGCCCGCGCATGGGAACAGTCTGGCGGCGATCCGCGAAGAAAATCCTGTGTCGTCTGCGGTGTTGAGTTTGGAGGCGTTGCCGCACCGTTGCATGACCGATGCGGTCAGTGTCGGCTGGCTGCAAAAACACACACCTGCGCCAGATGTGGAAACGAGTTTGTAAGAGGAAACAGTCCTAATGATGCGTCTAAGTATTGTTCGCATCAGTGCTATATACAAAGCAGACTCGTCGCAGCAAAACCGAAGCCAGAAGTTACCGAACAATTCTGCCGAGTTTGCGGCAAACCAATATCACCTTCGTCACCGGCCAGGTATTGCAGCAGGGATTGCCGACTGGCAAAACAGCGAATCGAGCACAAGCGACAACTTGCACAACGTCGTTGGTCATGTGGGCGATGCGGACGGACGTGGCTGGGACACAAAGCCACTTTTTGTGCAGAATGCCGCATTATTGCCAGTCAGGAAAATAAGCGAGCATCGCGCGCTCGTAGGAAAGCCATCAAACGCGGAGCCACTAGTGAAACGTTCGGTCGAAAGATCACTTTGGAACGACTCATCGAGCGTGACGGCATACGATGTGCGATATGCGGACGGAACACCGATGCTGACGCAAATCACCTGTCCGACGCCTATCCTTCAGTAGATCACATTGTCCCTTCTTCGCACGGTGGCGGACATTCGTGGACGAATGTCCGCGTGGCACATCGTGGCTGCAATTCAAGGCGACAGAATAATCCGAGTGGTGCAATTCAGACCGCCCTACCAATGATTATTGAGATACGCGGAGCATTCGGAACGATCATCATGACGCCAGTTGCGACCGAGAATAGGAAGAAGTAATGAGCGTCCGGGGCGTGCGAAAGACCGCACAATCGCGAGACCGCGACCGCACAAAACTGCGAATTGATGAGATCGTCGGATCAGAACCGCAGATGCCTCACGGATTGACGCCGAATGCCGAGCGCATCTGGGCGGAAACCGTCGCCTATTTGCGCGAGGATGGGCGGTTGCACGCGAACCAGGGTCCGATTATCGAACGCTTTGCGATCACGGTTGATCGCGCGAAGATGATTGACGCCGTCATTGAAGTCGAGGGTCTGATGATCGACGGCAAACCGCATCCGCTCCTGTCCACCAGCATCGCGCTTGCCGAGAAGATCAGGATGATGGCGCGGGAACTTGGAATGACCCCGGCGTCACGTTTGCCGACGCTGGTCCCGGCCGAGCGTCCGGAACTTGCGCCGGTGTCGCCAATCGAGGCGATGATGCGCCTGCGTGAGCGACGCGCGTGACATTCGCGGTCGACTTCATCGGGAACCTGCGTCAATCCAAGGGTCAATGGGCGGGGCAACCGCTGACACTCCTACCGTGGCAGTCCGCGATCATTGACCGGATATACGGCACGATCCGTCCGGATGGCACGCGTCAGTACCGCACCGCGTACGTCGAGGTTCCACGCAAGAACGGCAAGTCCACGCTCGCGGCCGGGATCGCGCTCTATTCACTTGTGGCCGACAACGAACCGGGCGCGGAGGTGTATCTGGCAGCCGTCGATCGTGACCAGGCGGCGATTGTGTTCGACGTCGTGCGCGAGATGGTCGCGCAGGAACCGCACCTGAAAAAACTCCTGAAGGTCGTACCGTCAACGCGCAGGATCATCCACAGCGCATCGAACTCTGTTTTGCGCGTGATTGCATCGGACGCAGGCGGGTCGCACGGATTCAATGCGAGTTGCATCATCGGCGATGAGGTCCACGCATGGCCGTCACGGGAACTCTGGGACGTCCTTTCGACCTCGACGGGTGCGCGTCGTCAACCCCTCATGATCGGCATCACGACGGCGGGGTTCGAATCCAATAGCCTTGGCGGGCAGTTGCACGAATATGCCGAGCGGGTTCGCGATGGCGTCGTGGATGATCCGTCGTTTTTGCCTGTCTTGTACGGGGCCGAACCAGACGAACCGTGGGATGATCCGGCGGTCTGGCGCAAGGCGAATCCATCACTCGGGCACACCGTGACCGAGGAGTATCTTGCAGGCGAATGCGCCAGGGCGAAGGCGGTTCCGGCGTATGAAAGTGCGTTCCGGCGGTTGCACCTGTGCCAATGGGTCAATCAGGAGACCCGCTACCTGCCGATGGAAGCGTGGTCCGATTGCGCGGGCGGCGTGACGTTTGCGGACCTTGAAAACGAACTTGACGGTGAAGTCTGCTACGGCGGGCTGGACCTATCCGCGACAACGGACATGACGGCGCTCGTCCTCGTGTTCCCGCGCGGTGGCGGGAACTACGATGTGGTTCCGCGTTTCTGGTTGCCAGCCGAGGACATCAAGCGCCGGTCCGAACGGGATCGCGTGCCGTACGACGTGTGGGCGAGGCAGGGACTGCTGACACTGACGCCAGGCAACGTGGTCGATTACGCGCACGTCCGTGCCGAAGTCAACGCGCTGGCCCGGCGGTACGTCGTTGGCGGGATCAGTTACGACCGATGGGCGGCTACGCAACTCGTGCAGGAGTTGATGGCGGATGGCATTGACATGGCACCGATGAGCCAAGGCATGGCCTCGATGGCAGCGCCGACATCCGCGTTGCTCGGGTTGACATTGGGGCGCAAACTGAGGCACGCGAACCATCCGATCCTACGCTGGCAGGCGGACAATCTGGTCGTGATCAGCGACGCTGCGGGCAACGTGCGACCGGCAAAACACAAGGCGCGACAGCGCATTGACGGCATTGTGGCGCTGATCATGGGCATCGACCGGGCGTCACGGAACGCAGGCGCGGGCGCATCGGTCTACGAGGAGCGGGGAATGCTGGTCCTATGAGCGACGAGGTTGGCGCAATCATGATCGACGCGGTCGGCATCATTGGCGTGATACTGTTAGTCACCGGCGTCGGCATGTGGTCGATACCGGCTGCGCTAGTGATCCTCGGCCTTATCGGTATCCTGCTGTGGATCGGCGCGTTGGGCGCGTCACGGAGGCAACAGCGATGAGCGTGATCGGACGCGCCCTATTCGGCAGCGGTGAAAACCGCAACTACTGGTGGCCGCACCTGGCGCAGGCGATGGCCGGGAACGCGAACACGACGGGACGTCCGGTGACCCCGGCGACTGCGGTCGGGTCGACTGCCGTCTGGGCAGCGGTCCGGATCATCAGCGAATCCATCGCGACCCTGCCGTTGCGCGTGTACGAGCGTCGGAACGGCGGGCGCGTCATCGCGACCGAACATCCGCTGTATCCGATCTTGCACGACCGGCCAAACCCGAGGCAAACCGCGGTGGAGTACCGCGAACAGCAACTCGCCAGCCTGCTCCTGTGGGGCAACGCGTATACGTGGATCGACCGATACCCGTCGGGCCGACCCCGGTATCTGTGGCCGATTCGGCCGGACCGCGTGACTGCGCGCATTGATGTCGCAACCGAAAACGATCCTGTTCCTAGCCTCGTGTACGTCGTGTCGACGCATGATGGCGGACAGCGCGTCTATTCCGCGGATGAAATCCTGCACGTTCGTGGCCTGTCGTCCGATGGCCTGATGGGCCTGTCCCCGATAGCGGTACACCGTGACGCGGTCGGGTTGGAACAGGCCGAGCGCGAGTTTGCCGGACGGTTCTTTGGCAACAACGGCCGTCCTGGCGGCGTGCTGAAAGTCGCCGGGCGCTTGTCCAACGACGCAGCCGTCCGGTTGAAACAATCGTGGGAAACCGCGCACCGGGGACTGGAAAACGCACACCGCGTCGCGGTGCTTGAAGAGGGCATCGAGTGGCAGTCGATGGGAATGCCTCTGCAGGATGCGCAGTTTGTCGAACAGCGCCGCTTCTCCATTGAGGAGATTGCGCGCATCTTCCGCGTGCCCCTGCATCTGATGGGCGATCTTCAGCGCGCGACGTATTCCAACATCGAACACCAAAGCATTGAGTTCGTTGTCCACACGATCCGGCCGTGGTGCGTGCGACTGGAACAGGCGTACGCGACCCTGCTCTATCCCTCCGAGCGTCAGGCACTGTATGTGGAACATTCAGTCGACGCGCTCCTGCGGGGCGATATCAAGTCGCGCTACGATGCGTACGCGGTTGCGCGTCAGTGGGGCTGGTTGTCAGTGAACGAGATCCGTGCGCTTGAGAACCTCAACAGCGTCGGCGTCGACGGTGATAGCCTGATCCAGCCGCTCAACTTCGGGCCGATGGCCGGACCCGTGCCATTGCCGAACGCACCGGCGGTGCGCGCGCTCGTCGAAGAGATCACGCACCGCAACGCGTTGCCGGACGATGCATCCGCGGGCATCGAGATGCGCGCGCTCGGTGCGCCTGGGTGGATGCGCCGGAACGCACGCCGGGGTCTTGCATGGCATGAACAGGGATTGTCCGGCGACGGCATCGTGGCACGCACCGTGCGCGAAGCGCGCGAGATGGCAGCGGGCACCGTGAGCGAGGACAAGGCGCGTCGCATGGCGGCGTGGTTTGCGAGGCACATGGTCGACTTGCAATCACCGGACGCGGACCCGCAATCGGACAACTACCCGTCACCGGGTGTTGTGGCGCATGCATTGTGGGGCGGTGGCACACGCCCTGAATCCGAGCGCGCGATGCGGTGGGCGAAGGCGCGCGTGGCTGAACTTGACGGCGCGGATGCGCCAATGACCGAAGGCCGGACATTGTCCGGCGATCACGAGGACGACGTCACCGCGCTTGTCGGGATGGCGATGCGGTCCCTCGATGTCCCCGGTATCGCGTCGGCGATCCGGGAGAGTCTCGGAGCGGAAAAGTGAGCGAAGGCACTACGCGCGGTGAGGCAGCCGCGCACATCCTGGCACGCGAGATGGGGCGTCGTACCCGTGCGATCCACACGCGCATCGACGATGTGGAAAAGGCACGGCGCGAGGCACTGGACGAATTGCGCGCCAGACACGTTGCAACCGACGGCGTGGACGAGCGTCAGGATGGCCTGATTGACGGCCTGCGCGCCGACCTCGGAAGCGTCCAGCAGGTCGCGTCGGCGATTGATCAGGCGCATGGCGAAACACGCGAACTGACCGCGGCACAGGCGCAAGAACTCGTGCGCATTGCGCAACGGTTGACGGCCAACGAGGCGACAGACGCGCGACAGGATGGCGTGATCACTGAGGTGGTCGACCGCGTTGACGTGCTGGAATCGACCGCGCCGGTGCCGGGACCGAAGGGCGAAAAAGGCGATCGCGGACCGAGCGGGCCGCGTGGTGCCATGGGTCCACCGGGCGTGCCTGGTGCGGTCGGATCAGGCACGGGCGGTGGCGGAGCCGGAACTATCAACAGCGTTTCCGTTTCATCCGGCCTGTCAATCACGGGCACCTCTGATCTCACAATCACCAATACCGGCGTGCGCTCCTTGGCCGGGTCCGGCATCAGCGTGTCGTCAGCCACCGGCGCAGTGACGATTACCGCTCCGAGCGTCACGGCTGGCACCGGAATCACGGTTGCCGGGTCGGGCACCACGGCGCTCACCGTATCCGCGACCGGCGTCAACAGCGTGAGCGCAGGCACCGGCATCAGCGTGTCAGGCACCACGGCGCTCACCGTCAGTGCGACGGGCGTGAACAGCATCGTGGCTGGCACGGCGATCTCGGTCAGTGGCACCACGACGATGACGGTCAACAACACGGGCGTCACCGCGCTGGCAGGCACCGGGATAAGCGTCAGCGCAGCCACAGGCAGCGTGACGGTCACGCCGACGTATGCAGCGCCGACCGCGCTCACCATTGGCGGTACCGTCGTCACCGGCGCAGCCGCGTCCGTCGCCAACTCAGCGCACGTCCATGCCATGCCTGGATCAGCCATCGCAGGCGCATCGGCAGTCGGCGACACGGCGGCGACGGGCACCGCAACCACCGTCGCGCTGTCCGATCATCGGCATAGTCGCGAGGCGTTCGGCATACCGGGCGCGGTGACGGGCGGTGCCACGGCTGCATCAGGGAGCGCAAGCACCCTTGCCCGTTCAGATCACGTCCACTCAACGGCGAGCATGCCGGTGCTTCTCGCGTCAACCACGTTGGGGAGTGCAACTAATACCGTTACATTTTCTTCAATTCCGCAAACATACACAACCCTATACATCACTGGATCTTGCAGCAGTCTGGTGGCAGGATTAGATGATTATGTGTATGTAAGATACAATGGAGTATCGACATCATCGTATAATTACCATTTTTTTGGATCATATAATGTCGGTGTCGCAAATACCGCATGGATTAATGATACTTTTATATATATAGCATATGCGCCCGGAACTATGGGTTCTGGAGCGACACTTAACGCAATAACGTCTCGGTCTCCAATATCAGTATATATATATAACTACACAAGCACACAGACCCATTGGTCACATGCCGACTTTATTGGATCAAGAGTAAGTACTCCTGTTGGCAGTGCTATTAGTTCGTCTCGTATATACGGGTATGATACTCTTGGAGCAGCAATTACCTCTCTGTCTATAACAAGTCAGATCGCTAATATGACCATTGGCTCAACATTTCGACTCTACGGAATGCCCTAATGAATGAACCACCCATCGCCATCGAACTGAACTGTGAAACCGGCGTGGAGACCGTCCGACCGTTGACGGCGGAGGAGATCACGCAACGGGATGCGGACATGACCCGTGCCGAGGCCGAACGCGCCGAGAAGGATGCCAAGGAGGCGTTGGAACTGGCCGAACGGACCGCGCTTGCAACGTGGATCGCGGGACAGTCCACCCTGCCCGAGGCGGCCCGGAACGCATTGGCAAGGGCGACTGGGGTGACGTTGCCTGTTGCGGAATGACGTCAAACCCTGTAAAGTGGCAATGACCCCTACCGCGCCGGTCGCGCGACCAACAGGAGACACGATGGTCGCAATCGAGGAAAAGCGCGCATCCGCCCCTGATCGGCTGGAACTGCGGGGCGCGCGCGTCGAACTCCGTGGCGCTGATGATCCTGCAACGGGATTGCGCCTGGAGGGCTACGCCGCACTGTTTGACGTACCGTCACAGGCGCTGCAGTCCGAAGAGGATGACAGCCGCAACGGTGGCTACGGGATGCAATTCACCGAGATCATCCGCCGTGGCGCGTTCACGCGCGCACTGGCAGCCTCTCAGGACGTTCGCTGCCTCTGGAACCACGAGGCCGAGGCACCACTCGGTCGCACCGCTTCGGGCACCTTGACGCTGCGCGAAGACGAGACCGGCCTCTACTTCTCGTGCCTGTTACCGGACACGAGCCTGGGCCGCGACGTCGTGGAATTGGTCCGGCGCGGGGACGTCAATCAAGCGTCGTTCGCATTCCGGGCAGTCACGGACCGCTGGTCCGGATCGGGATCGACGGGGTACGTCCGCGAGTTGCTTGATTGCGACTTGTTTGACGTTTCGGCGGTGACGTACCCGGCATACCAGCAAACCTCGGTGGCGGTCCGGTCCGTCCGGGTGCCAGCAATCCTGACCAATCCGCGGTCAACCACACTGACGCTTGCCCGTGCGCGGGTACGCGTCACCAGCCTCTAGGAGCAGCACAATGGCGTCGAACCTTACTGAACTCCGCGACAGTCGTAATCGGCTGGCGCTGGAAATGCGCGCAATCGTCGAGGACCAGGCGAACTGGGACGGACAGGCCGAAACCCGTTTCGAGGCACTGGACAAGGACTTGTCCGCACTTGACCGGCGCATCGACGCGCTTGGCAAGGCACAGCGTCTTGCAGCCGAGGAAACCGCGCTGCGCGGTTCCGTTGTTGAGACCGAAGAGCGCAAGGCGTCAACCGGCGCGGGCCTGTCAATCGAGGCGCAGAAGCGCGCGTTCAACGCGTGGCTGCGCGGAACTGACGAGAATCTCGATCCTGAACTCCGCGCCTACAACCGTCAGCGTCTGGCCGAGGGTCGCGCACAGTCCGTCGGAACTACGACCGCCGGTGGGTATCTCGTGAATTACGAGTTCGGGTCCGGCATCGAGGCCGCCCGTCGCGCGTTCGGCGGGATGCTTTCGGTGTCAACCGTCTACCCGACACAGTCCGGCGCGGACCTTCTCCTGCCGACGGTTGACGAGACCGGCGTCAGCGGTTCCATCCTCTCCGAGAACAGCGCGATTTCCGAAAGCGCGATGACGTTTGGTCAGTTGACGGTTTCAAGTTACATGTACACCTCGGGACTGGTCCTGGTGTCCAATCAGTTGCTTCAGGACAGCGAGTTTCCTCTTGACCAGTTCATCGCCAACGCGCTCGGCGAGCGTCTCGGACGCGCGCAGAACGCGCACTGGACGACGGGTACCGGATCAAGTCAGCCGTACGGCGTCATCGTCGGGGCTGCTACCGGCAAGACCGGGGCCGCAGGCCAGACCACGACCGTGCTGTATGCCGACCTCGTGGACCTCGTCTATTCGGTCGACTCGGCGTATCGCCAGAACGCCAGGTGGATGATGAAGGACGCAACCGTCGCCATCGTGCGCAAACTCGTTGACGGGCAGTCCCGGCCACTTTGGGAACCAGCCGTGCAGATGGGCCAGCCGGACATGCTGATGGGCTACCCAATTGTCGTCAACAACGACGTCGCAACCGCAGCCGCGTCGGCGAAGTCAATCGCGTTTGGTGATTTTTCCAAGTATGTAATTCGTGACGTCACCGGCGTGCAACTCGTTCGCATGACCGAGCGTTATGCAGATGCACTTCAGACAGGCTATTACGCCTTCCAGAGGACGGGCGGGCGATTGGTGGCTGCAAACACGACCACCTACAACCCTGTCAAGTTGTACGTTCATCCGGCCTCCTAAGGACTGACATGCCAGCGCCGACGGACATCTACTGCACCGAGGACGACGTCAAGACCGAACTTGGGATCACCGACTCGGTCGATGACGACCGCATCACGCGGATCGTCCACGCTGTGTCCAGGCAGATTGATGATTATGTCGGTGCGGACATCCAGCCTCTCGGCCAAACGCGCTACTACCGGGCGACTGGGCCGTGGACGGTCAATACCGATCCGTTCACGACCCTGACCTCGGTGGCATATGACAGCGCGGGCGACTGGTCAACATACACGGTAATAAGCACCGGCTACGCGTCGCCGTTCAACGCAGCCAATAAGGGCAAGGCGTATACGCAGGTGATTCTGTCGCCATTGTCATCGAACCTCTTTCCGATGCACGAACGTGGCGTACGGGTTATTGCCACGTTCGGGTACGGCGCAACCGCACCGCTTGTGGTCAAAGAGGCTTGCATCATGCAATCCTCGCTCGTGTATCGCCAGCAAGTCAGCGGTGGCGCGCCGATCACCGGGGGCGCGGAGTTTAGCGGACCGATCATCCAGGCGGGCCTGCATCCGATGGTCCGCCGAATGCTTGAACCGTACCGCCACGGTGGCGGACTGGGTGCGGCCTGATGGCATCGCGTGGTCGCAACACGATCCGCGTCGATATCACGGGACTCCGGGGCATCTCGAAGGCGCTCGGGGGCGACGCGGTTTACCGCGATGCGATGCGTCGCGTCATCCAGTCGGCGACAGCGCAAGGCGCAAAGCGCATCACGGCGTTCGTGCCGGAGCGGTCCGGCGCGTTGTTATCCGCAGTGAAGCAGCGCTACTTTGACGTCAAGGGCAATTCCAAGCCGCAGATGGGTAGCGTTTCGGCCGGTGCGGGGATTAGCCCTGACGGGTTCCGGTATGGGTGGGCGCTGAATTACGCGAAGAAGATCAAGGGGCGCAGCGCGTCCGGATATCACTATAGTGCCGACGGCGTCGGTACTTCGGCGTCACGCGCCGGACAGTCGACGCTTGGATGGATATCCAAGGCGATTCCGACCATGAAGGCGGTCATCCGGCGAAGTGTCGCCAAGGAAACCAAGGCGGTCGAGGCAAAGTTTGCGCAGATCGCAAGGTCGCTGCCATGACGGTCGTGGATGCCCTGACGCAACTCGGAACCGTGGCGCAGGCTGCAACCGTGGCACTCGGCGTCCGGGCGAACCTGATATTCAGCCAACCGCCGGAACAACTCGCGGCGTTGCCGGCCGTGGTTCATCACTGGTCGTCTTCAACGTTTGATCAATACCCGTTCGGACAGGTGCCGACGGGGTTCCAATTCGAGCAGGCGACCATCACGGTGATGTATTTGACGAACCTGCCGACGATGGCACGCGCGCATCCTGCCGTCCTGGCATTCGTGGACGCGTATCGGGCGCTGATCGCAGCCAATCAGGATCTGGCGAACACCGTGCGTCAGGTCCGGCTGACACGTGCCACAATCGGTATGGTTGAATACAACGGGAACGAGTTCATGGGCGCGGATCTGACGCTCGAATGCGATCTGTACCACGCGACAACGTGGGTGGAGGCTTGACAATGGCCGTGAAATTGCAACCGCCCGCGGAGTCGGACGTGACGCGTGTGTCGATGGGACCACGCGCCTACGAGCCGAAGGGTGGCGCGTGGAACATTGACGAAATCGACGCCGACGATCTGCGTCGTGCCGGATGGCAGGACGTGCCATCGACGGACGCATCGTCAACCAACACGGTCGTGACGCCGACCCCGGAGGCAACCGATGCCAATCCTTAGCACAACGAAAGTCCAGTTCGGCAAGGAGTCGACGTGGGGAACCGCGGTCCCAGCGACCAAGGTTCTGCCGGTCACATCCGACCCGACGTACGCGAACGAGTACGCTGCGGTTCGTGACAGCGCCCGTCGTGGCATCGCTGCGATGGATTTTGCGCTCCTGCAAGGTGGCGGAAGCGCGAGCCTCTCACTTGAGGGTCCGTTATTGCCGGACATTGCGGGAAATCTTCTGGCGGGCATCATGGGCACCGTTTCGACGGGCACCGCCGTGTCGGGTGTGTACCCGCACACGATCACGCTCGGATCGGCCGTGCCGTCATTCACGGTTGAGGACGCCAATCCCATCGCGTACCGCGAATATGCTGGGGCGAAGGTCTCTGAACTGCGGTTGGCGTTCACCGCAGCCGATGGCCTGCTTACGCACTCGACCTCGATGGTTTCGGTCACTGGTGTATCGGGCGGAACCGCAACGGCGTCGCTGACCGCGGAAACCAACAAGCCCTGGATCGGCATTGACACGACCGTGTCGATTGGCGGGAGCGCGCAGAACCGCGTCACGTCGTTTGAACTTACCCTCGCGCGCGGTCAGGAACTGGTTCACACGACCGGAAGCCGTGACCCGTCGCGCATTGACGAGCAGCCACTTGAGGCGACGTTCTCGATCAGTCTGGACACGGGCACATCGTCCGTGGACGATCTGGCTAAATACATGGGAACATCCGGTGCGTTCAACGAGTCCGCCATCGTCCTGACTTGGACGTACGGCGCGACGACGACGCTGCGATCCCTCGTGTTCACCGCGACCCAAGCGTCATTCGGCGATGGTCCGGCGACGCGCGACCTTGGGGGAGGCCTGTACCAGATCACGTTGTCCGGCCGATGCCTTCACAACACGACCGATGGCGGGCCGTGCAAGTTTGTCCTGAATAACACGCAGACTGCATATTAAGGGGAAGCAATGGGATACGCGAAACCACTTCGCACCGTGAGGCTGGCACTCGATGCATCCGGGGAACCGGGGCACTGGGTCGACGTCGAACATCCCGAGGCGATGCGGTGGACGACGAAGGCACGGATGATCCGCGCATCGTCCATCGAGGATGAGTTCCTGCGGTCATTGGCGCAGGTGGCGTCAATGATCACGGGATGGTCACTGACGGACGTCGATACCGGCGAGGAATTGCCAGTGCCGGTGACGACGGAAACTCTGGACCGGCTACCGGCGCACGTCGTCGAGGCGATCCTGACCTTGGTCGGGGAACTGGTGACGGTCCCAAAAGTGAGCGGGAGCGACTCTGGCACTGGGTAGAGGGGCGGGCCGAGGGCCCGGCGTGGACGTCCGATGTGCTTCTGATGAGGCGCTACGGGTGGACGCCGGAACAACTCGTCCGGCTTGAACCGCTCTGGCGCACACGGTTGCTCCTGGTTGAAAGTTACGAGGCGCAGGTCCGGCAAGAGCGTGACCGCAAGGCACGGGCGAACCGGAAGAGGTAACCATGGCGAACGTCGCGAACCTGCGCATCAATGCCGTCGTCAATGATCAGGCGACCCCGGCGCTCAAGCGCATCAACGGGGCACTGAACGGACTGAACTCCGGGATGTCCGGTACGTCCGGTGGCGCGCTCGGCGCAGCGCGGGCATTGACGTCGGTCGGTGGCGGTGCCAACATGGCGGCCATCGGGATCGGCGTTGCGGTCGCAGCCACGGCAGCGCTGGTGGCAGGCACCATCGCCGTCGTCAAGGCGAGTGTGGCTGCAGCGTCCGAAGTCGAGGGATACCGGAATACGCTGTTACGTTTGACCGGCGACGCCGCAAAGGCCGACGCGACCTTCAAGAAATTGCAGGAGTTTGCGGACTGGTCGCCATTTGACGACGCGGCGGTGATGCAATCCGCGCAGCGGCTACTGGGCGCAGGCGTCGCAGCCGAGGATCTGACGCGCGTCATGACGGGACTTTCCGACATCAGCGGCGACAGCGCCGAAACGTTTGGGCGCGCGTCACTTGCGTTCTCGCAAATGCTGCTGAAAGGCAAGGTCAGCCAGGAGGAACTGAACCAGTTTGCGGAAGCGGGCATACCGGCGCAAAAGATGCTGGCCGACGCGATGGGCGTATCGACATCCGCGCTTGGCGAAATGGCATCGAAGGGGCAATTGGTCTCGAAGAAGGTTCTGCCGCTGCTCATTGACCAGATCGAAAAGCAGTTCGGCGGGTCAACCGAGCGCGCTTCGCAGTCGGTCAAGGGACTGTCGTCCACGATGGACGCGAAACTGACGCGCAGTCTGGCGACGCTCGGCAAGGCGCTCGAACCGCTGACCAAGCAGTACCTGCGGGGCATGATTGACCTCTTGGCGGACCTTGACGCGGGCATTGGCGCGATCACCGCGTCGCAGGAGTTCCAGGACTTCCTTGCAGCCGCCGGAGAGGCGTTCAAGGCGGTCTTAGAAGTCATCCGGCCGGTGATGACGATCCTGTTTGACATGGGTCGTGCGGTCCTACCGTTCCTGACGATTGCGCTGAAGGCGTTTACGCTCGTCATGCGTGTGTTGGGCGCGGGGCTGCAATTCGTGGCACGTTTGCTGAAGCCGGTGTGGGATTACCTGCGTGCCCTTGGCAACGCGCTGAAGGCTGGCATCGACTGGGTCATGGCATGGGGCGCGCGGATTGGCGAATGGCCGAAGATCTTCGCCGAGGCACGCGACTGGATTGTCGAACTGCTCGGGTGGATCGCCAAACTTGTGACCAATCCCGTTGCAACCATCAAGGTTCTGTGGGACGTGGCGGTCCTGAAACTGCCGACATTCTCGGACATCAATATCAAGGTGCTATGGAACATTGCCGAGTTCGTCGTGCCTGGTCTCAAAGGCATGGAAATTCTCGTCAATCTCGCACTGAGCGGGTATGACGAGGTCCGCAACAAACTCGACACGTTGATGGGTCGGGATGTCGCCATCAAGGTGACGGCCGACACTGGCGACGCAGTCGCGTCGATGGATGACATCAAGGAGCGCACGACGAGCCTGCGCGAACCCGCAGAGCCGTGGACGGTTACCGTCAGGGGTATCGTGACCGATGCGCTGGACAAACTTGCAGATCTCAGGACGCGCATCATTGAGATCGTGACACCGGACGCGCCTTGGCAATTCGAGGTCTCCGGCATAGTCACGCAGGCGCTTGACGCGGTGGCGAAATTGATGTACGGCCTGTCCTTGATTCCCACGTTGATCATCATCGCGTTCGGGATCGACTTTGGGGGCGTGGAGTCAGGCATCCGGTCGATCATCGACGCGCTCGCATCAATTCCGCGGATGATCACGACGGTGCACCGCACCATTGAGGCGGACAACGCGGTCACCGACTCGACGGGTCCGAATGCACAGGGACTGAGTGTTCCGCCGGTGGCGCAAGGCGTCGGCGGGGAAACCTCAAGCGCGACGTTGACGGCAGCCGCGCTCGTGGTTGCGGGGATTGCAGCGACCATCGTGCAGGCCGTTGCTGGTGGCCGACGGGGGTTCGCGTGCTTCACGGCGGACACGCGGGTGTGGACAGCAAACGGTCTGATGAGGATCGCGGAGATCGTGACTGGCGACATCGTCGAGGTGTACGACCTGGAAACCGGGACCGTTGTCATGTCGACCGTCGCGGACACGCTCGTGCACGCAGATCATCCGGTGTGGCACCTGCGCATTTACGGTGACGTGGTCAGCACCACGGCGGAACATCCGTTCCTGACGCCGGACGGATGGCGACGCGCTGACGAATTACGGGCAGGGTCGGTGGTCATGACTGCAACCGGGCGGGAGATTGTCGAGGAATCGCACGATGCTGGACGGGTCGCGACGGTCCACAACATCCACGTCGATCATCCATCGCACACCTACCTCGTGGGAACCGCGCGATGGGTCGTGCACAACTTCAAGACCGTCGGCGCGCGTGGTGCCATCGTGACGCAACCGACGATGGCGATGATCGGCGAGGCTGGACCCGAGGCACTTGTGCCACTTGACACGATGCCTGGCGCGTCACCGCTTGGATCGTTCGGTGCCGGAGGCATTGATACCGTGATCATCAACGTAAGCGGGTTTGCCGACGGCGCAACCGCCGGACGCGCAGCCGCCGACGCGTTCAGACGTCAACTCGGACTGCAACGGCGACTGCCGTTCGGGACCGCCTGACGTGCCACTCTCGGTGACCCTGACAATCGGTGGTACCGCGTATGAGGCGTACACGCGCATCGAAAGCATCGCGGTGCGTTCATCGTTGCGGGATCGCGCCGGGACGCTGTCGTTCGAGGTCGTGGTGCCGTTCTCGGGGACGACCCCGGCGGTGGCAATTCCGCGTGCCGGACGCGAAGTGATCCTGACCGTGGATGGGACGAAGGAATTCGCAGGCGTGACGCAGCGCGTGTCGGAATCATCCGGTGGGACATCATCGTACATGTACGCGGTCGATTGCAGCGATTACACGCGATGGTTTGACCGTTACCTTGTTCAGGGCGTGAAGATCCCGGCCGGTGACGACGAGGCGACGACCGATCTTGCGGGAAACATCGTCAAGGCGATCATCACCGGGACGTGCAATCAGGGTGCGATCACGTGGGGGCAGTCGCTGATCGCAGACGGCAATGTGATCCCGCAACAGGTGTACGACTTCGAGGCGCCATCAAGCGCGATTGACCGCATCGCGAAAATCGTCGGGTACAAGTGGTACGTCGATTACGACCGCAACGTCGTCTTCCAGCCGTTGACCGGGGCTGCATCCGCAGCGCCGGTTGCGAGCCTGACGTGGGAAACGCAGACGACCATTGGCGACCTCGTCCTTGAGGAAGTCGGCGACCAGATCACGAACGTCGTGTTCATCAAGGACGCGAAGTCGGTGGCGACGGACGATGACGGCGCACCACTATCGTTCGCGCAACCATTGGCGACAGCCGACGGGTATGCGTCGTTCTTCCCGCTGGGATATGAGCCAGCAACGTACAACGGGACGACGGTGACCGTGACGCCACTGATTGGTCCACCGACGCTGTATACGACAACCAACGGCGGACTATTGCGGGAGAACATTGACGGGAAACCCGGTGACGGCAACACGCGAGACAAGGCACTTCTGTGCCTGCCGAACTGGGGCGTCCGCTTTGAGACCGTGCCTCCTGCGGGGGCGACGGTTGCGGTGACATACCCGTACCTCGACATTGAGCCCAAGGTGAACCGCGTCGTTGATGGCGCATCAATCACCGAGGTGCTGACCCGTGAAGGGTCGTCCGTTTCGACGGGCGTCTACGAGGATGTGTTCAGCGCGTCCGAACTCGTGAACGTGTCGCAGGACGCGATCAAGGCGCGGGCGCAACTCTACCTGGCGACCCGTGCACACAAATGGGTCGGGACCGCACGCGTGTTCGGGTCCGGCTGGCGTGACGGTCAGGTATTCCGGTTCACGTCGGACCGACGGTTCGGGGGCGCATTCGCGTTCGGCGTCGACCTGTACGTGACTGACGTCCAGAAGCGGTTTGCCACGCCGGACCAGTGGCAGGTCGACCTGACGCTGTCAACCGATATATATGGAGAGTTGTAGCAATGGCTGCTGAGGACATCACGCGCGTCATGGCGCGCATCATTGACGGGTTGCGTCCTGCATCCTCGGACGTCCGGGGGCGACCGTTGCAACAATTCATCGCGGCGGATCAGATCGTTTATATGCGCTCGGAGGCGGTCACCGTGACTGTCGAGGCGCCTACCACGCCGAAGTACGATGTGACGAAATATGGACGCGGTATATACCAATAACAGCATCGGCGTGCGTGGGTACGTCACCGTCCGGGTCGACGATGTCGTGGTTGCCGAGGGGCCAAACCTCGTGGTAACCGCGGGCCTGAACCAACTCGCATCCGCGCTGATCGGTGCCGATACGTTCAGCGCCACGTCGTGGTACCTCGAACTCGGGACGGGGACGACGGCCGTTAACGCGGGTGACACCGCGCTCGTGACCCCGGATACCGCCACGTGGCGAAACGCATCGGTTGCCGAAGTCAGTTCGGCGACGGCGACGCTGGAGGCGTTCTATCCGACGTCTGTCGCAAACGGGTCGTGGACGGAACTCGGACTGTTTACCGGGGCAACTGCTACGGCGGGTTCCGGGACGCTGTTTGCGCGCATCCTGACGTCCTGGTCTAAGACGTCTAGCCAGACCGCCACGGTATCGTGGACGGTTACACTGTCAACAACGTAGGAGCACGATCATGGCCTGGGGCACAATGCGGACGGTCGTCGGTGGCACCGACACGATCCTTGCTTCTGATCACAATACCGTCAAAGGCAATATCCTCGTGATATCGCCGGACGGCGTGGTGCACACGTTCGTGCAGCAATCGTCCAGTCCGAGTGCACCAGGGGCCGGACTGACGGCGGTGTACGCGAAGACGGATGGAGCGTTGTATTACCGGGCTGGCGCTGCCGGCGCGGAACAATCAATCGGCGGGGGCGGGTTCCAAAAGTCGTTTTTGTTGGGAGGCATGTAATGCCGGAAACCGTAAAAGCACTCGGGTTCGTGCGACCCGGCATCGTTGCAGGGAGTTTGACCGCGACGGTATCGAACCTGACGGTGAACGTCACCGCATTGACGGGCACGCTGGCAACCGGGCAGCAACTGTCCGCGACTGGCCTGGCACCGGGGTTGCAAATCATCGCGCTCGGAACCTCGACGGGCGGGACCGGGACTGCGTTTGCAACCTATCAGGATGCCGTCGTGATGACGGCTGCAATCGCGACAACGGTGCTGACCGTCAGCGCGGTAGCCTCCGGAACGCTTGCGGTCGGGCAGACCGTGGACGGGACCGGCGTGACGGCCGGGACGTACATCACCGCGCTCGGAACCGGGACCGGAGGCACGGGCACGTACACGCTGTCCGCGTCGCAGACGGTGACCTCGACGACCCTGTACGCCGGCCAGTCGACGAACGCCGTGGTAACCGGGTCCATTGCGACGACGACCCTGACGGTGACCGCGGTCACGTCTGGCAGGCTGCGCGTCGGGCAGACCGTGGGCGGGACCGGCGTGACGGGCGGAACCACGATCACCGCGCTCGGGACTGGCAAAGGCGGGACGGGAACGTACACCGTGTCCGCGTCGCAGACCGTGACTTCCACCACGATCACGGGCACGTTCGCGAGCGCGACGATCACCGCGAACCCGGCCAGTGCGACGGTGTACGACAACGGGGCGACTGCCTCGACGATGACGGTGCTATCCAATCTCAGCATCGCGAACAATGGCGCATCCTCGGCGACGTACCGCATATCGAAGTCCAAGCGCGACGCCTACCACGGGGACTGGACAATCACCGGGGACGCAACGATAGCGGCGAACGACAGCGTGCTACTGAGTGCCGGTCACGTTCTTGATACGACCTGGCGGTACCTTGTGGCATCCGCGACCTCGCCGGATGTTGTGATCAGTGCCGATGGGGTGCAGGTGTCATGATGATCGACATCACCGCGTACGGGTTGACCGGGCCGTGAGTGTAAGCAACGCTGGCGGTTCCAATATTACCGGGGCAAAGTGGCGCAGCCTCGTGCGTTCAAATACGGCGGCGGGTGGTGCAGGAGGCGCATTGACTATAACCACCACTGGCAGTCCCGCAACGGGAACCCTGACGTATCAGGGTCGCGTATATGACACGTATACGTGGAGTTCCGGTACCGGGTCGGTGTACGCAAGCCGGAATGTGACGGCGCAAGTTTTGGTGGTTGCGGGCGGCGCGTCAGGCGGATCGTATATTGCCGGTGGTGGTGGCGGTGGCGGAGTCATTGCAGTCACTTACACGTTAGGCACCACATCCGAACCTGTCGTCATCGGGGCGGGAGGCTCGTCGGTTACTGCGAGTCCCGGCAACTCTCTCGCCGGAAACATTGGCAGCGATAGCCAGTTTGGGCCGTTCCTTGCCAAGGGTGGCGGAGGCGGTGGATGTAGCTCAGCTCCAACAAGAGCGGCCTTGGCGGGTGGGTCTGGTGGCGGAGGGGTGCCAGGATCGACAGCCGGTGGGGCAGCGTCGTATGGGTCGCAGGGGTTCGCTGGCGGTGCGGGCAATGCGACCTATGGCGGTGCGGGTGCCGGAGGCGGTGGGTACGGTGCAGTCGGCACTGCGGTGTTGTCAAGCACGACGGGCTGTACGGGCGGGACGGGCAAGGCGTGGGCGGTAAACGGAACTGTGTACGCGGGTGGAGGCGGTGGGTGCTATTACACGACAGGCACAGTGATAGCGGGTCCATCCGGTGGCAGTGGCGGTGGAGGTACCGGGGCATGTGCGTTTGATTTGCCATCACTCGGCGAAACCGTCGCAACTGCCGGGACTAACGGTTTGGGCGGTGGAGGTGGCGGGTCATCCTGCGTCAATGGGTACACCGCATCCGGCAAGGGCGGCGACGGCATCGTGGTACTCGCCATCGCGAGGGGAGACTGATGGCATATTACGCGCGTGTTGATCAGGGTATGGTGCAACAGGTCGTCGTCCTCGGCGAAGAAGACGAAACGCAAGGCGCAACGTACCTGACTGCAATGCTTGGAGGCGAGTGGGTCAGGACGTTTGAGGATAACGGGATGCGCGGTGTGTTTGCCGCACCGGGATACCGCTACGATGCCTCTCGGGATGTCTTTGCGCCATCGCATTGGGTCTTGACAGACGATATATGGGCACCGCCACCACCGCCGCCAGGGTGGTCCCTGATCGACGGTGTGTGGACAGCACCGCCGGTGGAACCATTGCCGTGATCCGCATCTGCATCGGCGCGATCCTCATGTGGATCGTCATCGCGATGATCGGGCACACGATTGAGGCTGGGCGGAATGGCAACCATCGCTAGTTTGTGGGCCAAGGCCGGGGGCAGCGAGGCCGGCCTGCATGAACTCATGGCGATTGCACGGCGCAACTGTCCGAACGGGCGCGCGTTCGCCACGTCCACGATGGCGGTGCAATCGTGCGGATGCCCGGTACACGCGTACGTGCGGTCGGAACCCGGCCTGTACCGGCTGGCACACACCGAGCGCAACCGTGACGCGTACGTATCGAACGAATGGGATCTCTGGTCCAGGGAGGATGACGAGCGTGTTTCCGCAGATTGACAGCACCGAGCACAATCCGACGATGGGCGGATGGGGGTACCTCGATGACAACGGGGCATCCTGCTTCCACCCAGGCATCGACTTCAATAGCGGCGGAGGTGGCAATGCCGACTGCGGTGCGCCGGTGGTGGCGATCACCGATCAGACGCTCATGGCGCACGTCGTCGACCTGACCGGCTTCGGACTGCATCAGTGGTGGCGTCTTGACGCCGGGCCGTATGCGGGCGCATACGTCCACTATTGCCATCTGAGTGACGCGACGTACACCGAGGTCGGGACCACGGCGAAACGGACGCAACCGATTGCAGCGGTCGGACGGTCCGGCGGCTGGGAGTACTGTCACCTGCACTTCGAGGTGTCCCGCGAGCAGCCGCCACATTGGCGGTATTGGCCGAAGGGGCAGGCACGCGAGGCGGTGGCAGCGCAATACTACGACCCGATCCTTGTCGCGCACGCGTACGATGCGTGGGCGGAGACGCACCAGGAGGACGCCGTGACACCGGAACTGAAAGCAATCGCAGACGCGCTGGCCGAGACTGGCTACCCGGCATCGGAAGTGCCGGATCTGTTGCGCGCCGTGAAGGCGTGGTCGGCGAACAGCGCCAGCCTTGCCGGATGGATCGAGGAGATCGGGGCACTTAAGGCACGGGTTGCCGAACTCGAAGCGGTAGCGCCACCAGCCGAGGCGTCCGCCGGTGTTGCCTGAAAAGCCGGTGTGGACGTTCCGCGAAGGCGTCGGTGGCGTCATCGCGATCCTCGTGATCGGTGCGATCTGTTGGAGCGCGCTGTGGGAACGCTCAGCCGCGGCGGAGACAGCGCTCGTGGGCGCCGCTGGCAGTGTGGCCGGCTGGTTGTTCCGTGGGTCCGGCCAACCGCCGGTGCCGAACGGCAACGGGTACCCGCCAGGGTCCGCGGGGTCCGGTGGTGGTGGCACAGCCACTTCCACTGCGTGATATGATCGCAATGCCGAGACCCGGAGTTAAGGCACTCGACGCGACCCCGTAGGTGCGTCGCGCGCTCATTTGGACTTCAACCACCCGGACGAGCGCAACCCGTATGCCCGCCCTGCACGGCAACCCACCGTGGGGCGGGCATACGTGTATATGGAGCACGCCGATGATGCGCACGCGCGATCTCGTACAGGATGCGCTGTGGATCGCGTTCACAGCGTCAATCGCGTGGACGCGCTCGGCCGGTCGTCACTGGCGACGCATCGTTGCTGTCACGACGATGGGGATCGCGATTGCGCGAGGCGTGATCTGGGTCGCGAAGTCGGTTGCAAGCGCGGGCAGTGTGGACGCGTTGCTGAACCTACTGGGCTTAGGCGAGTACGTGAGGCCGTTTGAGCAAGGCGTTGACAATGTCATCGGGACCGTGGTCGCCATCATCATGACCGTCACGCCGAACGGGTAACCGGCGTGTTTCCCCGCGCGCCGGTTGCGCGCAGCATCCGTCGCATTTCCCCCGTTGCGACGGGTGCAATCCGCCTGGTGCCCGTCGGTGCGAAACACCGGCGGGCATC
>Ga0209086_10000505_pt1 | contig 34048 bp, 52 predicted proteins | sample M_130207_XF_Meta_FD_187312 | JGI IMG/M metagenome (GOLD analysis project Ga0209086, IMG submission 187312) | Freshwater microbial communities from Lake Montjoie, Canada to study carbon cycling - M_130207_XF_MetaG (SPAdes) (version 2) | ecosystem: Environmental > Aquatic > Freshwater > Lake... | reverse complement strand
GTTCACTCTTTTGTTTTATCCTGACTTCGTAGCTAAAACTTTTAAAATAAACATCCAGCACGATGGCGTTTATTTTTGGGAAGTGCCTACGCTTACTAAAAACCAACTGTTTAACCTCACAAGTCCTATCCTATGAGTTCTAATATAGTAACAGCAGTTGAACAATGGTACAACGAGGGTAGGGAGGCAGACGTACACTTTACGCCATTTGACCAAATTCCAAAGATATTAGTCACAGTAATAATTCAAATCTTAAAACTATGACACCAGCACAAGAAAAAGCAATACAGTTGATTGACAGGTTTACATATTGGAACACAAGTCAAGCAGAAAGAGAAGGTATTTTATCTTCATTAAATTTAGTTAGTGAAGTAATAGACCTCGTTGAAGTTAAAGATTTAAAATATTGGCTTGAAGTTCAAAACGAAATTATAAACTATAAAAACAATTTAATATGAAAACAATAAATTTAGGTTACGCAAATGGATGGGGTGCTGAAACAAACGAACTCTATAAAGAATTACAAAAAAATAAAATTGATGGTTCGGCTTCTTCTGAAAATATAGGCAACTGCTTAAACTTATACAGCTTTGAAACAATCCAAGAAAACGAAAGAGTAAAAGTAATTTATAAAATAGATAGCGGAGATTAATATGACACCACAAGATAAAAAGGAATTGAATTTCATACTAACAACAGCCATAGAAATTATAATAGCAATGGCAATTACAATCACAATTTTATATATAACTCTTAAACTTTTAATACTATGAACGATTTACTAAAATTTCAAGCAGAACAAATACTAGCATTACAAACCCGTAATACGTATTTAGAAAATGAATTATCTCAAGCTAAAACTATCCTTGAAGATATTGTAAAAGACTGGGAAGTATTCCAAGAAGAAGAAGTACAACCAAACGTATTTAATACGATGTTTGACAACCCAATGGAACAACTTGATAACTTACTAAAATAATTATAAACTATGAGCATTTATAAAAAACTACTAACCATTCAACAAAAAATTAATGGTTTAGGAAAAGACAAAGCAACTTACAATTATAAGTATGTAACAGGCGATAAACTACTAGGCGAAATTAAACCTATGATGAATGATTTAGGACTGCTTTTAAAACAAGAAGTTTTATCTATTGAGAACACAAGACAAGACTACGACACTAAAAGCGGGAGAAAGTCTGAAATACTTTCGAAAGTAATGATGCAATTTACTTGGATTGATGCTGAAACAGGAGAAACCGATGTTAATCTATTTGGCGCAAACGGTCAAAACGATTGGGAGAAAGGTTTAGGTAGTGCCTTAACTTATGCAGAAAGATACTTTTTATTAAAGTATTTCCACATTGCTACTGACGAAGATGACATTGACAACGACCAGCGTAAAACAAGCGCACCTGTTGAAGCAAAACAAGTACAAGCTACTATTGATATTCCACGATTAGAAACTCGTTTAAACGCTTGTAATGATGTTGCGGAACTAGGAAAAGTTTACAAATCATTTACTCCTGCTGAACAAAAAGCAGTAGCCACATTAACAACTGAACTTAAACTAAAATTAACTAAATAATGGGAGCAACAAGTGAAATGCATATAGCATTAAGAGCCGAAGAAATGGCAACAATGTACGAGCCAACTTTTACTAAAAAAGAGGCAGTACAAACAGGAGTGGAATTAGTAAAGAATTTACTCGAAAGCGGAACAGTAGACAAAATGCAATTTATGGCAAATCTATGCCGATTAAAAGAAGTTGTAAATTCTGCTGATAGTGAAATGAGAAAACATTTACCACAAGAAAAATCAAATGTTTGGGGAGTTGAATTTACACCTGTAAATGGTGGTAATACAATCAACTATGCAGACGATGAAATTTACCAACAGTTAAAAGCTGATTTGGATGCGAGAGCCGATTTATTAAAGTTAGCGCAATCACAAACGATAATTGATGCTTATGGTAACGATGTGCCAAAAGTATCAACAACACCGAGAAAATCATCGATAACAATTAAATTTTAAATAAATAATTATGGAAGTAAAAGACAAAGGGCAAAAAACAGAAGTGGTTATTATAAAATTATCTAAAGAAGATAAAAATAGGCTTAGAGCTAAAGCACAAGAGCAAAACTTAAGTATGTCTAGCTATGTTAGAACTAAATTATTAAACAATAAATATGAGTAAAGAACAAATAGTTAAAGATATTATTTATCACACTAGATTTTGGAACGTTCCTGATTGGTATCAATTTAGAAATGTATTTATAAGTGATTATTACGAATTAAGATTTAGTAAAAATAGATCAGATTTTAACGAATGGAAAATAAAAAAAATAATAGAATTTAATAAATTAAATAACAATTAAAAATGGAAGTAGTAGGAAAGATTAAAATGATTGATGCCACTAAAGAAGTAGGCACAAGTGGGTTTAAAAAACGTGATGTAGTAGTTACGACAGACGAAAAATATCCACAAGATATTTTAGTACAATTTGTACAAGATGGTTGTGATTTATTGAATGGTTTTAAAGTTGGCGAAAGCGTTACAATCGGTATCAATTTGAAAGGCAGAGAATGGATGAGCCCAAAAGCAGAGTTGGTTTATTTCAATACTATTCAAGGTTGGAACATTAAGAAAGATACCAACGGAATAGATGCTACAAAAGTTCCAAACGCCTCGGAGTTTGAACTTGCAGGAAATGCTATTGCAATGATTGAAGATGACAATTTACCTTTTTAATCTAAAGTAAAATGAAAATAGAAGTAACAACCTCAATATCTAACGGAATATTTAATCGTAACAGAAACACCGTTTTAAACGCAATAAAATCATTCGAGGGTAAAGAGGTTGTTATAACTATTGATAAGGTTAAAAAGCAACGTAGCATACAACAGAACAGATACTATTGGGGTTTGCTAGTTCCTTTAATGCAACAAGGTGCTAAAGATACTTGGGGAGAAACGTGGAGCATTGACAAAGCACATAAACACCTTTCAAAACTATTTGTCTTTCACGAAAGCATAAATGAAAAAAACGGTTTAATTACTCAAACACCAAAATCAACAACTGAATTATCAACAACAGATTGGGAAGTTTATACAACTCAAATTAGAATTTATCTATTGCAAGATTTTGATATTAACGCACCCGAACCTAACGAAGATTTAATTTTAAAATTATGACAGTAGATGTTTATGCATTTCACAAAAAAGGATTGAAACCACCGATTAAAAAGACTATGTCATTTGGAGAGTTTCATAAATTAAAAAGTAAAGATTATTATTTTAGAGCCTATCAAGTTAATTTTAATGTAACTGTTTTATGATTAAAGAAAAACCCTGTAAAGGAATTGGAGTTGCAATCGGTTTTGGTTGTGGTAAAATTATAAATGTAGCATTTAGAAAATACGGACTTTGCACAAGTTGCTACCCTACATTCTTATTTACTTCCGATAATGGCAAAGTGATAATGCATAAAGCGATTAATAAGGTTCAGAAACCACGTTTAGACTTTGAGCAAAAGCAAGTAGAGAAAAAAGAATTAACTCGCTTAAAACTAATGTTAAACAACACTAAAACAAAAGTACACGCTCACGTTAGAAATAGAGATATAGGTTTAAATTGTATTTCGTGCAACACTCCTTATTCAGATGATTTTCAAGCAGGTCATTTTTACCCAGCAGGAAGTTTTGAAACTTTAAAATTTAACTTGGATAACATAAACGGTCAATGTGTGCAATGTAATCTATTCAAAGACGGAAATTTTGAAAATTACTCTTTGAATTTACCTAAACGAATTGGTTTAGAACGTTACCAAAATTTAGTACAATTAGCAGAAATCGACAAGCAGTTTCAAAAAGTTTGGACTGTTGAAAAATTAAAAGAAATACAAAAACTATTAAAATGATATACGACAGAAGATATTGCTATTCGCAAAAAAAGTTAATGATACTAAACTTTTATTTAATTTTTGGAACTACAATGCAAATAGAAACAATTGCTTATAAATTAGGTATTAAAAAGGCTTTTTTAAACAGAATTGTTGACGAATGGAAGGATAATAATCATTACGTTTTAGTTGAAAGTAAAATAAATCAAAAATAAATATTAAAAGGTAGTGTAGTTCACTACTTATTGTTTATATTTGTAAAAGTAGAACATCCACCTACGTTAAAGATTATAGGTTTATAGAACCTTACAACCCTTAACCAATCGGAGTGGATGCCGAGAAGTTAGGGGTTTTTTTTAATTTAAAAATATTATGGACAACGGATTTATATTATTATCAAGGGGCATTTTAGATAGTGATGTTTTTGCATCTCAAAAATTATTAAAGATATGGGTTTGGTGTTTGTGTAAAGCAAACTTTAAAGATAAAACAGTTCCGTTAAAGTTTGGTAAAGGAGAGCAAATAATTAAGGTTAAAAGAGGCTCTTTTATATTTGGTAGAAACAAAGCAGAAGAAGAGTTGTTTATTGATGGCTCAACTATCTATAAATCAATGCAAAAGCTAAAAGAAATGGAAATGATACAAATTGATAGTAACAACCAATATTCAATTGTAACTATTTGTAAATACAACGATTATCAAGATGCTAAAGAGTACAAGGTAACAAGTAAAGAACAAGTAAAGGACAACCAAGTAACAAGTAAAGAACAAGTAAGTAACACAACTAATAACTATAATAACTATAATAATGATAATAAAGAAAAGAATAATATACCAACATTTTCTGATTTTTTAATATATGCAAAAGAAAAAGAACCAAGTATTTGTAAGCAAGGTTTAAAATTAAAATACGATAGTTGGATTGAAAATGGTTGGAAAGATGGTAACAACTCAAAAATATCAAATTGGAAAGTTAAAATATTAAATACACTAGCATATTTACCAAAGGTAAAAAATGAACTTCCTTTAGGTCATTATTTAAGTAAAACAGGAGAAATTAAAAGAGTAATATCATAATGGCAAATATTCAAAATTGGGATTTAATCCAAACGAACAAAAGTACTGGTACTTCAAAATTGAAATGTCCTGCTTGTACTGATACTAGAAAAAACAAAACAGACCGTAGTCTTTATGTAAATTTTAATAATGGTATTGGTAAATGTTTTAATTGCGAAGCATTATATTTTCGTGATAGCATTGAACGTTCAATAGTAAGAAGTGAATATAAACTACCCGAACAAACTTGGAAAAATTATACAAAACTTTCAGATGGATTTATAAAAGCACTTGAAAATAGAAAAATTAGCCAAAGCACAATTATAAATTTTGGTATTACACAAGAAAGATACTACCAGCCTAAACTTCAAAAAGAAGTTGATAATTTGGTTTTTAATTATTTTGAGGGCGATGTAGTTGTAAATAAAAAATACAGGGGTTCAAATAAATCATTTACTCAAAGCAAAGAAGCAAAGAGCATTTTTTACAATATTAATTCTGTAATTGGCGAAAACGAAGCATACATAGTTGAGGGCGAATTTGATGTATTAGCACTTTACGAAATAGGAATTAAAAATGTTATTTCAGTTCCTAATGGTGCAAATGATAATGATAACTATTGGCTAAATTCTGAAAAGTATTTAAAAGATATTAAACGGTTTTACATAGCAACAGACAATGACGAAAGCGGAAACAATGTAGCTGAAAAGATAGTGCAACGTTTAGGTAGATACCGATGTGAAAGAGTTAGGTTTGTAGGCAAAGATGCAAATGACGATTTAAAAGCAGGGTTACTTGAAAAATCAATTTTTAAAACTGAAAAATATCCTGTATCGGGAACATTTAAAGTTAGTGATGTTTATGATAAGATTTTAGACTTATACGATAATGGATTACCTGAAACAATTTATCCCAAACATCATTGCTTTGGGAACTTAAAAGAAGTATTTTCTGTTATGCGAGGGCATTTAGTAGTTGGAACAGGAATACCATCACACGGAAAGTCAAACTTTACAGAATGGTATGTATTAAATTTAATTAGAGATTACAAAATGAAAGCATCATTTTTTAGTCCTGAACATCATCCGTTTGAATTGCACCACACTACATTTATTGAAAAGACTTTTGGTAAAAATTTCTTTTATGGTAATGATGATTGTCCTAGAATTAATAAATATGAAATAGCAAAATATCACGATTGGGCAAATGAAAAACTTTATTTAACAGGAACTGATAATGGAGAGTTCCCAACTTGGGATTGGCTTTTTGAAAAGTTTAAAGAACAGTTGTTTGCTTATGGTATTGATATTTTTGTAATTGATGCTTTTAACAAATTAGGGTTTAATGGCAAAGGAAATAAGTTAGACCAAATTAATGAGGTTTTAACCAAACTTACAATGTTTGCACAAATGAACAATGTTATTATTTTCCTAGTTGCACACCCAACTAAAATGCAAAAACAAGCTGATGGCACTTATGCAAGTCCTACGCTATACGATGTGTCAGGAAGTTCAGATTTTAGAAACCAAACACACGATGGATTTAGCGTTTACAGATTTTTTGGAGATGGAGAAACTGAAAGCAAAACTGTATTTGAAAATTTAAAAACAAAGATGAAGTTTCAAGGCGAAATAGGAGGCAGGGTAGAATATGATTATCACGTTCCTAGTGGAAGATATTACGAAAAAGGACAACAAGTACCTATTTATTCAATCGTTGAAGATACGGAAATTATTGAGCCTATAAAAGAAGCGTTTGAATTGCCTAAAATAACGACAACAGAAGCCTTTGGAATTACTTATAATGAAAATGACGAAATACCTTTTTAATATGAATTATAAAGAACAATTAAAAACATCCGCTTGGCTAAAGAAGAGAAGCGAAATTTTAACAAGAGATAATTTTGTTTGTAGTAATTGCTTAAAAGATAATTACGAAAGTACACTAGAAGTTCATCATTTAGTTTATTTAAAAGGTCGTAAGGCTTGGGAATATTCAGACTACTTGCTAGTAACTTTATGTAGAGATTGCCACCAGCACGAACACGACGAAGAAAATACAAGTAAATTATCAAAAATAATGCAATGGGTAAATAAATTTTTATAAATTTAAACCGTTTTAAAAAACTATAAATCGGCAGTAAACTGAATTAATTGCCGAAATTATATAACGTATGGTGCTATGAGAAGTAGCGGATTGATAAAAACTAAACTTTAAATTTATGACTGATTTTAAAAATACACCTGAACTTTCAGAAAGCACCGAAACCGCTATTTCTTATAGCACGTGTTATGCCTCGTTTTTGTACGTTGTTTTGTTTTCAGGTGGTCGTACTTCTGCATTTTTAGCAAAGTATATGAAAGAACACCCATATTATAAAAATTGCATTTTTGTTTTTATGAATACTGGAAAAGAACGTGAAGAAACTTTGCAATTTGCTAATAAATGCGATAAAGAATTTGGATTGAGTTTAGTATGGCTTGAAGCATTAGTAAATAACGAAAAGGGGAAAGGAACAACTTATACAATCGTTGATTTTGAAACCGCTTCACGAAACGGAGAACCATTTGAAGCGATGTTAAAAAAATATCCATTACCTAATAATATGGCTTCTAATTGCACAAGAGAATTAAAACAAAGACCTATTGATGCTTATTTACGTGATAATTACAAAGACTTTGATATTATTAAAGTTGTTGGAATTAGAGCAGATGAAGCACATCGTAAAAGCGTAAATGCTGAAATTGAAAAAGTAATATATCCTTTATGTGATGAAGTGAAAATTGATAGTCGATTTATTCGTAAATGGTGGGAAAAGCAAAGTTTTGATTTAGGATTAAAAGACTATCAAGGTAATTGTGATTTATGCTTTAAAAAGTCATTAAAAAAAAGATTGACTATTATAAAAGAAAATCCTGAAAGTGCTAAATGGTGGCTTGAAATGGAACAAAAATATAGTTCCGAAGAAATCCCAAGATTTGATTTAAGAACAAATAAAAGTATTGAAGAATTAGTTAAAATAGCACAACGACCATTTACAAAAGCACAAGACTTGCACGAACTTTCACAACAGCAATGTGATTTGTTTGAATTTGAAACTGATTGTTTCTGCAAGGCTTCTTAAAATGAGGCATAACACAAAAATTGATGCCGTTTTAATGGCTTCAATTAACTGTTATCGGCTAGTTGACTGCAAGGAAATTGCCGAAATTATGTAACTTATAAGTTACCAATTATTTAAAGATAAACCCTAAAAAATAGGGTTTTAATTGACATTAAAAGTAATAACTAAAAACAAATAATATGACAGCAGTAGAATGGTTATGTGAACAATATCATTTAAAACAAGATATAGAAATAGTTAAACAAGCCAAAGAAATAGAAAAGCAACAACAAGATAAATTTGCTATTGGATTTGTAGAATGGATACATAAAAATGATTATTGTATAGCGTTTTATTTTAAACAAGACACAACAAAAGAACTATTAGAAATTTATAAAAAAGAAAAAGGATTGTAATAAAAAAGCCTCTACATTACGCAGAGGCTTTTTCTTTTCTAATTTGCTAACCATTGATAGGTTAAACCACTTTTAGGCATTACCATATTTAATCCCGAAGCTAATCTAGTAGTTACACTTGAACTGCTATTTGTACCTAAACGTAAACCGTAAGGCGAATATAAATTCCAATTTCCATTACCTAAAGATAAATTATTGTAAACCGTTGTAAAAGATGTTGCATTAGGTCGAGCAGTTTGTAACCCTCTCAAGCCTATTTGCGAACCTCTCGTTGAATTAATCGCTTGACCTGTGCAATTATCCCCAAACATAATTTGAAGCGTTGTACCGTTAGATTTTAATATCATTTGAAATGTAAATCTAACAAGCGGAGCAGTTACAAAAGCTAAATCCGTAAATTCAAAAACCATATCGCCATTAGTATTTTGACCGTGTGCAATTTCAGGAGTTCCAACAGTTGATGCAATGATTTGATTTCCTAAACCACTAAACACATAGTCAGAGGGAATTTCACTTGAAGATATTGGACTAAAGATTGTCGCTTTGCTTGGTGCTGAACCGAAAGCAATAAACCCATTGTTAGATAGAAATACCTTACTTTGTGGCGTACCACCGTAAAGAGTGAAATTAAATGGTAATGTTATCTCGTTAGAAATAGCATCGGTGTTGATTTGTGTTCCGCTTTGGAATACCGTTTTGTTTGTTAGTGGTACATAAGCACCGTTACCTACTGAAAAATTGTAATTCATTATCTTATTTTTTAATTGTTACTTTTTGATAAATACATAATCATTCTTGTACTCACTTGGAATTTTAAGTATTTGCTTAACCCTCCAGACACCATTGCAAAACTCTGAATTAGTAGGTTTTTGAGTTTCAGCAACATTTACAATACTGTTTTGGTATTGCCTAACTTCTATAAAGTTGGTTTGTTCTTTTGTGTTTACGTGTGAAATTCTCATAGCTTTTTATATCTGTAAATTAAAAATACAACTACCGCAATTATTAAATACAACCACCAAAAAGACAAAATTAAAGTGCTATAATTAAACTGTTCTTTGTAAACTATCTTTGCGCTTTGAACCTTTTGTACTTCAATCTCGTTTGTAAGCGAGTCTACCACGATTTTAGACACTGTTTTCTCGTTCACAAGAATAGTATTGTCTTTTCTTTTTTTGTGGCTTATACGGGCATTTTTATACTTTGTAATTTTACCCTCGTTGTTTATTATTTCAATAGGCTGTGTACTATCGACAGCTTCAATTACAATTTCTTCTGTTTCAACGTCAAATTTTATCGATGTGCTATCTTTAGAAACGCTATCAGTTCTTACTACTGCAACGGTTTTAGCAATACTATCAGTTTTTGTAACTTCTTTGTTTACATTGCGTGAACCACAAGAAGTAAGTAAAAGAAATAGTAAAGCAATAGATAGTATTATAGTTATTTTGCGTGTTTCACAACCCATTTTATGTATTCCTTTAGTTTGATTGCAGTATTTACAATACTCTTCTTGTACGCATTTAGGATATTCACAATTTTTTAGATTACATATTTCGCCTTCACGTTTTACACCGCCAAGTTTGCACTTATTAGAATTATTATTATTAGGCCAAAAATGACTACAACTTGTTTCATCATCTTCGAGTGTAAAACCTGCATAAGATTGGTACATTGGGGTTGGTTTTGCAGTAAACCTATAACAATAATCTTTCGATGGGCATAGCGCATTAGCGCACATTGAGATATCAGGCATATTATTTAAATTTTAGATTAATTATATTTCTATAAACTTCATTAACGCTTTCTCGGTTTTGTCCTCTGTCATAATAAAAGTTCATTACCTTTTTAATTCTATATTCGGGTGTATGTTTAACCTTTTTAATTACCACTTCATTGGGTGGGTTAATCATAATTTTGTTTTCGTGTATTGTTTTGTAGTGTTCCATTAGAATATATGTGTTATACGTGCTATTTGCCCGTTATCTTTGCAATGTAAAAAACCCTCAACTGCTTTAGGACTATGCTGGTAACCATTACGATGATGCCAACTGTCAGTACCACTAGGACTTCTTAAACTTTCAACTGTTATTCCAATATAATCTTTACTTGTTTTATGATGAACGTGGTGCGTATAAATATAACGATGTTTGGTATTACTCCATTCGTTAGGATATTCAACTGCCATTAATAAAGGTAAATCAATTTGCTTTGCACCATCGCCATGAGTTGTGCCTATTAAATTATTATGATATTGAAAAGCCTTTCGGTGTGCTATGCTACAATCAAAAGTTATATTTTTGCAACTTTTAAAATACGTTTCAATTACTTGTGCTAAAAAGAAACCGTTAGTATAATCGTGATTACTAGGGTTAAAAGTAAAATGAACATCTGCAACCGTTAAAAGTAATTCTAAAACATCAACATAAAGTTGTTTGGCTATTAAAAAATTACTATGCCACATTCCATCAGTATCTTGCGGTGTTCCACTTGTAGTTGTTCTTTGTGGATTATCAATGTGCAAAATATCGTTACCACCTATGAAAAGTATCTTATCAATATGAAACGATGAAACTTTATTTAAAATACCTCTAACACCACTTAAAACTCTTTGTACTGCTATTTGGTTGTTATAACTTTCGCCACTTTCAAAAGCAGAACATAATTTACCTATATGAATGTCTGCGGGGTCAATAACTAATAAGTAACTATCTGTATTTACAATGCGTTCCAATTTTGGGAACTTCGGAATATAATCTTGTAAATCTTGAATTAAATTATCTCTTAAAGTTGAAAGTAAAACTTCGTCTTGTTTTACAAATAATGGATTTGTAACTCTTATACTTTCGTTTTTAGACTTTAACCATAACATTGGGGTTGTTGATGGGTCTACTCCTAAATTTTGACAAGCATCAATAACACCTTGATTATCTTCTTGTAATTGTATTCTATTACTATTTCTTGAAATATACCTTGAAAGTTCTTCTGCATTAAAATAATTTGGAATAATGTTATTCTTTTCAAGTACTAATTTTGCAATTTTTGTATTATTTTTTTCGTTGCTATTATTTAAAAAATACTTAATGTCATTGTCGTAAATTCGCCATTGTGAAGCCATAAGTGTTTGATTTAGTTTATCAAATGTATAAAAAAAGTAGTGAGAAACACTACTTTAATTTACTATTTATAATTATTATGAATTATAAAGTAGTGAAATACAAGCTACTTTCCTTAATTCTTCTAGTTGTCAGTCCATTATTTGCAACCTTATTTACTTTATTCCATTTCAAAAACTCCTTTGATATCATAGCATCGTTAGGGTTTACATTTACCTTTTTTAATAGAGTACTTGAAGCTAATGCACCGCTGCCAACATTGTAAGCAAATGAAACCAATGCGTTGAATTGATTTTGCGTAAGTGGTTTATGTACTAAATTATCAACTTTAAAAGCGTAACGGTCAGCACTTATTTTTAGTAAATCTTCTGCACGTTGTTTGGTTATTGGAACATCCGACATTTGCACTTTTACGTTATTCTCATAGTAAGTATTTCCAAACCCTATAGTACTGATATTGGCTTGGCATCTATACGGTTTCAAACTCAACCCCTCAAAACTTTTAATTAAATCGTAGCCTTTTTGATTTAGTTTCATTTTGCAGATTTTTTATGTTTATCAAAATCCTCTTTTAACTTTTCGTAAAGAGCCTCTAAACTATTGTATTTCTCTAATAATTCTCGGTGTAACTTTTCCCAATTTTGAGATTGCTCAACTTCACGAGCATAAGCAAGTTGAATAGAATTAAACTGCTCCTGCATACTTGTTGCTTGTTTTCTTAACTCGTCAATTTGTGTTCTTAAATATTCTCTCTCGCTTTTAAACTCTAATATGATAGCATCTTTATCAACTTTCAAAGCCTCTTTATCTTTGTTCGCCTGTTCTAATAAACTTTCGTACAACTCACGAACTTTAACAGCGTAATCAATTTCTGCTGTTTCAATTTCAACATCGCCTTTTTGTAGTTGTTGATTTTTTTCTTGTCTACCTCCTAAAAAATACATTATTGGAGCTGATAAAAACCCCGTTAATGTCAACCAATTATCTGCTAAAAAATTCATTTATTCTTGTTTTTAATCATTAAGTAAACATATCCGATAATCGCTAAAATAGACACGATAATTCCGTAAGTGGTAATAAGTGTTAAGTCTTTGTAGAAACTCGCTAAAACACCTCCTATTGCCCCACCAATAGCAGTGTAAACAACATCGTTTATATTTCCTTGAATTTTAAACAAGCTATTTTGGAATAACTCCCAAGCACTACCAATAAATATTAAAGCTAAAGTGCTAAACATAAAACCCAAAAACCAACCGTATTGATTAACAGTATATACATCGGTTAGGTTAAGGATGCAATACCCTAAAACAATTCCGATAAAAACGTGAGCAATATTGCCTATTTGATTAAAGTTCATCTTGTAGGTTGTATTGGTTAATTTCTTCTTGCGTTGCGCCCTCAATCCAAACTGTATCGAATTTAGGTTTTACAAAAAATTCAGTTCTTAATACCGTTGTGTAATTTTCATTTGGTGCTTGTTCTAAATGAACACCAAATAACTCAAAATTGTTTTCGTCTAAAATTGTATAAAACATTATTTGCTAGATTTTAAATTGATTGCTCGTTGTGTAACTGTATCGGCTACGTTGTTTAATGATACGCTTGTAATTAAATAGTAAGCACTTCCTAAAGTTAAAGTTGTTGTTGATTGTGCTTGTGTTGCAATTTCATCTGTAACAGCGTTTGCGCTAAATAAAACACCTCTTAAAACACTTGAAGCATTGATTGAAAAATCACGTTTAAAGCAAGGTAAACTTTGAGTACTTGTGATTGTTGCCATTGCTATTTTAACAGCACCACTTAACGAGTTTGAAGTAGTATTTAAATAAATTGAAACAGTTGCGTTGGTTGTTCCTGTTCTATCAAATGTTGAAATAAAATTTAACCAACTATTAATTTTCATATCACTAGCAGTTATAGCTTGATTGGATATGATTTGCTCGGTTAATACACCAGTCGTAGTATAAGCTGTGAAGTCTTGTAATAGTTCTCTAGTTCGTAAATCTACTTGTGCAGTTGTAGCGTATAACGTATCAAAATAAGTTTTTAAAGTAGCTTTAATATTTGCCCAAGTTATTTTCTTTGCAAGTGATGCTGAATTATCTACAATAATCATTCTATCAGCATCAACGGGTGTTGTCATTGCTGTTAATCCATCAACAAAAGTATGTAAATTTGATGCTGTTAAAATAGCTTGGTAAACTGTATCGAAATAAGTCTTTAAAAAAGCCTTTACATTAGTAAAAGTTACTTTCTTTTGTTTGTTAGTATCTGCTGTATCAACAATGTTAATTAAATCAGCATCTAAAGGAGTTGCTTTATTAGTTAAACCATTTGCAAAAGCACCAAAGTTAGTTTCTGTTAATGTAACTTGTTTGTTCCCTAAATCAGTTGCTAACGTTGATAATTGCGTAAAGTCTGCTGGTTTTAATAACCCAGCGTTTGTACCATCTGCTAAAGGTAAAGTAGCATCTGCACCTGTATCAGCAGTTACAATTCCATTTGTAGGACTTGCTGTATAACCTAAATCTACAATAGGAGTAATTTCTACCCAAATTGCACTTCCCGTAGTTGCATCATCGCATCGAAAAGTTCTACCGCTATCTCTAATCCATCTACTGCCACTTACATATCCTTTAGTATCATCGTCAGTTACAGTTGGATTATTTGCAAAATTATATCTACTTTCACGAATAGTAAATCCATCTTGCTCCATTATGTAAAGCGTACCAGCTTCCCATTTAAACTCATAGTCTAATGAACATTTAAAAGCAATACCATTATTACCACCTAAACCAGCGTTTGTTGTTCCTTTTTTTAATTTAGAAGTATTATCTAAAATAACAGCATCGCCATCTGAAATACTAATATTTGTTCCATCGGTTATATTACCATTAACTAAAGTTTGTGCTAGTGTTTGAGAACCGCCAACATCGTCAGTAGTTGCTAAAGTATAAGTACCTTCAGGCTTATCAGGAAAAACAAAATCTCTTGATACAGTTATTTGGTCTATACTAGAAGTTAATGGAAATGTTAGAGTAGTTGAAAGGTTGTTTCCTGCGTTTATTAAATCCTCATTTTGAGCTTTAATACCAATATAATTAGTTCTTTCTGCAAGAATTTCAATTTGCGAAGATACTGTTGGCTCAACAATTGAATTAAGTTGCAATCCTTGCGGAACATAAATCCCTTTTTCCCCGTAAACATCGTGAACCATAGTTACTCTAGGTTCTCCATAAACATCAAAACCTACATTTAAAGTCCAATCCCCATCTCTTACTATAATATTATCAGTTGTTTCGTTGCCCTCTGTTGTTACTTCTGCTAGTGTTGGAGTTGCACCACCGCCTCCAACTAAATCAGCTAAAGCAACATCAAGTGTTGTTTCTGTCGATGTAACAGGATTATTAACGGTAATATTTGCGCCACCATCGTCGTATAAATCATTAAAATTATTAACTGCTTTTTGTTGCGATGCTCTTAAAGTATCCCCTGTACCATCATTTGCCGAAGTCCCTACGTTTATTGTCTGTTTTGCCATTGTTTTCTTTTTTCTTTAAATAGATTTCCAACTTTTTTAGAAGTCGCTCATTCGGTTGTCTGGTTTTTCTCTCCATTCATTTTCTGTTTTAGAACCTACAAAATCAAAGCCTAAACCACTATTGCTTTTAAAGGTTGGATTAACAATATTTTCATAATGAAATTGGTACTCAATCGGGTAAACTCGAATTAACCATCTGTAAAGTCTTTCAACATACATTTCAACTTTCAAACGTTGGCTGTCAATTATGTATTTTACATCGCTCATTTCAACTGGAGTTCCATTAGCAGGAGTATGTTTGTAAATACCACCGTTTGAAACTTGAAAACTTCCTATCGTTAAATATTCTACTGCGCTCTGATGAACGATAATAGGTTTAACGAACTCATTATACAAAGTCAAATAATTACCGCTTAAAGCCTCGTTAACAAAGTCGGTTTCTATTTTGTTGTAAAGTGTATCGCCTAGAATTTCTTTTACTTTAGAATTTTGAGCATCGATAATACAAAACGTATATCTGTCAATATCAATATTGCCTCCTAATGGAGTTGAAGTGGTTAGATCTGTTGTTAAAATTAGTAGTGTACTCATTATCCGTTGTAAGCCCCTCCGTTTGGCATATCATTTGGTTTAATAGTTGATAAAGGCTCTCCGCTTGTTGGGATTTGAGTATCAATTCCTTGCTTTTTTAAGTCAGAAATTAACCTTCTTGCGTTTTCTACTGTTATATAATTGTTCCCTTTCTTTAAATAAACCTTACGAAGCCAATAATGTTTACAGTTAACCGAACCTTTGTACTTTAAAATGTCGTAAGTGTCTGCACCATCAATCCCAAAACCACTATTAACTGCTCTTTGACTTGCTAAATCGATGTCCTCTTTGCGATATACCCTTCCAGCTTTCATCATTTTAGCGCAAAATTCTCTTTGTGGGTTTAAGTTTCCAGCATATTCAAAGCGAACTTTGAAATAATCGTTATCAATACTGCTTGGTGCAAGTGGAATATTATCAATAACACTCGCTAATTTTAAAGAAGTTTCATTTAATTGAACTGATTTCTCGCAATATTCTTCACTATCTATTGTTTCCCAATCGTTGTCGTCTATTTCTTCCCCTAATTCAATTAACCAATCCGCTATAATTGGATCGTTATCCTGTGTTTGTTTGCTTAATTGAGTAGGTTGTACTGTTTTAATAGCACTTGCAGTATTGAAAAGGCTTTCTGCTGTAGCTTGATTGATATTTAAGAACTGAATAAGGAATACAATCGCTTGTTCTTTGGTTAAAATACCTTCTCTAACGTTAACAAATATTTCGATTGCGCTTGATATTTGCGCTCCGTTATAACTGTTTTCATTAAGGTTGGAAGCGTTGTCTATTCTTAAAGGAATGAAGTCTAAATCAATAGAGTATCCTTCCGCATTAAATACATCCATTAAATCGTCAAGTATAACCTCTTGCATAGGTTGAATTACATTTATCATCAACTCATTAAAGGCTGTTTCCATTTCGTTAGCGTTATTACCTAACCCTGTGTTGTCTTTAATACCAAATAATATTGGGGATGTAACCTTATGAGATATTAATAGTTTTTGAGTAGCCTCTGAACTTAAAAACTCATATTGTTGGTGTGCATCAGAAACAGCTAAAGCTTCAACTGTAATACCATCGTCTTTGCTACTATTCCAATTTATAAAGGTGTTCCCGGCATTGCTACTTCCTTGACCTTCTCTTTTTAATGCTTTCTTTACATTGGATCGTACTTCTTCACTCGCAGGTTCGCCACTATTCATATTGAATATATGACCGAAAGACAAACCGTTTTTAATATGGTTAATACAATAGTTTGCGATTTCTTCTTCTAACTCGGCATAAGGCAACCCAGCCATATAAATTGGATCCGTGAAATAACTTTTTCCTAATTGATAGGAGTTGATTATTTTAATATAGCTTCCGTTCTTTTTTTCTGCTGATTGCCACTTTGGAATAAAAATAGGCTCGTATTTTCTAGGTTGCGAAAAGTCTAAACTAAACCAGTACCCATCAATCTCGCCATCGCTATCCATTTTATTAGGTAACACTTGATTTTTAGGAACGTGCTTAATAGATTGCAAAGCGTTATTCTTGTAAATCAATTCATAACTCGCCTCTGAAAATGTGGCAAAGTCTTGACAAATATTTCTTAAATCTTTTTTAGATATTTTTTGTAATACGGTTGCAAATTGTATTGGCTTTTGCGCTTGTTGTTTTGACATTAAACCTTTACCGTAAATAAACTTACTATAACTATCAATGATTGCTCTGTTAGTTGGCGAACCATTATAACGGTCTATAATGTAGTTGTAAAAGGAGTTTTTATCCCCATTCATAACATACTCTTTATTGTTTACTTCCTTAACATCTGGTCGGATGTAATTTGATAATTGAAGTATCTCTATATGATTGTTATTTTTATCCATACTTATATACGAAAAAAAGCGAAAGTGTAATACTCTCGCTTTTTAAAAACTAAAAAACTATTCTAAATTATGGTGTAATGTTTGTCGCGCTTACTAAAGCTTCTAATGCTGTTTTGGCTGCACCAGATAAGTAAGGACTGAATTTAGTGTCAACCGCTTCTAAAGTAATTTTATAACCACCATCGTCAGTTGATTTGGTTGCTGTTGTAGCATCCAATCCTGTATCAATTCCAACTGCAAAAACGTTACCGTTAAAATCGTGAATGAAAGCAGTAGTAACACCGTAAGTTAAAGCTAATAATTCAACTTCACTTTCTTTGCCCATTTTCTGTAATGCTACTGAAAGAACTTGTTTGATTTCGGTTGTTCTTTTTTCTGCATCGATTGTAGCTGTTTCAACTAAATTATTAGCAGTTGCTTTAACTTGGTATCTGAATACTTCTGTTAATCCTGCTGGTAACGTTGCAATTTCTTGAAGCGTAACTGCGTAAACATTTGCAGCGTCAAAGTTTGCTAAATCGATATATTTAATCCCTATACGACTATCTTTACAGGCGAGGGTACGCCCTTTTGTAATTAAATCACAACTCATTTTATATTGTTTAAAATAAGGGGAGCAACTAAACTCCCCTCGTTACTTTATTATCCTACGTATAAAACGTTGAATTTCTGATTTGCTACGTGAGCAGCAACAGTCATATTATGTTTGATAAACATATCTTCTCTGTTGTTAGCAATTTTATCTAACATCAAAGTATTAACATCACTTTCTAAATCAGTACACCATACCAAATGAGAAGGTAAAGCGCAGATTAAAACTTTCTCTGGAACTGGTACAAAAACAACTTCTAAACCGTTGAAGTAAAAAGTAGTTGCAGTTTCGTTTATTGAGAAAGGTTTTGTGTAATCCGTTGTAACATTGTTAGCCTGGATTAAGATTTGTTTGTGAGATTTCGGAGCGTAGATTTTAGGTAATTCAGTACCTGTTAAAACTACTGCAGGAATTGCAGCAAACACTTTGTCGTATTCTGTTTTTGCATTAGCTGCTGTAATTGCAGTTCCTGCAACTTTTATTCTTGTTCCTACACCTGCAGTTCCAGCAGCGTTTGAACTATTGTAAATCATTTTTACTAAAACACCATCAATTTGAGAAGCTGTTAAGGCTGCTACTGCTGTTTTTTCTGCTGCTCCAACTGCTGTATTTCCTGTTCCTGCTGTTAAGGCTGCTACTGCTGTTTGAGTTGCTGCTAAAGCTCCATTCCAAAACTCGTTTTCTGCAGCATTAGAAACTTGTTTAGCATATAAACCACCAATAACAAGAGTTTCAAATTCATTTGACATAATTTCCCAAGCACCTGGTTTCATATCTCTTTTGAAACGAGAGAAACGTAATGCGTTTGGATCAAACTCTTGGTAAAATTGAACTTTTGTTGGAGTTACTAAAGTATCAAAAGCAGTTAAAGAACCTGCCGATGTAGGTACTCCGCTTGTGTATGCTTGTAGTGTTGCAGAAGCTGTAGCCTCTGTAAAAATTGTTTCTGCTTTCACGTCGCTTTCAAAAGTTACTAAACCTTTTGCGATAGTGTCATTTTCGAAAAGGATTTCCTCAACGATTGGCTCTGCTGCCTTCCCTCTGTAATTTGCTACTGTATAACTAATTGCCATTTTTTATTTTTTTTTGTTTGTTATTAAATTTTTGTTGCTCTGAATTTTGCTAATGCTGAATTCGGGTGTTGTGTTTCTTTTGCTGGTTTGTTTCTTGTTAAGGAAACAGCTTCAACTTCTGTTGTTAGTTTAGTTTCAAACTCTGCTCTCAATTCTGATTTCGCTGTTTCAAGTTGTTTTCCAAACTCTAAAATCATAGCGTTAAAATCTTCTTTTGAAAGTTGGTAAAAAACTTCACTTGTTACCTTTTCGCTTTTAACCTGTGGCGCATCTGTACTCATTGGAGTAGCTGGGTTCATAGGTTCTTCTGCATCGGCTGTTTCTTCTGTTGCAGTTGCAACTTCTTGAACGATTGAACCTGTTACGGTTATTTTCATTCCACCTTCTAATTCATACTCGCCATCAGGTAAAGGCAATTCCCCATCGGGAGTTGTCATAGTTACAGGTAAATTAGCAGCAACCGTGTCGCCCTCAAAATTTATCTTAACCGTACCATCAGCAGTATTCACGCTTCCTAAAGCAACTTGTGTTTCTTCTTCTTTTTTCAAAGACAAAGAAGCAAAGCCATCTTTTATTGCGTTTACTACAATTTCTGTTACATTCATATATTCACTTTTTAAATTAACTTGTTCAAGGTCAAAGAAGCCATCGATTGAAAACCCTTTGACTTTTCCTGTTTTTATGTAGTCGTTCCAAATCTCGTTGTTATCAATTTTCATTGAAGCAAACCAGGTCCCGATTGGCTCATTCATTCCGTACATTACGGACTTATCGTTTGTGTCACTTTCTTTAATCCAACTCTCTACGATTGTAACACCGCTTAACTGCTCATCAACATTATGTTCTAAAGTCGAACTGCTTTGATGTCCTTTTCTAAAAAACTCCTCACTTGCTAGTCGTATCGTTTGCTCGGGAAAAACGATGTTAAACTCTTTTCCGTTTTGATTTCTGTAAACTGGTTTATTTGGAATTAATACAGCACCACAAACAATTCTCTTTTCAGTATCAACTGCTTTAAGTTGTAAGTTTTCGTCTTTAGATAAAGCAATAAACAAGCCCTCCATTGCGGGATCGTTTACCAAACTAATTCCGTAAACGCCTGTAGTTTCCCCTTCTTTAAATAGTACTGTGTATGTTTCCATCTACTGTATTACGAAAAAAGAGTAGGGTGTACTACTTTAAATAAAAAACCCTCCGATTAAAGAGGGTTGGTAATTAGTTAAAAGTTGCTGTTGTTATCCTATTCCTATCCAGGGATTGAGCGTTACTCACGTTTCCACTTACGACAAAAGCTTCGATTGGTTGCGATTGTTTGTTAGCGATACTTTGTGCAAGTTGGTTGTTTGGGTTTTGACCTACGATGTTGAATGATGGAGCAGGGGAACCTCCTCCTCCCGAACCTCTTGTGCCACCTCCGGAAGAACCTCCAACCGAACCCCCGCCACCGCTTGAAAGTAGTTGTTTTGCTCTCGCTATATTGGCTGCTACCGATAAAGCAGTTGAAGCATAAGAGATAACCCTTGCAATAGTACCGGCACCAGGTACGGTAGGGAACGCTAATTGCGCTGCAACTCCTTCGGCATTTGCTAAAGTTGATGCTTTAGAAATAGCAACCGCACTATCAATACCGATTTGAGTTAACGCAATGGCTTTAGATAAAACTTGTCCTGCTTTAGTTTTAGCTAATCCGCTTGACTCTAAACCCGAAATAATGTTTGTTAAATTCTCTTTTGATTTTGCAATTACATCGTTTTTATTTTTTTCTAGTTCTGCATCTTTTTCAGCTTGTGTTTTCCTGTTATCATAATCAGTCTGTTGGTACTTAAGATTGATGTCGTTTATCTCATTTGCTTTTGCTATTTCTAAATCTGTACTGTCTTTACCGAATTGTTTTGCTAATTCAATAAGCCTAAAATACTTATCTGCTACAGCTTGTTTTTCTACTTCTTGCGCTGAAATTAACGACTCATTGTTTTTATCTTGAGCCGTTCCGATTGCATCGGTCACTTCTTTTTTAAGCGCATCTGTATCTTCTTGTTGTTTCCTTAAGGATTCGGCTAAAGCTTTTGCATCTGCTTCGGCTTGTTTTGATGCCTCGTCACTACCTTTCGAATTGATGTCATTAATAGCAACTTGATAACCTGCTCTGTCATTTTTAAGTTTGGTTAGTGCCTTACTTTGTTCTTCAACTACTGCCTCTCCATCTGCTTTTGTTTTCTCGGGATCAAAAGCTAATTTCGTTAAATAGTCCGCAGCTGTATCGCCAAAGCTTTCATCCAACTTTGCGTTGATATTAACACCTGGTATTTTATTGATTAAATCAACTAATTTATTAATCGCCTTTGCACCATTCTCAAAAAGAAACCTTTGAGGAATAGAGATAAAATCAATAAACGACCTTAAATAAGCGTAATTTTGTTTAGCTGCTTTTTCTTGCTCTTTATTTGTGATTTTTATGTTCTCTATATTTATAGCTGCAGCGTTAATAGCTTCATCTGTTTGCGCTATCTTAATTTTTAAAATATCCTTTTCGCTTTTGCCTTGAAGTTTTAGAATATTATCCTGGTCGTTTATCGCTTCAAGTTTTTTATTCTCTTGGTCTAAATTTGTTTTCGATAATAAGTTTAAATCTTTTTGTTTTTGGCTTACACCTCCAACGCTTTCTTTTATCTTATCCCAATTCGCATATAAGGCTCCTAAAGCCACAACTAACAATCCTATTCCTGTTGCACCAATCGCTCCTTTTATCCCGTTAAAAGCATCAATAGCTACTGCCTTTAATTGTTTAAAGCTATCTCGTGCCTCGCCTAATCCTTGAAGTCCTTGCGCTAAAGCCATAGCGGACTGAACTTTTAAAAGTTGTTTTTCAAGGTTTTTATTTTCAGTTCCTGCTAATCCTAAAGCACCCTGATACGCAGCGAAACCCGAAGCAACACCACTCAAAGAAGCTGACAAAGATTTGAATTTTGCATCCGGGTTAAACGCTTCCGTTAACGCTTTAGCATCCCCGATTTTGTCTTTTAATTCCCCGGCACGTTTAGCAGCTTGCACCGCTTCTTTAGAAGTCGCGCCAAACTTATCCGAAAGTTGTGCAACCTCTTGTTGTGCTTTTCGTAATTCAGATTTTAAAGAAGTAACTCGTTGTGTTGTTTGCTCAACATTATCCGTTACCGATAAATTAACTATTTTTTCAATCGCCATCTTTTTACTTTATTTTTTGCTGTTTTCCAATCTGTCGCTAACTCGTTTTTTCCCTTTGCTATCTCTATCCACTCGGATTTTGTGTCTAGCCATTCATCTGACTGTAACAACTCTATTATTAATTTTATCATTGTGTAATATTTAAAGTGAATGCTGTAACTCCGATTGTAACTGTTATCGTTCCTGTTCTTGTTGAACCACTATTGGTTGATAGTTTTACTCTTATGTAATCGCTTTTATTTCCGCTTGTTTTGTTTGGTGTTATCCATCCTGCAGAAGCTACTAAACTCCAATTCGTATTTGCTGAAATCTTAACCTCGAAATTTTCCTCGCCTTTAGTGGCTATGTAATCTGTTAAACTTAAACCATTGATTGTATAGCTTGTTACTGGATCGTAAACCGAAACAGTATCAACTGTAATAAAGTCGTTATCTACGGTGTAATCGGTGCTGTCAACTGTTAATGGATTTATATTGTTTACGCTGTCAATCGGTGCGCCTAAATCACTAAATATTTCAATGTCTGCATCGCCATTTGTCAAGTCAACTTTAACAGTTGAAATTTTATATTTGTAATCGCCAATTATAAACCTATCGTTTAGTCCTAAATTTAAAAGTATTCGTATTGGTAACTTACATTTCAAAGAAAGTACTCGTGTCTTTTTATTATATAGTTCCTCGATGTAGGTTTTCCAAAAGTTATAGTATAAACTTGTGTCGATAGGCGAGTAGAAGAAACTGCTATTATCAGCACCAAAATTTAAACTATTAGTAACTTGTTCAAAGGTGTAATTATCTTCTGTTGCTGTGTGCCAAATTGGTTCGTATGCTACACTCCCAATATAAATAGCGTCGGATGTTTCAATACCATTACGATAAAAGGAAATAGGTTTGCCCTTAACAGGATTGTTTGTTAAATCAACTGCAAATCCACATTGTAAATCTGTTGTTGTTGAAGTAGAACTATCAACTAACCTTTCAAAAAGCATATTTTCAAATTGGCTTTCGATTTTAAGTTCATCGCCTGTAATATTATAAACCGCCTTTAAATCGCCATAGCTTAATTGATTGTTATCGAAGTATTGTTTACCTAAAACGGTATCTGTTTTTTGATATAAGAAGTCGATTTTTTTCTTTACACTTGGTCGCTTTACGGTTATATCTTTGATGTCAACTAAACTACTTATGTCATACGCTTTACCTTTAGAATACCAATTATCTAAAGTGTCAATGTAGTAGCTGTCAGCTCCTGTAGGTTTGATGATAAGATTGAATTGACTAACTAAAGAGTTAATATATTCTTTAACTTTCATTTCGGGAATTTGATCCTTAATTTTTAAAATACTGTTAGCTGTTGTTTGGCTTGCTGAAATACCTCTAATTATGCGATTGTATAAAGTATGTACATAATGAAATCCAGGACTTACAAAAACCGATGTGCTATAAACTGCCTGATAATTAACCTGAGACGTAAATGTTATATTACCCTCAATGGCTGAAACTTTAAAAGTAAACAGATGATTGGTATTATCCTGACTGTAGGCTTTTTTATAAATATTTAAATTAGTACTTCCTAATAATTCCGTAAACGTATCATATAAAATACCGTTATCAAATACATCTATTGTGTATTTGTTTACAGATGTTGTTTGTACTTTTAATCCAATAATAATATATCTACTCGGATTGTTTGTAGGATGTGAAGTTGCCCAATTTACTCTTACACTATTTGCTGTTAAATCTATCTCCGAAGGCGTAACAACCCAATCTTCTAATGCATCTACTCTTGAAGTGTAATCTATTTCTAAAGCCGTTGAACTTGTTTTTAACTGTCCTGCCTCTTTATGCAACCAAAGAAACTTATTGTAAAAAATAGAACGGTCAAAGAAGTCACGGCTAAATATTAAATTATACTTTGCTTCAATAGCTTCTATAATTCTAATCTCACGTAACGCTGGTTTAAAATCTTTGTACGATAACGTGTTACCTATTAACTTTAAATCATAAGTTGCTGCGCTACCATAATCCATATAAGTACGAGCATTGATTAAAGGATAATAAATATCGCCTGATGCAATACTCGAATAGCTTAAAGCGTTTGAAACACTAATGCTATAATTATGATCGTAAGCCGAAAGGTCTAAATCCTTTAAATAATCATCGCCAAATTTATCAGATAGGTTTACACCTGCACCAAAGAAAGTTATTGAATAGGAGTAGGGCAAACCGTTTTTTAACTTACAATTATCTAACTGAACCGAGCCAAAACGAAAAGGCAAACTATTAACTTCAATGTAAGCATCAACTCTTATATTGGAGTTAAAGGTACCATCAACATCGGCATCAAACCAATATTGGAAAACTCCGTTGTTAGTTGACGAAGTTGGGACCGTAAAAGGCTGACTAAAATCAGAGCGTATCTTTGAAATATCGCTCAAATTTTTAACGTTTAAATTTATCTCAACCTTTTCATCATTAAATAAGTCGAGCTGAATGTAATCGTTGGTGTTTTTATCCTTTATATAAAGTTGTAAATCCATTAAATTACGCTATTAATCTCGTTATAACTATATTCGAAATCCATTGTGTACTGTACTAACTTTTCAAATGTCTTTGTCTTATACTCTAAACTGTTTTTCTTTACGTTAACAGGTAAATATGTGCCATCATTCTCTAAATAAACGAACTCCGAAGCCATTAATTCCTTAAATACTTGGTTGTATTCCTCTGGAATGAAGTCCGTATTACAACTTATAGCCTCTGTAAGTGTTGGTTGGTATGTTTTTTTGTTGTGAGATTGCAACGAATACTGTCCGTAAATAGAAGTTACAGGCATGTAAGATGAACTATCTACGTTTAAAGTCTTTTTGCTTCTTAAATTAAAAGGTATTGACTGCCAAAATCCGTACTTATTTTTAAAAAAACAGTTGTAAAGTGGATATTTACAAGCATCTTTTACAGTAAAGTTATAAGTTTCTTGGTATGTGTCATAATCTAAAACAACTGTAATACTTCCCTCTGTTGTTGCATAAGCACCAACGTTTAAATAAGCTATGATTTGATTATTAATATCGGCATCTAAAGTGAAAGAAACAGCATCGCCATCAACTGTAATCCCTATCAATCCTAAACTAACAAAGTACAATGGATAATCGCTACCTAAATAAAATATATGATTGTTTAAAGTAGTTAAACCATTCTTTGTTAGTTTAGGATTATATAATTCGGTATGATACCCGAAGCCATCAATCGCTAAATATTGTCGAGTGGTGCTTCCTATGCTATCACCTAAATACAAAGCGTTAATCTCTGCATCAACCCAAACACTATCGTAACTGCTTGAAGTTTGAACTCCAACACCTGCGAAAGTAGGGATTGAATTTTTAGTGTAATCGTTTACTAATTTGCTAATCTCAAAACGTATTTTATCCTGACCTGCTTGGATCACTTGTTTAGATAAAGTGAACGTATCTGTTGCCGGAGCATCATCTGTTCGGGTGCCTCTGTAAACTTTTAAATTTATAGTTGCTCCATCGAATAAAGCAGAAGGTTGAAATATATTATTGTAGGGACTTCTTGAAAGAATGATGTTATCTCTAGTAAATACTTCTACAGTTACGTCGGAATGTATTACTGTTATGTCGCCAGTTATACTTCCAATGGTACTCGATGTCCCTAAAACATCATCAATAATAATCTCTAAAGTATCAACTGCGTATGTTATAGAAATATAAGACCTACCAACATAATCAGCAACCACTTTATTATAAAGGTTAACCAAACTCGCTAATACATTTACTCCAATAGCTACGTGATTAGCATTGGTAGGAGTTGTTTTAAATGTAGTCGCATTAGTTGAACTATAGAAGTTGTTAGGACTTGAAACGCTTATAACATATCCATTGTTATTGCTTGGATTATCTAATAACCTAATTTGAATTTTTCTAGCCATTATCTTTTAATGTGTATTTTAAAAATGTTTCTAAATCTAAAGCGTAAGCTTCAATCAAATCATCAGGTAATCTTTTAAACGCTAACTCAAAAGGTCTGCTAAAAAACTCTGTTGGCTTCATTCCTTTTGCATATATGCTCCGGGATATTAAATGCGCTGTTTGTTTATAGCTTAAAAACTTTCCTGTTTCTCTGTCTTTAAATTGAAAGCGTTTTCGTGTAACCCAATTTTCAATACCGCTTGTTAACCCCCCTTTTTGTCCTGTTCCACTTCCAAACTTGAAAGGACTGTTTGGTGCTTTTGCTCCGCTGAACTTACCTTTTACACCTTTGTCTTGAAATATTCCGTACTGCTCCATTTCAAAGAACCCCTGGAAACTTTTAGGACTTGCTTTAAACTCTCCGTTAATGGAGTTATAAAGTTTCTTGCTATCGTTGTGTCCTTTTTTTGATAGGTTGCTTCTTGACTGCTGAATTACATAATCTCGAAACTGATTGAGTGTTGATTGTACGTTTTCCTGTTTCATTAATCGCAAAGGTCATACTGGTTCGTTGTCGCTAACTCTAATTGAAATTTGCAACCATCCAACATATTCATAAACTGTAAACTTATAATCTCTGGAGTTGTTTGACTTGCTACTTCTATTTCGGTGCCTTGCTTTAAAGCTGCGAATAATCTGTTAGCAATATTTACACAAGTATTGTAGTTATCCAATTCATTATCATTACGCAACCACTTATCCGTTGAAGGTGTTTTGTCTAAATCTCTAATCTTTAAGATGTGAATTTCAAATAAGAAGCTTATCATTCCTATTTGATATGAAGGGTTAAAGTTTAGAAATTGAATATGCGCTAAAGGATAGTTACTATTCTTATCTAAATCAATATCATTACTAACTCCATGAGTAACATAAGTAACCCTGTTATCGCTTTCAAGTAATCCCTTTAAATATTCAATTACTGTTGTAAATTCGTTATTCATTTTTATTAATTTGTTTCGCTTCCTCGTTTGCTAAATCTATTCGATACTCCAGGTCATAAAGAAATACATGTACGTTTAATTCAGTAGCATCCTCGATGCTAATTCGCCTTCCTTTAGCAACTGTATCAATGCTTGGATACCATCCCCATTTTTGCCCGAAGTTACTGCCGATAGTTCGTCCTGTATCATCTGATTGTTGGACAGATAAACATTCGTAGCTTTCAATAAGTCGCTGCTTAAATTCCAAAAAAAAACCATTGCCCCAAGCAACATTGTAACAGGTGCTTTTAACATATCGTTGCAATGCGTATCGCTTCCGTTGTACGCTTCAATAGTATAACTTCCGCTAATCTTTTTTGTGATTGGTCTAAACATAACAGCCATTGCACGATGATAGTTTTCGTAGTCTGATATGTAGTTTTCTAAATCGATATACTCGCTTATTCCTATCTTATCAAAGTTTGGAATGAAGCCGTATTTATCAAATGTAGGAATGAATTTAACCTCTTGCTGTAAGACTTCGGTAACTTGGTTTACGATGTCTTTTAGGTCCTTAAAACTTATCTTAAATGTTTCCTCTAAAGGGATGTTGCAGAATATTGAAACGATAGCCATATCCATAGCATCAGCTTCAATATCTTTGAGGTTTAAAATACGGTTGTATTTAATAAACTGCTCAACTGTTATTTCGTTTAATTGTGTCGGTATAATCAATCTCATACCTATATACGAAATTAATCGAAAATGTAATTTCCTTTGTTTGGTTTGCCTATGTAATTCCAAACAGCATAACCTAAAGCATCGAGTAAGTGATTGTAATCGTCGATAGGTGTTTCGCTTTTCTTATCGTGCCAAACGTAGTTGTTAAGTTCTTTAATTAAGTTGGTGCTTTCGCTGTCAACTATTAATTCATAATCTTGCATCAAAGCAATCCTATCAATTATCTTTGGTTTTTCTATGCCTTTTATATTCAATCCTCGTGCCTTTAATTCGCTTATAAGTCTAGGCTCGGCGCTATCCGCTATAATTAGATTTTTATTACCACAATAACGGTTATTTTCGGTGTAAATTTCAGTTGTATTAAGTCCAACCTTATAAAGCAATTCCTTTGCGTAAATACATTTATTTGTTTTGTCGATTGATACTTGAATTAAAGTTGTGGGATCAATGCTAAATCCAAAATCTTGTCCGAATATCGAACCGTTTACTTCTTTGAAATTATCAATGCGCCAGTTTGAATATACAACACCCTCCGCTTTGTTTAACCATCCTCCTAATATTTGATGTTTGTACTTATCAGGGTTTGTTGTCTGTATTCTTTTAACCTCGTTTATAAAGCTATCGTCAAGGTTATCGATGTTGTCTAGGTAAGTGGTATGTATGTAAGTCACATCGTCTTTGATGCCGTTAAATCCCTCTTGCACTCCACGGTCCTCAAAGAACCTTTTATAAATCCAATGCTCTTTTGTTGCAGGATTTAAGATTAAGATTATACGGTTTTGATTTCCCTTTTGTCTAATGGATAGGTTTATCTTATCGAAAGTGGTTTCGTCTGTAAGTTCTTCTGCTTCATCTAAAATCCACGTCGTAACACCTTGCAACGATTTAAGGTTTGCTGTTTGGTCCCCACTTGAAGTTCTTATCCCACGAAAGATAATATCGGATTTTGATTGTAGGTTTTTAATCTCGGATTTGTTAATCTCAAATAACTGATTAAATCCCATTAAATCAATCTTCTCTTGAAACTCCGGAATGATTGAAAGGTGCGCACTTGTCATAGTCTGACGAGTGAATAATATTTTATGTAATGGCTCAAAAGATAGCCCACAAAGATAAGAGGCAACTCCAAAAGATTTAGAAGAACCTCTGCCTCCTGTTATAATAAAATAGCGTGTTTCATTTTCTACTAAAGGATAATATTTTTCATTTAATATTATACCCATAAGTAAACAGCATACCAAAAAAAGCAACCGCAAATAAAACAAAATAAAGGGTTATTTTTTAATTTCATTACTTTTAAATTTTAACGCTTCTTTTAAATTGAAATCGTTTATATTCAAATCTGTATTTTGATTTATGGTTTGAGTAGGTTTACCAAGGTAGTATTCCAAAAACAATTTACAAGCGTTTAAATCGCCTTCTAATGCTTTGTACTTTACCTTTAGAATAACATTAACAACATCATCAACATCGGAAGCGTTATCTAATGCGCTTTTATATTCGTTCTTGCGCTTGTCAATACCAACTGCTTTTGTACTATGTCCTTTATTTCCGTTAGCTGCTCTTTTATCCATAATCTAATAGGATCTAATATTTAGATTTATTAATTACACCATTGTTCCCCAACTGTTCCTTGATTACCATCAACTGTTACAAGTTCTATTTCGTTTGTACAGTTGTTTTTAACTTTCAAATTTGTAAAACTGCTTGTCGGCAAATTGAAAACTATCTTTTCTGTTATAACTCCGCAATTACAATCTATTACTGGTGCTTCTGCTGGAGAGTCTGATGAACATCCTATTGCTGCGAATAGGGAAATCATTAATAATGCTTTAATTGTTTTCATAATTTAATAGTTTAGTTAATTTTTTTAATATGGAAGTTCTTACACCTCCGATAAATTGTTCTTCTGCAATAGTGGTGCCAAAGGCTTCGTTGTAAACTTCTCTTGGTTCTTTTTCCATTCTTTGCTTTTGTAAATCTGTTAAAGGTAACGGTTTATTAAAGGCAAAGTTTACGTTTAACCAATCTTTATTTTTCTTACATCCCTCGCAAGGTTCAATTCCAATTACATCGGTAACAGCTTTTACAATATCGCCTAATCCTTTTTTCTTTGCCATACTTTCTCTTTAAAGTTTGTTCTGTATTTTTGTACCGTTCTAATACTTATTTGGCTATCTCTGCTGAACTTTCTTAATCCATCGAGTATAGAGTTAGTTACTATTATATTTTCTATTACATCATCTGTTAGGACCTCGTTTATAATATCAATCTTATCCTGGAGATCCTTATCCTTTTCTAAATTATATAACTCAATTTCATTTTCAAAGTTTGAGAAATCATCAACTAAAAAATATCTATTCTTTTGACTACTCTCTTTTATACTATCTATATAAATTGATTTGATAGTATAATAAACATAATAGGGTTTTACACTTTGTTTTTCATGTAGCTTTAAATACATTTCTTGCACCAGGTCTTTTGCGTAATCTTTATCATCACATATTGATAAAGCCATTTTATACCATATCTCGTTATCTTTTGCAAGTTCTTGTAGCATCTAATTAAATCCTAATTTTTTTAATGCCAAAACACTTTTGATTTCTGCAAACAAAACTTCGCTATATTCTAACTCGTATATCTGTCCGCTTAAAATAACACCGAGATAACCATCCTCGTTTACAAATACTCCCTGCGCTTGGTTTTCATCAAAATGGAAGTCAACAAAATACTCATCTTCATCTGTCAATCCGTACATCAAAAGCTTTGCAACAACCATAATTATATTATTTGAAACAAATATATAAAAAAAGTAGTTACATTCACTACTTTATTAAAATAATTTTTTATATTTACAACTTCATAGTTTAAATATTTGGTTAATAGTCATTGAACCCTTGCAGAAATGTGAGGGTTTTTTGTTTTATAAGGCTTTAGACTTATAGTTCTGGTGACTTATCCATTATTTCCTTACGGTTAATCTCATTCTGTTTAGTCAAGTAGATTAATGTAGTTTCCTTCTTGCTATGTCCGAATGTCCCCTGGATTGCATCGATTGATATTCCAGCTTCGGCTTTCTTATTTGCGCCATATTTCTTCATACTGTACATTGTTACATTAATACCCAATCCAATCTTAACAATCTTTTCCCAACGCTTGGTGGCTGTATCTCGTTTGAGTTGAGTAGGAGCAGGGATGAAATCAACACTTGCACCAACATTGCCTTTGCCTTGTTGTCTAAAACTGCCAAACAAATAATAATCTTTAGGTAAGCTATCAAAGTTTAGGCTTTCTAGGAATTGTTTTAACTGCGAGGTTATCGGAAGTGTTCGGTATCTTTTACGCCCTTTAGTTATGTTTGGAGGCAATACAATCAAATCATTATACATGTCAATCATTGATAGCTTTATACTCAATATCTCTGTTGGTCTTATACCTAAATTGTATATGATTAAAATGTATATGTAAAAGTTGTAATGGTTGTGCAGCAGCTCTTTTTTAATAAGTTTCATTTGATCGTCGGTTGCAGGAATGTGCGCGATGCTTTCTTCAACTCGTAGGTTCTTAATATTGTGCGCTGGGTTGCTCTCGATTATATCGTATTGTATTAATTCCGATAGGACCGCCTTAAGTTGGTTTAAATGCTTGTTGTAAGCGTTGTTGGTCCACTTGCGTTGCTCCTGTGCCTTTTCCATTATAGTCTTAATGTGAACACGCTTAACTTCTGTAATAGGTAGGTCATTCAATCGTAATGCCTTTACGGCTTTCTTTACAAATTTAATTGTACCCTCGTATCCGGATGCTGTTTTCTTTGCGATGTTAGGTCGTTTCTTTTCGATGGCGAAATCGAGAGCAGTAGCAATGGTGTAATTAGTTCCCGTTTCGGGAATTTCTTTTATATTCGGGTTCCAACCTTTTGTCAGCTTCTCGTATAACAGTTCACGTAGTACATCAAATTGCATAGACTTTTCCTCTAGGTTTTCAATCTCGTTAAGATTAAAACGAAATCGAAATTGTTTCTTATTATATCTAAAATGAACATACCATTTATCCTGCGTTTTATTGATTTTTGGTATAGAAAAAGTAACAGCCATTTGTGTAATATTTGTGTAACGATGTAAAATAAAAAATCGGGAAGCCGTGTTGTTAGTACGTTTCCCGATTATTTGCGGAGAAAGAGGGAAACTCTGATACTATTTTCTAAAAACCTATTTTATTAATTATCAATAACTTAACTTTTTTAAACGTGTTCTTTTTCGTTAGATTTGTGTAATATTTGTGTAATGGTATTTTCAAACATTTTAGGACTATCTTTAAAGATATAGTTAGCGTTTACGTTAAAGTGATTTATGAACGTTTGGACCTGCGCCAAAGTGAACAACCAGGATCTATTCTTTACGCTGTTAAAATTACCTTTATCCATTCCGAGAGGGGTGTACACATCTGCGTAAAACCTAATCTCGCCCTTTGCTTTTAATGCTTCTATAACATCAAACATTTTGTCAGTAATTGTTTTCATAATTTAACTATTGTTTATTACTTTTGTAGTCCCTTAAAATCTATCTATGTTTGCTAAACTTAATTATCTAAAAATGCTTAAACGTCTTTACGACGAAAAGAAAATCCCTCTCAAAATGCTTAAGCGTTTGCTTAAAGATTATCAAAATAAGCAAAATTTAAACTTTCTTCTTGCTGCGTTCCTGCTCTTTAATGAAGTCAATTAAATAAGCCTCATACTTTATAGCTTCTTCTTCCCCTATATTAATTGCATTTTCTTTAATGTAATCCAATAGCTTTTTTTTGAATGTTGCACTATCGAACAACTTATTTATTACCATAGTTGTAAACTCGTCATCTTTATAATATACTTTATCGGTGCTTTTGCCTGTCATAGATAAAAGAACCTGCTCAACTGTATTTGGTATTTTATTAATTTCTTTCTCCCAATTTTGAACCGTACGCATAGCAACACCCAAACTATCAGCTAACTCTGTTTGGGTTTTTCCTAATTCTTTTCGTATTTCCTTTAATTTTATCCCGTTCATTTTCAGTTATTTAAATTTTATTTTTGTAAAATATGCAAAATAAGTGTATATTTATTTGGTAATATGAATATTCGGTGTATCTTTGCTAAACAATACAACAACAACAACAACACAAATATATATAAATTATTGAATAAGTAATTTAATAAGTAGTGATTTTAACGATTAAAGTATAGATAAAAACGATTAACTAAAAAAACGCCCTTATGCCAGTAGTAAAACAACACTCTAAAATTGAAACAATTAAGACACTTTTCGTAAGTGTAACCGACAAAACAAGGCTAATTACCAAAATAGCTGAACACGAAACAATCAATACCAAGTTTTTATCATTACGCAACACTTGGTTTTCAAATTACAGAGGATGGAGCATTCCGGATGAACACCAGGACACAGTTTTAAACATCATTAGAAGAACTATAAACGAGCAAAATGATGATAACAACTAATGAACTCCAAATTATAAACAAGGCTTTAGAGATACTTAAAAGAGTTGCAGTTAAAAAGCAAAAGAAAATAAGAAAAGAAACTAAAGCAGATATCAAAATCAGATTTAACAACCTTTTACAATAGAAACTATGACAACTAACAGAATTACTAGCAAATCAAAAAAATTAAATGTGGTAATCAATGGTAAACGTGAATATTTATCATTTGGTAAGATTGCAAAATTAGCAGAAGCTAAAGGAGTTCCAACCTTTTTTAATATGGGCGACAAAGTGGGTTCGCTTTCAATGTCGAGAGATATAAACGACTTCGCAACAAAGTTCACTCTTTTGTTTTATCCTGACTTCGTAGCTAAAACTTTTAAAATAAACATCCAGCACGATGGCGTTTATTTTTGGGAAGTGCCTACGCTTACTAAAAACCAACTGTTTAACCTCACAAGTCCT